>OIXA01005108.1_pt1 | contig 11970 bp, 9 predicted proteins | sample 1587721 | NCBI WGS metagenome assembly OIXA01 (sample SAMEA3888900, study PRJEB22519) | human gut metagenome | biome: human gut; feature: human-associated habitat; material: faeces | place: Denmark | collected 2013 | reverse complement strand
TGTTCATCACCTACATCGGCCTGGGCCTCTCGGTGGAGACGCCCTCGCTGGGCAACCTCATCAACGATGGCCGCAAGGTGATGATGCAGGCAGGCCTGCGCTACCAGCTGCTCTACCCCACCATCATCCTCAGCTTTGTCACCATCGCGTTCTATCTGATCGGCAACGCTTTCTCGGACGCTGCCGACCCGAAGAACCACCTGCAATAAAAAGGAGGGACAGACGATGCAGAAAAATCAGCTGATCCTCTCGGTCAAAGATCTCAACATCAAATTCAACCTCCGTGGAAAAGTCCTCCATGCCATCCGCGGCATCGACCTGGACGTCTACCACGGCGAAGTCCTCGCCATCGTGGGCGAGTCCGGCTCCGGCAAGAGCGTGTTCACCAAATCGTTCATGGGCCTGCTGGACGCCAACGGCTCCATTTCCAGCGGCACCATTGATTACTACGGTGCCGACGACGGCAAGCCCATCCGCCTCTCCGAGCTGACCAAAGAAAAAGACTGGCTCAAGGTGCGCGGCCACGAGATCGCCATGATCATGCAGGACCCCATGACCAGCCTCAACCCCCTGAAGACCATCGGCGACCAGATCATGGAGGCCGTGGAGCTGCATCAGGGCCTCAAGGGCAAGGCCGCCAAAGAGAAGACGTTGGAATACCTGCGGGATGTGGGCATCACCGACGCCGAGAAGCGTTTTGACCAGTACCCGCATGAGTTCTCCGGCGGTATGCGCCAGCGCGTGGTCATTGCCATCGCGGTAGCCTGCAACCCGCAGATCCTGATCTGCGACGAGCCCACCACGGCACTGGACGTGACCATTCAGGCACAGATCCTCGAGCTGCTGAAAGAGATGCGGGTAAAGTACAACCTGACCATCATCCTCATCACCCACGACCTAGGCGTTGTGGCCAATATCGCGGACCGGGTGGCCGTCATGTATGCCGGCGACATCGTGGAGATCGGCACCTCGGACGAAATTTACTACGACCCCCGCCACCCCTACACCTGGGCCCTGCTGTCCAGTATGCCCCAGATGGGCATTAAGGGCGAAGACTTGTTCAACATTCAGGGCACGCCCCCCAACCTGTTTACCGAAATTCACGGCGACGCTTTCGCGCCCCGCAACCCGCAGGCGCTCAAGATCGACTTCGTCAAGCGTCCGCCGTATTTCAATGTCAGCCTCACCCACAAGGCCAAGACCTGGCTGCTGGACCCCCGGGCCCCCAAGATCGACCCGCCGGCGGCTGTGCAGATGCTGAAAGAGGAGGGCATGTGATATGGCAGAAGAACAAAAGCGCGAAGTTCTGGTGGAGGTCAAGAACCTTGAGGTGACTTATGGCTCCGGCCGCAAGGCTTACAAGGCCGTGAGCAACGCCAACTTCACCATTTATAAAGGCGAGACCTTTGGCCTGGTGGGCGAGTCCGGTTCCGGCAAGACGACCATTGGCCGCGCCATCATGCGCATCCTGCCCACCTCGGGCGGCGAGATCCTCTACAAGGGCCAGAAGATCAACGGCAAGATCTCCCACGCGCTGGACAAACAGATCATCAAGGAGATTCAGATGATCTTCCAGGATCCCCAGTCCTCCCTGAACGAGCGCGCAAAGGTCAGCTACATCGTGGGCGAGGGCCTGATGAACGTCCGGCCCGACCTCTCCGCTGCCGAGCGGGAAGCCAAAGTGCGTCAGGCTCTGCTGGACGTGGGCCTTCTGCCGGAGTTTGCCTCTCGTTTCCCTCATGAGTTCTCGGGCGGCCAGCGCCAGCGCATCGGCATTGCCCGCGCCCTCATCGTGGAGCCGGAGTTCATCATTGCCGATGAGCCCATCTCCGCGCTGGACATGTCCATCCGCGCTCAGGTGCTCAACCTGCTGCGCCATATCCAGAAAGAGCGGAACATCACCTACCTCTTCATCGCTCACGACCTGTCCGTGATGCGGTACATCTCGGACCGCATCGCCGTCATCCACAAAGGCGACATCGTGGAACTGGCCGATGCTGAGGAGCTGGTGACCCACGCCATCCACCCCTACACCCGCAGCCTGCTCTCAGCCATCCCCATGCCCAGCCCCCGCCGGGAGCGGAACAAGCATCTGCTGGTGTACGACCCCTCCATGCACGATTACAGCAAGGAAGCGCCTCAGTGGCGGGAGCTGCGCCCCAACCACTTTGTGCTCTGCAGCGAAGCCGAAGCTAAGCAGTGGCTGAGTGAAATGTAAACGTCCCGCGCTTTCTTTGCTACATTTCACACGCTCTGTTTATTGACTTTTCCGGGCTGCTCAACTACAATAGTCAGGATGGATTCCAAGCCGGTTCCACCACCCCGTGTGAGGGTGAGAAAACATAAAAGGAAATGGATTATTCAATGACTACACCGGAAAATGTTCTCTACGCGTCTACGGCGCGTCCCTGGCTGAAATATTACGCACAGAAGTACATTGACCAGACCCTGCCCACCTGCTCGGCATTTGATTACGTCTGCCAGCAGAACAAGAACCGCCTGGGCGAGGCGGCCCTGAATTATTACGGCCGCAAGTTCACCTATGCGGACTTTATCGTCAATGTGAAAAAGACGGCAGCCGCGCTCCGCGGTGTCGGCGTCAAAAAGGGCGATATCATCACAGTGGTCAGCGTGATGACCCCGGAGGTCATCTACGCGTTCTACGCTGCCGACCTCATTGGTGCCACCCTGAACCTGGTGGATCCCCGCTACAGCGTCGAGGGCATCCACGATTACATTGAGGAAGTGGACTCCCACCTGCTCATCTGCCTGAACGTGGTGTACGAGCGCTGCCGTCAGGCCGCCAAGCGCACCCATGTGGAGCGTGTGATCGTCCTCTCCCCGGCCGACTCCCTGCCGTTCCCGCTCAGCGTCGGCTACAAGATGACCAACCCCGATAAGAACAAGTACAAATCCAACGTTCTGCACTGGAAGCAGTTCCTGGAGGGCGGCGAGGGCCAGAGCACCGCCGCGGAGCCCTACGACCCCGACCACGCCTGCGTGGTGGTCCACACCGGCGGCACCACGGGCTCGCCCAAGGGCGTCATGCTGACAGACAACAGCTTCAACGCCATTGCACAGCAGTTCTCTGCCTATGACACCCTGTTCGAGAAAGGGCAGAAGCTGATGAACATTATGCCCCCGTTCATCGCCTACGGCTATGCCTGCGGCGTGCACCTGCCGCTGGTGCTGGGCCTGACGGTGGTCATCATCCCCAACCTGGACCCTGCCAAGCTGGGCAGCCTGGTGCTCAAGTACAAGCCCGAGATCATGTTCGGTGTGCCCGCCCACTACCAGCAGCTGGCCGCCGACCCGAAAGTTCAGAAAAAAGACCTCTCGTTCATTCACAACTACGCGGCTGGCGGCGACGCCATTTCGCTGGGCGCGGAGAAGACGGTCAACGAATTCCTGGCCTCCCACAACGTGGAGTACCCCATGGCCAAGGGCTATGGCATGACGGAAGTTGCCTCGGCCGCCACTGTGGCCGCCGGTAAGAACAACAAGCCCGGCAGTGTGGGCATTCCCATGGTCAACACCCTCGTCTCGGCGTTTGAGCCAGGCACGGACAAAGAGCTGCCCATTGGTCAGCGCGGCGAGCTGTGCATCAGCGGCCCCGCCACCATGAAAGGCTACTACAACAAACCCGACGAAACGGCCATGATCCTGCACAAGCACCCGGATGGCCGCGTCTGGGTCCACACCGGCGATATCGGCTATATCGACGAGGACGGCTTCGTCTACCTGGATTCCCGCATCAAGCGGCTCATCATCCGGCACGACGGCTTCAAAGTCTTCCCCTCCATGATCGAAAACGTGGTCAGCCAGCACCCCGCCGTGCACCAGTGCTCCGTTGTGGGCTGTGCCGATAAGGACCATGTGCAGGGCCGCCTGCCATTCGTGTACATCGTGCTCACCCCCGTCGCTGCTGGTGTCAAGAAAAAACAGCTGATCCAAGAGTTGCGCCAGATGTGCGAGGAGGAGCTGCCCGAATACGTCCAGCCTGTGGCCTACAAGTTTGTGCCGGAGCTCCCCATGACCCCGGTGGGCAAGGTAGACTATCGCAAGCTGGAAGAGGAGATCACTCCCCGCGATTACTGAGATTTTTGATGGGAAAGAAGGAACTACACCGTGAAAAAGAAATTTGTCAGCCTGCTGCTGGCAGCCGCTCTGGTGTTCTCGCTGGGCGTCCCCGCCTTTGCTGAGGGTGCCGAGGCACTGCCCGCGGAACCCGAGGCCGCTGTGGCCGAAGCAGAGCCGGAAATGGCCCCTGAGGATGAGACCAACGAAGTGGTCGTTACCCTGGGCGATACCGTGACGGCTACCACCACCGAACAGGCTCCCGCCGCCGACACCAAAACGACTGCCCCCGCGGCGGACAGCACGAAAGAAACTGCTGCCGACACGGAGAGCACGGAGCAGAAGCAGATCACCTACGTTGCCCTGGGCGACAGCATCGTGGCAGGCGTGGGCCTGGCCGATGTCCAGTACAGCGCCAACGGCACTTCCACTTACGGCGTGGACATGAGCCCCAATTTCAAGGGCTACTCCCCAGATTGCTATGTCGGTAAGGTAGCTTCCAAGCTGGGCCTGGACCGCGACCACGCCATTGATCTGGGCCTGCCTGCCCTGACGGCCCCCGACCTGGTGGACATGATCCGGGACGGCAAGATGCCCCAGATGAACATGGAGTCCGGCTGCTACTACGTCTACCCGGAGTTCCAGGATTACATCCGCAAGGCAGACGTCATCTCCATCCAGATCGGCTCCAATGACGCGTTCGTGCCCTGCGTGGCCGGCCTGTGGAACGCCACCAACCACAAGAGCGATGCTCTGGCTTCCACCATCCTCTCCGGCAACCTGCGCTCCTCCGGCTCTGCCGTTTCCACCATCCTCAAGTGCATCAAGGACATGGAGCTGACCAAAGAGGAAAAGAACGCCTCCTGGAAGCTCATCACCTCCGATATGGCCAAGATCTGCGACCGCATCTATCCGCAGACCACCTCCGCCCTCATCTCCGTCGTGCAAGAGATCCGCAAGCTGAACCCGGACGCGCAGATCCTGCTGATGGGCTACACCGACCCGGTGCCGTTTATCCCCTGCTGGCACAACTACTTCCGCAAGCTCAACAAGTTTGAGAAACAGCTGGCCGAGACCTATGACCTGACTTATGTGGCCATCCCCAAGGCAAAGACCGACCTGGATGTCCACCCCACCATTCAGGGCCACGAGTACATCGCCAACAAGATCGTCAACGCCATCGACGTGAAAGCTGAATAATTTCTGTACTGCCCATCCTGCAAAGAACGCCTGCTTCCAACTGGAAGCAGGCGTTCTTTTTTGCGTGTGATTCGTTTTTAAGCGGCCAGCGCTTTTTTCAGGTTGGCAAGGACGGTATCGCTGTCCTCACAGCAGACAAGGACCACCTCGCCGGAGGGAAGAGTCTCCACTTTCGCGTTCTTGGCGATCTGATACTCGTCCTCGAGATAATGCTCCATGGACTGCTGCTCGCTCTCCACATAGGCATTCAGGGCGTCTACCACGTCCTGCGTTCTGCCCTCGGCAGGCTTGACGATGGCAAGGCCATAGCTCTGCACCATCATCGTGGAAAGGGAGGCGGCAAAATCCTCCGCCATGCCATCCTCCAAGTTGAGCATGGGCATCATCATGTTGGCGATCTCATCATTGAGCTGGTCGGCCTCATAGTCCTTGCTGTAGCCGTACTGAGCGGTGTATTTCCCGTCCGCGCCTTTGGTGAAGATCATATAATACTCGTTGTCCTCGGCGCTGCGGGCATCGTGGAGGATCTGGGTGTAGTCTTTGGGGGTACTTGCAGCGGAGGAAGCGGGTTTGCCCGTGCTGCCGGATGTGCCGCAGCCCACCAGAGCCAGCAGGGCAGCGCCTGCCAGCAGCGCCGCAAAGATGCGTTTCAGTTTCATAGTGGATATTCCTTTCGTTCGTGAGGCGTTGTTTGGAAGAGTGCAGCCATAGTATTCCACTTTTTTGTGCTGCTATCCAGAATACGAGCCACCGCGGGCGAAAATTGCGCCGCTGCCTGTAACACTTTTATGAACAGACGTTTTTCAGCTTCTTTACAGCATCAGGGCTTCCAGATCGCCGTGGTTGACGGGGGTGGAAAGGATGATCTGGGTGCTGGTGGTACCCAGCTTCTGGAACTGGAGGATCAGGTGCTCCAGCTGGGGCATACTGCCGCAGCTGACCTTGATGAGGAATGTATAATCGCCCGTGACGTGGTAGCACTGCAGCACTTCCTTGCTGTTCTGGATCAGGTGCAGGAACGCCTCGTGCTTGGAGGGGGCCACCGAAAGGCTGATGAGGGCATCCACATACACGCGGTCTGCCGGGCGGTTGAGTGTGACGGTATAGCCGCCGATGATGCCATCGGTCTCCAGCTTGTGGATGCGGCTGGAAACGGCAGGGCTGGTCAGAGCTACCTGCTCCGCGATCTCCTTGACAGGCATCCGGGCGTTTTTGGCCAGCAGGGCCAGGATTTTACGGTCCAAATCATCCATGGGACAATGTCTCCTTTGATATTCTGTTGAAATCCACAAAAATTTTCGAAAGTAAAGTTTTATTGTTGTAAAAACTTATAAACCTAGCAAAAGTTGGATTTCATTTCGCTTGTGTTAATTATATAAAGTTTTGCCTCAAAAGTAAAGTGCAAATTTAAGCATTTCAAGAAATTTCTATTTGACAAAAAAGAAAGAGCTGGTATAATACATATCGCAGGGTACGGGTGCGGGGCTTCCGCGTCCACAGGCTGTGCAAAACGCCTGAAACAGCTTCCCTGCCTGAAATTGCGATTCACCACTTTATATACTTTCCCACCCCTCTATACACAAAAACCCGCTGCCAGGCGGGTTTTTGTGTTTGTATGGAGTCGTCCTCTCAACAAAAGCGGCCCCCGCCGTGTCTGGTCTGCCAGTGCACAGCGGGGGTCTTTTGCTTATGATGAAGTTTGGAGAATGGCTTTGTACATTATGCCTCGGCGCGGGTCTTCTTGAGCAGGCTGAGGATCACAGCGCCTACCACGCTGCCCACGGCCAGCGCCACGCAGTAGAGCAGAGTATGATCGACCACGGGGAAGACGAAGATGCCGCCGTGAGGTGCCCGCAGGGCGCAGCCAAAGGTCATGGAGAGGGCACCGGACAGGGCCGCGCCAATGACACAGCTGGGCAGCACGCGGAGCGGGTCGGCCGCCGCGTAGGGGATGGCGCCCTCGGTGACAAAGCAGAGGCCCATGACATAGTTGACGATGCCGTTGCGGCGCTCATCCGGGGTCCACTTTTTAGGGCAGAACGTGGTGGAGAGGGCGATGGCGATGGGAGGCACCATGCCGCCCACCATGACAGCAGCCATGACCTCGTAGTTTCCGGAGGCCAGCGCCGCGGTGCCAAAGACGTAAGCTGCCTTGTTGAACGGGCCGCCCATATCAATGCTCATCATACCGGCCACGATGGCGCCCAGCAGGACCTTGGAAGTGCCGCCCATGGCGTTGAGCCAATCGGTCATGGCAGTGTTGATCATGCCCATGATGGGGTTGATGCCGCACATGATAGCGCCCACCACGAGGATGCCGCCCAGCGGATAGATCAGCATGGGCCGGATGCCGTTGAGGCTGGCGGGGAGCTTTTCGGTGATCTTCTTGAGGAACTGGACCACATAGCCTGCCACGAAACCAGCCAGCAGAGCCGCCAGGAAGCCGCCGGAGATCCCGGTGGTCTCGCCATTGGCAAGGTCTGCAAAGTTGGTGCCGTTCATGGCCAGAACGCCGCCTGCAAAGCCGACGGCCAGACCCGGGCGGTCTGCAATGGACATGGCGATGAAACCGGCCAGGATGGGCAGCATGTAGCCGAATGCCGCACCGCCCACCGTCTTGAAGAACGCCGCCACAGGGGTGTTCATCCCGAAGTTGGAGGGATCAATGGTGTAGTCGTCCAGCAGGAATGCCAGGGCGATCATGATGCCGCCGCCCACCACGAACGGCAGCATGTGGGAGACACCGTTCATCAGGTGCTTGTAGAGGCGGCGGCCCAGGCTCTCGCCTGCGGTGTCCTCCTCCGCGGCCGCCTGCGCGCCGCCCTTGGCGTGGAAGACCGGCACCTCACCGTGGGCCACTTTTTTGATGAGTTCTTCGGGTTTGTGGATGCCGTCGTCCACCCGGGTGAACAGGACGGGCTTGCCGTCAAAGCGGGCCGTTTCCACGTTCTTGTCCGCTGCCACGATGATGCCGTCGCATTCCTCGATCTCTTTCCGGGTCAGGGCGTTCTTGGTGCCGTCGGAGCCGTTGGTCTCCACTTTCACGGGCAGACCCAGCTTGTCACCGGCCTTGACGAGGGCTTCGGCGGCCATGTAAGTATGGGCGATGCCGTTGGGGCAGGCGGTGACGGCCAGCACCCGGCAGCCGTTCTGGGGGATCTGCTGCTGGGTGAAGCTCTCATCCCCGAACTGAGCCTCTTCCTGTGCGTCGATGGCGTCCAGGAACTCCGCCGGGGTCTTGGCGGCGCGGAGCTTCTCCACGAAGTCCTCGTTCATCAGCATCTGCATCATGCGGGCCAGCATATCCACATGCAGGCCGCCGTCCTCCGGGGCGGCAATGGCAAACAGCAGGTCGGTGGTGCCGTCGTCCTCGGCATTGTACTGCACCGGGGCGCTCAGGCGGAGAGCCGCCAGGCTGGGGCGGGTGACGCAGGCCGTTTTGGCATGGGGCACGGTGATGCCGTTGTCCACATAGGTGGAGCCCTCCGCCTCGCGGGCGTAGAGGGCCTTTTTGTAGGCCTCTTTGTCGGTAATGTTGCCGTGGGTGGCCTGCAGCTCCACCAGACGGTCGATGATGGCGGCCTGATCCGGCGCGGCCACATCCAGCGCGATGGATTTTGCGGTAAACAATTCCGTGATACGCATGGGGTATTCTCCTCTCCTCGTTAAATCGTCAACAATAACTTCTCGATCTCTTCTTTCTTCGCCAGCCCCAGGCTGAACGCCGTGGCGCTGCCGCAGGCGGTTCCCAGGCGGAGGGCGGTGGTGTAATCGCCGCTCTGCAGGTAGCCTGCCACAAAGCCTGCCACCATGCTGTCACCCGCGCCGACGCTGTTGACCACTTTGCCTTTCGGGCAGCCGATGCGGTGGGTTTGGCCCTGCTCATCCAGCAGCAGAGCGCCATCCCCTGCCATGCTCACCAGCACGTTGCGGGCACCTTTTTCCTGCAGGGTCCTGGCTGCTGCCACGATTTCATCCTCCGTGTTCAGAACACGGCCCACGATCTCGCCCAGCTCATGATTGTTGGGCTTGATGAGGAAGGGGTGGAAAGGCAGCACATTGACCAGCAGGTCCCGGGTGGCGTCCACCACGGCCCGCACGCCGCGGCCTTCCAGCCGGGCCAGCAGCCGCTCGTAGGTGGTCTGTGCCAGGCTGGCCGGGATGCTGCCCGCCAGAATCAGGATGTCTCCGTTCTGCAGGGCGTCCAGCTTGGCTTCCAGCGCCTGCATGGCACTCTCCGGGATGTTGGGGCCCGCGCCGTTCAACTCGGTCTCCTGCCCTGCCTTGATCTTGACGTTGATGCGGGTCATCCCCTGGGCCAGGTGGATGAAATCGGTCTGGATGCCCTGGGCGGCCAGGCCGCGCTCCAGCCAGGCACCCGTCTCCCCGGCCACAAAGCCCAGGGCGACGCTTTTGCAGCCCAGCTCGGCCAGCACACCGGATACGTTGATGCCCTTGCCGCCCAGCACGCAGTCTTCGCCGCGGGCACGGTTTACCTCGCCCACTTCCAGCGGGGAGTCCAGCCGCACCACATAATCAATGGCCGGGTTGAATGTTACCGTGTAGATCATTCTTCCGTCTCCTTTACCAGCGTGTATTGTTTGTATTTAGGGTTGGGGCAGCGGTTCGTCAGGATCGCCCCGCCGTGCAGCTCGGTGATGACCGCCGGGTAGACGCGGGCGAACTTGGAGTCATCCACAAGGAACCAGGCTTCCCGCGCCCGCCGGACGGCCGCAGCCTTGACTGCCGCTTCCTCGGGGTCCGGCGTGGTGAAGCCTGCGTCCAGCGCCACGCCGTTGGCTCCCATAAAGGCTTTGGTGAAGTTGTACTGCTGCAGGCTCTGCAGCGCTGCCGCCCCGATGATGGCCTCTGTCTGGGGGCGGAGCAGCCCGCCGGGCAGGCACACCCGGCAGCCTTTCTGGGCCAGCAGACGGGCGTGGGCCACGCCGTTGGTCACATAAGCGGCATCCAGTGCCGGGCCGCTGATGGCCCGGGCCAGCGCCAGCGTGGTGGAACCTGCGTCCAGATAGACGAAATCCTCTGCCGTGATGAGGGCCGCCGCCGCATTGGCGATGGCCCGCTTTTCGGCCACGGCCAGGCTCTCCTTGGCAGCCATGGTGGGCTCATCGGCCCGGAACTGGCTGTCCGGCAGGGTGGCCCCGCCGTGGACTTTATTGACTTTGCCCAGACGGTCCAGCTCGTTCAGATCCCTGCGGATGGTGGACTCGCTGGCATTCAGGGCCTCGCACAGCTCCTGCACGGTGGCGGTGCGTTTTTCCGCCATCAGCGCCAGGATCTGGGCAAACCGTTCTTCTGCCAACATCGGGCATTCCTCCTGTTTGATTGGTTTTGAAGCTTTTCGCGTGTTTTTGGTGTCTGCAATTTTATTATAGCAATCTTTCCGTCAAAATCAATCACTTTCGGTCAGTTTTTCGCACAAATTATTTTCTCAAAATTCAGGCATCCTGCACAAACGCTGGGATACAACGAACAAAAAGCAGCCAACCGACCGGACATCTGCGCCCAGTCGTTGGCTGCTTTTGACGTTTTTTGATTGGTTTAACGGAATCAGCGCTTAGGCGTCGGAGCGGGCAAAGGCGTTCTTCATGCCGCTGCTCAGCTCAAACAGCACCTTATCCAGCGTATCGGCGGCACGGGCCTTGAGGGCCTTGGCAATGGCCTCGTTGGCCTCCACCCGGAGAGCGGCGCGCTGGCCGGCATCCGGCTCTGCAATGAGCTTTGCGTCGTACTGGTGGATGAGGGCCCGGCTGGCCGAAAGGACGCCCAGCTCATACCGCTCGGCGTGGATGAGGCTCTTGGAATAAGAGGCATCCGTCATGGCGGCGATCATCCGGCTGACCCAGTAGAAGCTGTCGGTGGACACCTCTTTGGTGGTGCAGGACAGGTACTCCGGCGTGGTGGTCACATTGGCGTAGAACGGCACCATGGTGTTGAATGCGTTGGAGGCATAAGCCACCCACTCAATGGCGCTCTGCTCCGCCGGGACGTCCGGACGGATCTGGATGAGAGCCATAAAGTCGTTGCGGTTGATGCCGATGGAGCGGTACATGCCGCGCTGGCTCTTGTCGCCGTAGCTGGCGTAGGGGTCATAGGGCGTGCCCTGGTAGTGGGAGGACAGCACATATTTGACATCCTCCGGGGTCAGCTTCTTCTCAGGCACCATGCACCAGGGCAGGTCATCGGAGCGCGGGGTGTAGTCGGCGTCCGGGCCGTCCCAGACCCAGGTGTTGGGATTGAGGGTGCGGAGCATGTACCAGGCACGGGGCGTGTTGTAAACGTGGTCGGCGTCGTCGTGGCTGCCAAAAGCGTCCCGCGGGTTCAGGCTTCCGTCCAGCGACAGGTCGAGATGATTGGCCGCGAGGAACTCCCGCAGGTCCGCCGAACACATGTAGTCTTTTTTGTCACCATAGGCATCGTCCAGGTCAAAACTGTCGATGCCCAGCTGGTTGGGCATGACCACGTAGGAATCATCCGGCACGCGGCGGGCCATCCAGTGGTGGCCGCCGATGGTCTCCAGCCACCAGATCTCGTGGACATCCTGGAAGGCGATGCCGTTCATCTCATAGGTGCCGTAGGTCTCCAGCAGGCGGCCCAGCCGCTCCACGCCCTCCCGGGCCGAGTGGATATAGGGCAGCACCAGATAGACGATATCCTCCTCGCCGATGCCGCCGG
>OIXA01005106.1_pt1 | contig 11976 bp, 9 predicted proteins | sample 1587721 | NCBI WGS metagenome assembly OIXA01 (sample SAMEA3888900, study PRJEB22519) | human gut metagenome | biome: human gut; feature: human-associated habitat; material: faeces | place: Denmark | collected 2013 | reverse complement strand
TGAATATCGTATTGGTGGAGCCTGAGATCCCTCAGAATTGCGGCAATATCGCCCGCACCTGCGCCGCCACCGGCAGCCGGCTGCATCTGGTCCGCCCCCTGGGCTTCGATATATCCGAGCGCGCCGTGCGCCGGGCGCAGCTGCCCTTCGCGGTGAGCCAGGGCTTTTCGCCGCACATGCGCATCGCCTTCGGGGCGGCTCTGCCCGTGGGGGTGGGAGGCACCGCCGAGATATTCGATCTGTTCCTCACCGACTACGTGCCGGCGCCCCGTGCCCTTACGGCGTTGCAGGAGGCGAGCCCCGCCGATTTGTACCCCACGGAGGCACGCTACATCGAGGCGCGGGATGCCGCCGCCAGTGTGGCGCTGCCGGTGAGCACCTACGAAGTCGTGCTCTCCGAGGCCCCGCGTGCCGTCGTGGTTCCCGAGGCAATCATCGTCGTGCGCAAGAAGAAGGAGAAGGTGCTGCATCCTGCCGAGTTCCTCGTGGGGGACTTCCAACTCACGGGTGCCGTTGCCACCTTCAAGTTGGAGGCGAAGCCGACGGGTAGCTTACGTCCGGACTTGCTTTTGCGCGAGGCGGTCGACAACTACAATTTGGCTGCTTCGGGGGAGATTGTTCAGGGCGTGACCTGGGTGGAGAACGCAGTGGCCCCGGAAGCGATGATTGCGAAGAAGGCCGAGCACGGGCTCGATTTGCCCTGCTGCGACGACGATGCGCTTCGTATCCTGAATATCATGCGCATCGCGCAGGAGTAGGGGAGCGAGTCGCAAGTTGCCAGGCACTGAGCGCGGCGATGGCTGTCGGGCTGGGGTGCGCTCAGTTTGCGATGTCGGGCTGGTTGCATCGAGGGAAAGCCGTTTCGCGCACGGTATCGCGTATGGGCAAATCGCTTCTTCGAGAAAAGTTTCGCCGCAATGGGGCAACTTGCGGTACAATAGCTAACGCTGCAAATCGCGGGTGTGGTTCAATGGTAGAACTTCAGCCTTCCAAGCTGACTACGTGAGTTCGATTCTCATCACCTGCTCCATGTAAAATATCTACTCGCAATTGCGAGTTTTTTTTTATCAAAAATGCCAAGGAACTAATCCTTGGCATCCTTAATAAATGAATATACATCTTCATAAATCCTTTGATTTTCTTTTTCATTTAAGATTTCATGTTTTAAAGTCGGATACAATTTACTAGATACATTTTTATATCCAACCCCCATCAAAAATTGTTTTAACTGTTCAAATTTATCTTTACCCTGAATGACCGGATCTTCTTGACCTGCAATCATCAAAATTGGCAATTCACCATTCGTAACCTTCCAATCCTTTTTATCAAATGCTTTAACCATCAATTGAAATAAATTTATAAAACCATTTGTTGTAAATAAAAAGCCACACAATTCATCCGCTTCATACTGATCCACATTTTCTAAATTTTTACTCAACCAACGATTACCCGATTCATATCCTGCAAAAGCCATCTTATTCAAAAGACCATTACCTTTCTTTTCTTTAAAGAAGGGTTTTATTATTTTAGCCAATCCAACCGCAAAACTAGCAGCCGAATTTTCTGTAGGAGGACCACACAAAATCAAACGACGAATATATTCATCATATTTTTTTAAGTAACAACGCGCTACCAAAGTCCCCATACTATGACTAAATAACGTTACCTCCAATCCAGGATACATATCACGTACGTACTCAGTCACCTGAAATAAATCATCCACAATATAATCTGCATTTTCCGTATAGAAATATCCATAGTCATTCTTTGATTTTACACTACCACCATGCCCTCTATGATCATGAATCACACAAATATAGCCTCTTTCATTTAAATACTGCATAAAATCAAAATAACGCTCTTTATGCTCCGCCATCCCATGTGAAAACTGTACGATTCCTTTTGGATTTTTGCACTCCATAATCGCAATCTCTAACTTTAATCCATCCTGCTTTGATGTAATTTTTTTAATTATCATATTATAGTACCTACATTTCTTTCTTGATTTCATTGTATCAAATATATAATTATCAAAACTATACAAAAACAAAAAAAAGACCATTTTTTAAATGGTCCAACTAGTTTTCACTAATTTCTACTTTTACTTTGTGATCTGCTTCCACATCAAAAGTAATCTTTGCGAAGTCATCTAAATGATTTGTGACAATATTATGAACTTGATCAAATACTTCATCCTCTTTTTCTTCAGACTTGCAATCATATTCAATAGATGTAACTGTATGCTTTTTAATCTTTACATCTTTTAATTCTTCTAACATTGATTTCATAGTTATCTACCTCGATATAAGTCTATCACTTATTAAATCCCGTTGTCAAATTTATGCGTGAAGCCAATCTATTCTATGATAATAAAGAAAGAAAGTAATACTTGATAAAGACCAAGTAACTGGATAGATCCAATATATACACCAAATATTATGCACTAAAGCATTCATGATTGTAAGACCTGCAACACGCACGAAACACCAACAAACCATCATAACAATCATTGGAACCATTGACTTTCCTGCCCCTCTTAAAATAGCCGACACACAATGTGAATAAGCTAATAAACAAAAGAAAAATGCACTAGTTTGTCCACGCAATGTACCAAACTGAATAACTTCAGGTGTCGCATCAAAGGCCGCAATAAACTGTGAACCGAACACAAAAATAATCACACCAATCATTTCCGCCAAAGTCATCGAACAAATCATACCAAATTTAGCACCCTTTAAAACACGATCATATTGCCTTGCTCCTAAGTTTTGTCCAACAAATGTCGTTAGAGCCATTGTAAAACTAGTAATTGGTAAGAACGCAAAACCTTCAATTTTTGAATAAGCACCACAACCAGCCATGGCCATATCACCAAAAGAGTTGATATTCGATTGAACAACTACATTAGCTAGTCCAATAATGGAATTCTGAAACCCACTAGGCAATCCATATTTTAAGATTTCCCCTAGAAGTTCTTTATGAATCTTTATCTCAGAAAGAACAATACGATGTGTTCCCTTTGTCGTCAACAATAAATATAGACATAGGCCCGCTGAAATATACTGTGAGATGATTGTAGCTATAGCCGCAGATCCTACTCCCATTTTAAGAATGGCAATAAAAAATAAATCCAATACAATATTTACAACACTAGAAACAATCAAATAATAAAGGGAGTGCTTACTATCTCCTACAGCCTGTAAAATACCTACAAAAAAATTATACATAATCGATCCAAAAGAACCTAAAAAGTATATTTTAAAATACGTTACAGAAGCATCCATAACACTTTCTGGCGTTGACATCCAGCGAAGTAATGTAGGCGTAAAAAAAATGCCTATAAGTGTCATAAAAAAACTTACAATCAATCCAAATGCAACCGTTGTATGAATTGCCTTCTGCATACGTTCTATTTCTCTTGCGCCAAAATAGCGCGATATAACTACTCCTGCACCAATCGCAACTCCATTAAAGAAACCAATCATCAAGAATATAATGTTTCCACTTGAACTCACAGCTGCAAGTGCCTGACTTCCCAAAAAGTTTCCAACAATCAATGAATCTACCGTATTGTATAACTGTTGAAATAAGTTCCCTAATAATATAGGTAACGCAAAGAAAACCATCTGCTTAGGAATCGATCCCGATGTCATTAATTTTTGTCCTTGTGCCAACCCTAACACCTCCTATGTTACTAAAAGAAAAGGAAGTTTAAACTTCCTTGTAAAAACTTTGTAGATGACTACAAGAAGAGTCAAACTGTTCTTTTTCTTCTTTTGTCATTTCAATCTCTACAACCTCTTTGACACCTGTCGCATCCAAAATAGCTGGAACACTAGTAAATACTCCATCTTGTCCATATTGACCATCTAAATATGTAGAAACAGGAAGAACTACAGATTCATTAAACATCAATGCACGAACAATACGTGTTGTACTTGCGGCAATACCATAACAAGTATTTCCTTTACGGTTAAAGATTTCCCAACCATCTTTCTTTACAGCTTCATGGATACTATCAAACATTCCCTCATTCATACGAGTTGGATTATCTTTAATGATTTGATAAATATCTTTACCACCAACACGAACTGTACTCCATGGAATCATTTCACTATCTCCATGCTCACCTAAAACATACGCATGAATACTCTTTGGATCTACATCAATACAATCGGCAATATGACATTGTAAACGTGCTGAATCCAATAATGTACCCGATCCAATGATTTGATTAGCTGGTAAACCAGAAACTTTATAAGCCACATACGTCATAATATCCACTGGATTCGATACAACAACAATAAATCCATTAAATCCATTTTCCATAGCACTCGATACAATGCTAGTAACAATCTTAGAACTTGATTTTAAAGCCACTAAACGATCATTTTCCTTACCCATTGGAGCGCTAGCTGTAATCACTAAAACATCAGCATCTTTACAATCTGTATAATCCCCTAATTTAATTTGCATATTACGATTCATAAAGGCAATACTATGAATCATATCCAAAGTTTCTCCTTTGGCTCTTTCTGTATTCATATCAATTAAAACAATTTCATCACAAATTCCTTGGTTGATCATGCAGAAAGCTGTACTTGCTCCCACATTTCCCGCACCAACAATTACTACTTTTCTTTTCTTAATCATAATGGCTCCTCCTACAAAAATTTAGAGATATATCCCTGTATAAATATTACCAAAATAATCACAGGAATGATATATGAAACATAGAAACCGACTTGTTTAGGAAAAGAAATTCCTTCTCCACAATTGGCTTCCTTTAAAAAGTTTTTAAATCCCCATCCATATTTAGATGTACAAAATAAAACATAACATAATGAGCCTAATGGCAATAAATTATTGGATACAATGAAATCTTCCAAATCTTGGATGGTTGAACCAGCACCTAATGGTTGAATAAAAGACAACACATTAAATCCCAATGCACAAGGTAAAGATAGCACAAAGACAAGTACAAAACTTACTTTTATGGTTTTTGAATGGGACCATCCAGTCCATTCCATTGTCATAGTTATAATATTTTCAAATACCGCAATAATTGTAGTTAATGCCGCAAAGCTCAAAAACAAGAAGAACAAAGCTCCCCATACATTTCCAAGCTGCATATTCGCAAAAATATTAGGTAATGTCTGAAAAATCAATCCAGGACCTTGCCCAGGATCTACGTTATACGCAAAACATGCCGGAATCACAATAAAGCCTGCAACCAATGCGACAAATGTATCTAAACATACAACTGTAATAGCTTCCGTAGTTAATTTTTTACTTTTATCAATATAGCTGCCAAATATCGCAATGGCACCAATACCTAAACTTAAAGTAAAGAAAGCCTGGCCCATAGCCGCAAATACGACTTCTGATATATTTTGCATCTTTGAAAAATCAGGCAATAAGTAAAATTTTACACCCGCCATTGCCCCTGGCAAAATCAGTGAACGTATTGCTAATATAAGCATCAACACCAATAAACACAACATCATATACTTGGATACTTTTTCCACACCATTCTGCAAGCCTTTTGAACAAATGAAAAATCCAATGCATACAACTAGAAACATCATTCCTACTTGAACAAAAGGATTTGACAACATCAACCCAAACTCATCATTAATTTGACTTGCATTCAAGCCATTGAAATCCCCTATCAACATCTTATAGAAATAATAGAATAACCACCCACATACCGATGTATAAAACATCATTAATATGTAGTTACCTGCCATAGCCACATATTTCATAAAATGCCACTTTGTACCTTTTGGCTCTAATACATCAAAAGAAAGTGCTGCACTTTTTTGACTGGCACGACCTACCGAATACTCCATAATCATAACTGGCAAGCCTAATATGACAAGAAAAAACAAATAAACTAAGACAAAGGCAGCTCCACCATATTGTCCAACAATATATGGAAAGCGCCATACATTGCCAATTCCTATTGCGCATCCCGCGCTAATTAAAATAAATCCTAAACGATTTGAAAACCGATCTCTCATTTTTCCAACTCCCTATAAAAATAATCTAAACAACCTATATATTTGCCACTCCACGGCTTCATTCTTCCACAATAATGAATAATCACACTATTTTCTTTTACCCAATCTAAATCCATCTTATTTCTTGGATTTCGTAAATTATAAAAATTCATCATCCTTTCACTCAAATTATATTTTCGATAATCCACAAGCCGAGTCTTATCTCCATATAGTGCCGTCAATACATCCTGGTCAAATAACACAAGTTTTTTCTTATATGCATTTACATAATTAAGCACATCTTGTTTATTCAATTGTTTACGCAACGCTATTAAATTCATCAACAAGACCCCTGTATTGATATACGGTACATCTTCTTTCAACCCTAATCTTTTCGCATTTAAATGCGTCATATTATCACTTACATGGCTGCAAGCAATATAAAGATTATCCTGAAAATCCATGTTATACAATTCCCTTAAACTTTGAATCACAACAATATCCACATCTAGATATAGAATTCGATCTAACGTATCTGGCAACAAATCCGAAGCGAATAATCGATAATAAATTTCTAATGGATATCTTGATGAAGTAGGAAAATCCTTAAAAGATTCTTCCTTGACTTTAATAAAGTGAAAGGTGCAATCTGGAAAAGACTGCATTAAATCATCCTTATGCTCCTGATTCAAATCTTGATGCAAAATATAAAAGTCTGTATTCTTATCAAAACGAACGATGGATTGTATACATGTCTTTGTCAAACCTATGAATTTTGCGTTAATTGAAAATAAAATGTTCATAGAATGATTTTATCACAAAATAAATTGAAAATCTTTTCATATTTTGTGATACAATACTTACATTGAGGAGATGATGATATGAAACTTATTATACCTGAAAACTACGATCCAGTATTAACTGTTAGAGAAACGCAAGAAGCTATTAAATATATTCGTGATACTTTTCAATACGAATTTGGTAAAGAATTAAATTTATCAAGAATTTCAGCACCATTATATGTCACACAAAGCTCTGGTTTAAATGACAATTTAAATGGTACAGAAAAGCCAGTATCTTTTACTATGAAAGAATTGCCTGGTGAACAATTAGAAGTTGTACATTCTTTGGCAAAATGGAAACGAATGGCCTTAAAGAAATATGGCTTTAAACTTCATGAAGGCTTGTACACAAATATGAATGCCATTCGTAAAGATGAAGAATTAGATAACTTTCACTCTACATATGTCGATCAATGGGACTGGGAAAAAATCATTTCTAAAAATGAACGTACCCAACAAACACTAGAAGAGCATGTTCGCACGATTTTTAAAGTCATTAAACATATGGAACATGAAGTTTGGTACAAATATCCGCAGGCTGTTAATCATTTACCAGATGATATTTTCTTTATCACAACACAAGAACTATTGGATAAGTACCCAAATCTAACTGCCAAAGAAAGAGAGAATGCCATCACAAAAGAACATGGCTGCGTATTTGTGATGCAGATTGGTGATAAATTATCAAATAATGAAAAACATGATGGTCGCGCACCCGACTATGATGACTGGACATTAAATGGAGATATTCTTTTCTGGTATGAACCGCTACAAAATGCTCTTGAAATTTCTTCTATGGGAATTCGTGTGGATGAAGATACTTTATTAGAACAATTGAAAAAAGAAAATTGTTTAGAAAGATGCGAACTGCCATTTCATAAAGCGATTCTTAATAAAGAACTACCATATACTTTAGGTGGAGGTATTGGTCAATCAAGACTATGTATGCTTCTACTAAAAAAAGCACATATCGGCGAAGTTCAAGCTAGCTTATGGCCTGAAGACATGATCGATACATGCTTAAAAAATAATATTCAAATTTTGTAGGACAAACGTCCTACTTTTTTATTATTGTTCCATTGGAGTTGGATGCATAATTTCCATATACTAAATCAGCTAATTCACAACCAGATAGTGAAATATTCCCATCACAAACTGTAATTGTTCCATCTATATTTTCACAATATCCATCATATATGAATGCACCATCAAATAATAAACCATCCATAATGACATGTTTGATATCAATATCATCACATATTACACTTACAGTACACTGATTTTTCTTTGTGCTGTTTTTTAAATATGTATAATAGGCCCTTGACAATTCAAAATATTTTTCCATACTATCTCCTAAAGAAAAGGAATAGGCATTCACCTACTCCTTAAATCTTATTCTTCAGATTGGATATCAATTGAACCATTGTCTGTAGTTTCTGCATCTTGTAGAATTGATTCTTCTACTGAAGAGTCTACAGTATCCATCATATCTCTATCGTCAGATCCTGATACTAATTTATCAAATTTTTCAGAATCTTCATTATGAACTTCATTCATACGTGCAATACGTTTGTCTCGAAGTTCTTTTGCCTTTGCAGCTACGATTTCGTTTTGAGGACGATCACCTTGACATCCTGTACCTGCAGGAATCAATTTACCAATGATAACATTTTCTTTCAAACCAATTAAGTGGTCAACTTTACCCTTGATAGTCGCATCTGTAAGAACTTTTGTAGTTTCCTGGAATGAAGCGGCAGATAAGAAAGAATCTGTTTCAACAGAAGATTTAGAAATACCTAGTAATACAGGTTTGAAAGTAGCTGGAGTTTTTCCACTTAATAATGCTTCACGGTTAATTTTTGTGATGTTGTTAAGTGACAATTGAACACCCACATTTAAGTCTGTGTCTCCACTTTCTACAACGATTACTTTCTTCATCATCTGTTTGATCATTACTTCCAAGTGTTTATCGCTAATTTCGATACCTTGGCTTTGGTATACCTTCTTAACTTCCTTCAAGATATAATCTTGAACTTCACGTACACCAGCAACACGTAATAATTCTTTTGGATCTAATGGACCTTCAGTCAACGCAACACCGGCTTCGATCTTAGCACCGATCTGAACCCATGGGCGCATTGATTGGTTCGCATTGATTTTATGAGAAACACTTTCGTGTTCATTTGTGATAATAACTTCTTGGCGCATTGTTCCTTCAATACGTTCGATTGAAGTGATTTCACCAGAAATCTGAGCAATTACCGCAACACCTTTTGGACAACGAGCTTCGAACAATTCTTCAACACGAGGCAAACCTTGAGTGATATCTTCTGCACCGGCACCGGCAACACCACCTGTATGGAATGTACGCATTGTTAACTGTGTACCTGGCTCACCAATAGATTGGGCAGCCATAATACCAATAGCTTCACCAACTTCTACGTCTTTACCAGTAGCCATGTTACGTCCATAACATTTACGACAAATACCTAAACGAGACTTACAAGTAAATACAGAACGGATATACATACCTGTAACACCAGCATCTACAATTTTCTTAGCAAGTTCATCTGTGATAAATTCATCACTCGCAATAATTAATTCACCAGTTTTTGGATCTGTTACATCTTGTTTTGAATATCGACCAACTAAACGATCTTGTAATGGCTCGATAACTGAATTTGTCTTACGATCCATTAAAGTTTCGATCCAGTAACCCTTATCTGTACCACAATCATCTTCTTTGATGATTACATCTTGTGCAACATCAACCAAACGACGAGTTAAGTAACCAGATTCGGCAGTCTTCAAGGCAGTATCCGTTAGACCTTTACGCACACCGTGAGTAGAGATAAAGAACTCACTTACGTTCAATCCTTCACGGAAACAAGAGTAAATAGGAACTTCTATGATAGTTGGAACATATTCTCCAGCACCCGCTTTAGCGTGACCTGGTTTAGCCATTAAACCACGCATACCGGCTAACTGCGTAAAGTTTGATGCGTTACCACGAGCACCAGAAGTCGCCATCATGTTGATTGGGTTTTTACGAGGTAAGTTTTTCATCAATGACGTAACGATCTTATCTTTTTGATCATCCCACATCTTAGATAAATGACGTTCCCATTCTTCCATAGTCAACATACCCTTACGTTGTAAGTGTTTTAATTGATCGGCTTTTACACGACCCTCATCGATATATTCATCTTTATGAGGAGCCACTTCAATATCGGATAAGGCAACTGTAATACCAGCTACTGTTGAATATTCAAATCCTAATGATTTGATTTGGTCAAGAATTTCAGCAGTTTGATCTGCATCATAACGTTTGAAGACTTCGGCAATAACTTTACCTAAATCTTTTTTCTTAACAGCATCCACCAAAGGCATAGCTTCGATGTATTCTTTAATGTTTTGTCCTGGAGAAACAAAATATTTATCAGGAGTACTTACAAAGTTTTCCTTACTAACCTCATTGATATAAGGGAAATCTTCAGGGAACATAGAGTTGAATACAATTTTACCAACTGTTGTAATTAAATAATCATTTTTATGTTTTTCATCAAATGATGTTTTATGCATGTTACATACAGGTAATGCGATACGAGTGTGAAGGTGAACTTGTTTTGACTGATAAGCCATCATAACTTCATCTTCATCTGTATATACATGACCTTCATTTTCACCAAAACGGTGCCAGTGATTTGCTTCTAATGGGCAACCAACTTCTTCGTAGTGCTTAGCTTCTGCGAAGAATTCATCTTTCGTTTCTTCCATTGTTAAATAGAAGTTACCCATAACCATATCCTGTCCTGGCGTAACGATAGGTTTACCATCTTTAGGACCTAAGATATTGTGAGAACCTAACATCATAACTAATGCTTCGGCACGAGCTTCTTCTCCTAATGGAACGTGGATGGCCATCTGGTCACCATCGAAGTCGGCGTTGAACGCAGTACATACTAATGGGTGAAGACGCATTGCACGTCCTTCTACTAATTTAGGCAAGAAAGCCTGAATACCCAAACGGTGCAATGTAGGCGCACGGTTCATCAATACAGGATAGCCATCGATTACTTTTTCAACAACATCCCAGATACGAGGATCACGACGTTCGATTAATTTTTCTGCATTTTTAGGATTTTGAGCCAATCCTTGATTTACAATTTCATTAATGATAAATGGTTTAAACAAGTTAACTGCCATTTCACGTGGAATACCACATTGGTACATTTTCAAATCTGGTCCTACGGCAATTACTGAACGACCAGAGAAGTCAACACGCTTACCTAATAAGTTTTGACGGAAACGACCTTGTTTACCTTTCAATGAGTGAGACAATGATTTTAATGCACGTCCACCAGCACCTGTAATAGGTTTTGAACGACGACCATTGTCAATTAAAGCATCTACAGATTCCTGTAACATACGTTTTTCGTTTTGAACGATGATATTTGGAGTACCCAAATCTAACAATTTACGTAAACGATTATTACGAGTGATTACACGACGATATAAATCATTTAAGTCACTTGTCGCAAAACGACCACCATCCAATTGAAGCATTGGACGTAAATCAGGAGGTATTACCGGAATGTTAGTCAGAATCATCCATTCTGGTAAGTTTTCACTATTACGGAATGCATTGATTGTATCTAAACGCTTGATTAATTTCTTACGTTTTTCACCTTGTGCTTTTTCAAGTGCATCTTGTACTTCTTGGTATTCAGATTCTAAATCTACATCTTGTAATAGACGAAGTACAGCTTCAGCACCTGTTTGAGCTGTAAATCCTGTTGAACCATAAATAGCTTGGTTTTCACGGAATTCACGTTCAGAAAGAATTTGTTTATAAGCTAAACCAGATTCTTTTGGATCTGTAACAATATAACTAACAAAGTATACAACTTCTTCTAATTGTTTAGGTGTTACATCCAACAACAATGCCATACGGCTAGGAATACCACGTAAATACCAAATATGAGCTACTGGGGCAGCCAAATGGATATGGCCCATACGCTCACGTCTTACGCTTGCCTTTGTGATTTCTACACCACAACGATCACAAACAACACCTTTAAAACGTACTTTTTTATATTTACCACAAGCACATTCCCAGTCCTTTGTTGGAC
>OIXA01005091.1_pt1 | contig 12001 bp, 11 predicted proteins | sample 1587721 | NCBI WGS metagenome assembly OIXA01 (sample SAMEA3888900, study PRJEB22519) | human gut metagenome | biome: human gut; feature: human-associated habitat; material: faeces | place: Denmark | collected 2013 | reverse complement strand
TGGCAGCATGACGCAATTCCATCATAACCTCATAAACCACTTTACGTTGCGGAGTGATTTTTAGGCCTGCGTTCTTTATAATCTCCGTACTTTCCATTCTTCTCGTATTTTGATGCTACAAAGTTAATGATAATATTTCGCATTTGCAAATTTTTTATCAACAAAATTGCTGTTTTTTGAAGAATAAAGCCGCATCACCTATTTATCTGTTCGAAGATAGTGGCATACTGGTGGGGGTTCACATATAATGATGTGGTTCCCGAGTGTTATATTATCCCTATGATGTCCTTGATAAATCATCGTAGGCGTAGTGCTATATGGCATGGAGCGAGCCAAAAAGTGGGACAATCAGCGACCCCTTTTTTCTTAGACCGAATAGATATACAATGCGAGATTACTCCTGTGCCATTCAAGGATATTTCGCAGGCAGCTCCAGGCGAACCAAGTGCAACGATAAGAGAAAGGGTTATTGCAGCCCGCCAAATTCAAGAACAGAGATACAATGATATAAAAGGCATACATTGCAATGCACCGATGACGGAACGCATGATTCATCAATATGCCGAACCAGATGCTGATTCGGTAGAAGTATTGCGCTCTGCTATGGAACGTCTATCTCTCTCTGCACGTGCCTACAGCCGTATTCTAAAGGTTGCCCGCACCATCGCTGACCTTGATGGTAGCGAAAAGGTACAGCTTCCTAATATAGCCGAAGCCATAGGCTATCGCCAACTCGACCGAGGCGACTGGGCTGAGAGAGGAATGTATTCTTAAAAGGTAAAAAAGTAAAAGAGTAAAAAAGTAAAAGAGAGAAATGTAAGCTTAGATTTTGCGATTAATTTTTACCATATAAAAAGAAGAAAAGTATGAATAATCCAATAGAAATATATCGTTCACAAGATGGAAGCATACAACTTAATGTAAAGTTGGAAAATGAGACAGTTTGGCTGACACAAAGCCAGATGGCTGAACTATTTGGTCGCGATAGAACTGTAATAGGCCGTCACATAAACAACTGTTACAAGGAAGGTGAACTTGACAAAGATATCACATGTGCAAAATTTGCACATATGGGTAAAGAACAAGATCAAATGTACGAAACTGCAATGTACAATCTCGACGTTATCATATCTGTAGGTTATCGTGTAAAGTCGATACAAGGCACAAGGTTTCGTCAATGGGCCACCACCATCCTCAAGCAATACCTTATCAAAGGCTATGCCATCAACCAACAGATAAAACTCGAGCGCTACAACGAACATAAAGACGTTGTGCGCCTTATGTCTCGTGCCATTGGCTTACAGGAAAAAGTTAGTTCTGACGAATACGATGGATTATTCAACGTTATCTCAGACTACGTCTATGCTCTCGACACACTCGACCACTACGACTACCAGTCGCTCTCTATATCGAAAACAACAAAAGAAGAAGCATTCCGAGCTACATACGATAACGCCATGGAAGCTATTAACGCACTGAAAGAAAAATTTGGTGGTAGTCAATGGTTTGCAAATGAAAAGGATGATTCGTTCAAAAGTAGCATAGGCCAGATTTACCAAACCTTTGGTGGCGAAGAACTCTATCCTTCTGTTGAAGAGAAAGCAGCTATGCTTCTCTATCTTGTCGTAAAGAACCACTCGTTCAGCGATGGAAACAAACGCATAGCAGCCATGCTATTCCTCTGGTTTCTGAACAATAATAAGGTTCTTTATGCAGAAGATGGACATAAGCGTATTGCCGACAACACTCTTGTAGCTCTCACTTTGATGATTGCAGAAAGCCGGACTGAAGAAAAGGACGTTATGGTGAAGGTGGTGGTAAATCTTATCAATAAAGATAATCAATAAAGATAATCAATAAATACAACCAATAGATACATAGAAAGCTCTAAGAAGCCACCATTAAAGTTCGTTTTCGAAGATGTTTGACGTTGGAAATTATTTCCATCACCACCCTCACAAGTCCATCCATTAATATTAGAATCAAAATTTGGATTAACAATCTTTGCAGTAACGTCAACAGTATTATCGTTCTTAAAAGTAGCCATAGCATACGCTATAGCATCTATGGCAGCATTTATATCAACAATTTCTGTTTTACCAGAATTTGCAGTTATAGCAGCGTTTAATTCTTCTGCCTGTTTTGCCCAATCCTTATTCTCGTTATAAAGAGATGTTGCCTTACTAATAAGAGAAGGATAATAAGAGCTACCATCATAAGTCAATTTAAAATCATCAATACCGATCTTAAAATTATCATCCTTTCTATCTGCAGTAATTGTTATTGTTGCATATTTTTGACCTTCGGCAATTTCAAAATCTATATTATAGTCAGCCCAATCTGCTTTGTCTTGAGCTGAAAAATTGATGTCTTTTCTTTTATCAGCAACTGTCACATAAAAAGAGCTTGAGCCTTTTGCCTTATAGGCTGTAGCAGAAAAAGATAGAGTATATTTACCAGGCTTTAAATCTCTAAGAGTCTGACGAAGATAAAGAGTTGAATTACCATAACGCATACGAGCAAAATATGACTTTCCATTCTTTGCAGCCCATTTAACTTTATCTTGATTCAGATTATCTGCGACATAAGTCATTCCGAAGACATCATTATTATCTTGATTCCACTCTACGCTCCAACCTTCAGGTTTTTGTACACCACGACCATCTTTATTTATTTGTAAGAACTGAGTAGACGTACCCTCAAAACCTGGGTTCTTGATGTACTGTCCCGTTACATCTGTTTGTGCCACAGCACTACCCCCCCCCTATAGCCAATAGCAGGGAAGCCATCAAAAGCTTGTAATGTTTCATAATCAATAATTTAGGTATTATTAAGTATTGTTAGTTATATTAATTTTCTTATTTAGTTATTAGGTAGAATGTCTATGTGTATATTTACACTATAAAGGCATAATGAATAGTTATTTGGTGGCAAAGTTATATAAAAGTTTATTTAAGTCCAAACTTTTATTCGATTTTTTTAATTTTATTTGCGTATTTGGTACATTTATCGTAATCGTTTGGGTATTAAAAGGATAATTATACGCTTACATTTCTTTCCAAAGAGATTTTATAATCGAAACTATAAACACAAGCAGCAGAACAGAGTTTGGTGAAACTTGGAACATAATTGGCTACACCAACGCCCTCCTTACAAAAAGAGCTTTCATATTGCTATATTTTTACCCACCACTGCAAAAATATTGTTATTTATTCTAATTATTTAATAATAATATGTAACTTTGCAGCATTACCCTGCAATTAACACAATTACCACATAACAACAACACTAAAATCAGAAAGCTTATGAAAAGACGTTTACTCTTTACATTTGCCACTCTTCTCGCCCTATTGCCTTACGTAGGGCTGGCAGCCACAACAACGTGGTCGTTTGAGTGGAACACAAGCAAGAAAGATGGTGGACAGGGTTTCTACAACTTTGGCTCAAGCAAGGTTGAGAAAGATGTATACACCACAGAACTAAACGGAGTGCAATGGAACATTTCGTCGGAAGGCACCTATACCTACTCCTATACTTCGACTAAGGGACAGTATATCGGTAGCACGTCGGAAGTTCCAAGTAGCTCTACTCTTTGGACAACGGGCTTTGCAGGAAAGATTAAGGACGTGAAGGTTACTGCCCGCGTACAAGATGACGCAAAAGCTGGCGATGTGGCTGTTGCCGTGAATGGCAAAGACTATCTCTGCGATGGCAAGGCCAAGGCATCACTAACAGGTACTCTCGCTGAATATGCATTTACCATCAACGATGCCGATATGCAAGAGGGAAAACTCGAGATAAAGCTCAACCAAACGAGCGAAGAGAAGGGACCTCTGTATATATAAAGGTGGTGGTAGACTACGAGGTTGCCACATCTGGCGTTCCTGCTCCTGTATTTACTCCTGCTGCAGGCACCTACGACAAAGCTCAGCAGGTGGCTATTGCTGCCGAAGGTTTGGATGCAGGCACCTACACCATATATTATACTACCGATGGTAGTAACCCACGCCTTGCCGACGGCACTCGCAAGGCTTATACCGAACCTATCGACATTGCCGAGACCACAACCCTGAAGGCTATCGTTGCCAAAGGCGAAGAACAGAGCGAAGTGGCAGAGGCTAACTACGTGATACGCAAAAATCCACAGATTAAATTCAACGAAAAAGAGATTACTCTGCTTTCGGGCGACGAAGGATATTCCGACTTGCTGAATCCTAACAAGCTGTCGCCAATCACCTATAAGTCGTCTAACTGGATGGTATGCTCGGTAGACAAATATGGTGCTTTGTCTTCATCCTACGTTAAGGAAGATTCAAAGGCTATCATCACCGCTACCTTTGCTGGCGACGACACCTATTATCCTCTTACCGACACCCTTACAGTATACGTAAAGGCTCGCACTCCGCTAAAGACTCCTGAGGTGACACCTCTTGGTGGCACATTCTCAGAACCTGTAGAAGTGAAGATTACTACCGACGACGAGAACGCTGTAACCATCTGGTATTCAACCAACGCCAAGAGCGCTGAGGAGTTTGAAGAGAGCGACAACACACAGAGCATAGTTGTTGAAGGTCATGAGGCTACAGTCACCATCGACAAGTCGTGCACACTATATGTGATGACTCGCGGCTACAACGTAAATAGTGAAGTGATATCGGCAGAATATACCATCAACCTACCATTAAAAGCCGACTTCACTACCGACCGTGCTTCCGTGGCTTACTACGACCAGGAGTTTGACTCACCTGAAGAGGTGGAAGACTGGACAGTAGGCAATGGTTGGAAATTGAGCGACAAGAAGTTCAAGTCTATCAATGCCAACGACAAATATTCAGCTTTCGTTAGCTACGAGGGCGGTAGCGGAACCACTCAGCTCGCAAGTCCTGAGCTTACCGTGAAAGAAGGAAGCAAGGTAGAGTTCTATGCTTACTTCGCGCCAAACTTCTTGATTTATGGTAAATGGACTTTCAACATCACCGATGTAGAAACTAACCAGAGCGAGACTCTGCTCGATGCTTTCAGTTGGGCACAGGAAACAGCATACAATGCTACTAACTGGAACAAGTTCTCGTTCGACCTTGCAGCATACGCAGGCAAGAAGGTTACATTCTCGTTCGACTATCCTTTCGGAGGCGAAGACCTTGCCATAGATGGTTTCCGCCTTGTACAAGACGACCCTACAGCTAAGGACGCCATCCATATCTTCGAGGGCGAAGAGATTGCATTCAAGAACCTTTCAGAAGGCGAGCCTAAGGCTTACGAATGGGCATTCCCAGGTGCTGATACCGAGACTTCGACTGAAGAAAATCCTGTAGTAAGATACAGCAAGGCTGGCACATACAACGTTTCGCTCACCATCAAGCGTGGCGAAGAGAGCAACAAGGTAGAGCGCACCAACTTTGTAGTGGTTACTAAGAAGGCTCCTACTGCCAAGATTGGATTGCCAGAAGAAGGCTATGAGTCGCCATACGTAGGCACCTTCATTCCGCTCGACGTGCCTGTAACATTCCGCGACCTTTCAGAGGGCAACCCTACAGAATGGAAGTGGGTATTCCAAAATACCGACAAGACAGAGAGCAACGAGCAGAATCCTACCGTTACCTATACCAAGGCAGGAACCGTGAGCGTGGGTCTTACAGCCAAGAACGATGCTGGACAGACCAACGACATCTTGCAATGGGCTATTCAGGCTGGTGGTGCACAGAATGTTTGGAACATCAGTCTCGACGAAAATTCCAACCTCAAACAGGTGAACCTTGGCTTCTATGGCTACTATGGAGGTACCAACTGGCTTGGCATGGAGAAGTTTGCCGAACTCTACAAGGCTCCTCTCGCTGATGCTACAGTAGATAGCGTGAGCGTATTCTTTGCTTCTGTAGGCACCATCGACCCTGAGAAAGAAATCACCATGACAATGAATGCCGTGGCTGAGAATGGTGAACCAGGCGAGGTGATGGCAACAGCAACCAAGAAGGCTGGCGAATTGCAGTATAAAGATGACGACTATCTTGCCACAATCTTCCATTTCGACAAGACTGTGGAACTGAAGAAGGGTACTCCATTCTTCATCGTTATTGGTCCATTCCCTAACGGCACTATGGAGGAATCGCCATATACTGCCGACGATATCTCAATATTCTGCCACCGCAGAAACCCTGGCGAGAAGACCACCACATGGCACTATCTTGCAGAAGAGGATGCTAACTATCAGCCTACAGGCGAATATAAGTGGTACGAGAATTCTGACGACCCTCTGTCTATGGCTATAGCTCCTGTAATCTCTTACGCAACAACATCTACAGCCATCAACAACCGTGGCATCAACACCACCACATCGGCTCACGCTGTTGCCACCTACACCCTTGGTGGTGCTAAAGTGCAGGCTCCACAGCGTGGCGGCATTTACATCGTGAAGTATTCTGATGGCACAAGTCGCAAGATGGTAGTGAAATAACAACAATGTCTACATGATATTGTAGACTGCAATAATCATAAAAAGCAAGTTAGCTTCTGACATCACTCACAGAAACTAACTTGCTTTTTTATTTCAGCACATACTTAATATCCATATAAATAGTAGATATCATCTATATTTTTGTTAATCATAACTAATAAAAAGTACTTTTCGCACGGATTTATAAGTTATGATTAACAAAATCGTTATATTTGCAGAAAGTTTTAAGTATAACTTATAAAAAACTGCCTTATGATACAACTTATCAACCGTCCTAACTACATAGAACGTATATCTCCATTTATAAACAAAAACATCATAAAGGTGCTCACAGGTCAACGCCGAGTGGGCAAAAGCTGTATACTCAGACAAATTCAAGTACATATTGAAGCTACGGAGCCTAATAGTAATATCATTAGCATCAACAAAGAGTTAGAAGAATTTGCCTTGATTCGTAATCATGAAGACCTATCACAATATATATCTTCACGATTAAAAGATGGAGTTGCCAACTATCTATTTATAGATGAAGTGCAAGACATTACTGGTTTTGAGAACACTTTGCGTAGTTTGCAGGCTCAAGATGCCTGCGATATATTTATCACGGGCAGCAATGCCACAATGCTATCGAGCGAATTGTCAACATATCTATCTGGTAGATATATAGAATTTCATATCCACAGCCTTACATACAACGAATTCTTGGTTTTTCATAAGCAAGAAGCCTCAACACAGAGCTTACGAAATTATCTAACCTTTGGTGGACTACCATATTTGTGTAATTTGCCATTAGAGCAAGAGATAATTTTTGAATATCTACGCAATGTATATTCCACCATCATACTCAAAGATGTAGTAAAGCGCGAAGGCATCAGAAATGTTGATTTTCTTGAAACTTTAGCTATCTATACTGCAGATAATGTAGGTAATCTATTCTCTTCAAACAACATTAGCCGCTATCTGAAATCACAACATGTCAACATTTCTCCTATCCAGGTAATCAATTATCTAAAAGCCCTACAGAATGCTTACCTTATCAACAAAGTGAGAAGAATAGATGTTAATGGACTTAAAACTTTCGAGATTGGCGACAAATACTATTTCGAAGATTTAGGACTACGAAATTGCCATTTCGGCTTCACTATGCAAAAAGATATTCATAAACTGATGGAGAATGCTATTTTCTTACATCTCTCACAAAAACACTACGAAGTATTCACAGGGCAACAAACAGGAGGAAAGGAAATTGACTTCGTTGCTCGTAAGGGTGACGAGGTGGTATACATACAATCTTCGTATCTTATGGCTGATGAAAAAACAAGAGAACGAGAATTTGGTAACCTACAAGCTATACGCAATAACTATCCAAAGTATGTAGTTAGTCTTGACGAATGGACAAGCGGAAGTTCGATAGATGGCATTAAACATGTGCATCTGGGTGAATTCTTGCAAAACATATAAACAAGCGAAAGCCCTCGCTTTGTTTCCTCTTTAAGAAGATACAAAGCGAGGGCTTAAAGTGTTTATACGCTTAATTTATTGTTTTGCTGTTCGGCAAAGAATTATATCAACTCTGGAGGCAGAGTTGGCATTGCACCATGCTGGGTGCAGACATAGGCGCTAACTTCTACTGCACGCTTATGAGCCTCATCTATGGTCATACCCTTGAGGATGCAAGCGCAGAAGGTGCCTGTGAACGAGTCGCCAGCACCAACAGTATCTGCAACCTCAACCTTTGGAGTTTCTTGGAACGACTTGCTACCTGGAGCAAATACATAGCTACCATTTACACCGCATGTCAATACAAGCATATCGAGATTGTATTTACCCAAGATAAGCCAACACTTGTTTTCGATATCCAAACCAGGATATCCAAAGAGGCGACCTATGGTAATAAGTTCCTCGTCGTTAATCTTCAGCACATTGCAACGCTTCAAGCTTTCGCAGATAATCTCCTTTGTATAGAAATTCTGACGTAGGTTGATGTCGAAGATTTTTAGGCAATCCTTTGGAGTATGGTCAAGGAACTGATAGATGGTGTTGCGACTAACCTCGTTGCGCTGAGCCAACGAGCCCCAACATACAGCACCTGTATATGCTGCTATATCCTTAACATCGGTAGTGAAAGGAATGTTGTCCCATGCCACATCGGTCTTGATATCATATGTAGGTACGCCCTCACTGTCAAGCTCTACTTGAACTGTACCAGTAGGAAAGTTAACCTTTGGCATAATGTGCTTCAATCCCTTCTCGTCGAGCAGGCGAAGAGCCTCTTCGCCAAAGGCATCGTTGCCCACAGCACTAACAGCTACAGAGAGCAATCCATGCTGACCTGCATGATAGGCGAAGTTGGCAGGAGCACCACCAAGTTGAGAACCTGTTGGGAATACATCAAACAATATTTCACCCAAGCCTACGCAATATTTCTTTTTCAAGTCTGTATTCATAGTCATCTTTAATTATTAGTTGTCGAATTATTGGTTATAAATTACATTCTAACCTTTCCGATGTATGTAAACAAGTATACCACACCTACTGCCATTACCAATACTGCACCGATCTGACCGATAGCATCGCTGGCAAAGCCCATAAGCAATGGGAAAACGGTTCCACCAAAAAGTCCCATTATCATGAGTCCACTAACCTCGTTCTTCTTCTCTGGCAAGGCAAGCAAAGCCTGTGAGAAAACTATTGAGAAGATGTTAGAATTGCCATATCCCACCAAGGCAATTGCTATATAGAGCATAAATGTGCTGTTGCCAAAGAACATTACAACCATACTCAAAGCCATCATCACAATGCTGATAGTAAAGAATGTGCGCGACTTCATGATGCGAAGGAAGAAAGAACCAGTGAAACATCCGATGGTACGGAATATGAAGTAGAGCGAGGTTGCAAAGGCTGCCTCATTCAAACTCCATCCCAAACGCTCTATCAAGAGCTTTGGTGCTGTGGTGTTGGTACCAACATCTATACCCACATGGCACATGATACCGATGAAGGAAAGCAACACGATAGGTTTGCCGAGCAACTTGAAACAATCGCTAAATCCAGAGGCACTACCACCATCCTTCTCTTCTTCGATAGGTGTACTTGCCAAAAGTAAGGTGGCTACCACACCTATTATCATATATATAGGGAACAGCACGCGCCAACCAAGACCGAAAGTTGGTATGCTTGCAATGGCACCCCACATAGCGATGTATGGAGCCATAAACGAAGCAATGGCTTTAACAAACTGTCCGAAGGTAAGGGTTGAAGCAAGGTGCTTGCCTGATGTAACCACAGAAGCCAAAGGATTTAGTGAAGTCTGCATCAAGGCGTTGCCGATACCCAAGAGCGAGAATGATGCGAGCATTACACCGAAACTTTCGTCAAAGATAGGCAAAAGTAGTGAGACCACGGTAACTACCAATGATAAAAGTACCGTTTTCTTTCTACCTATCTTATTCATTAAAATGCCTGTAGGCACAGAGAATATCAAGAACCAGAAGAATACTAAAGATGGAAACAGATTGGCTGTAGCATCGTTTAGGTTAAGATCTTCTTTCACGTAGTTAGAGGCGATACCTACCAAATCTACGAATCCCATGGCGAAGAAACAGAACATCACCGGGATGAGAGATAATTTAGATGATTTATTCATAATTGTTAGCGTTATTGTTTCTTGTTTTCTGCAGCAAAGGTAGCGACAAACGATTTCTTTCATTATTACTTGATATTATAGACTTGATACTTTCCCTTTCCTTGGATAGTAACCTTGTTGTAAGGCTTGCTTGGGAACACGAGATTAGTCATTGCCATCTTGCCTTCTGCATCCAGAACCTCTATGCTACTCTTGTCGATGAATATGCGGAGCTGGCTGATCTTGCCGTAGGTTGGAGCCTTGGTAGTAGCAGCAAAGTCGCTGCTGAAATCCATCTTACCGCTCTTGGTTCTATCCATTGAGAAGGTTTCTGCCTTGGCATCGTAGTTCATCACTACCTTCTCGCCCTTGTCGTTGCTCAAAATGATAGTAGCATTTCCCTTCAGATTCACTACCATCTCGCAAGATTCTGTGAGTTTCTTGCCAGCCTTCTTGCTTCTTGCCGCAGTCATCTCTGGAGATGGAACCACGCTGCAATAAGTTTCACCCTTATACTCGAAGAGACCTAAATCGCGAGGAATAGAGTTGCCTGAACGGTACTGCTGGGTAGGAACCTGGTTGGCATACTGCCAGTTGCTCATCCAGGCGATAGCCACGCGGCGACCTTCTGGTGCGTTATCAAAGGTAACTGTAGCGTAATGATCCTTTCCGTAATCCATCCACTTGGTTACCTCAGGCTTGCTGTCGCAAGTAAACTTGTGTCCATCGAAATCACCTACGAAATACTGGGTAGCAGAACCGCCGAATGGGCCACCAGGATTGATGTTGCAGATGAGCATCCACTTTTCCTTGTCTGTGCCACGAACCTTCAACTTCATCAAGTCAGGACACTCCCAAACACCACCATGGTTGCCATATTCTGCACCAAAAGAGCTTTCAAGTTTCCAATCCTTCAAATTATCAGAAGTATAGATTTCCATGTGCTGACCGGCAGCCAGAATCATATTCCACTTCTTGATGTCCTCGTTCCAGAACATGTGTGGGTCACGGAAGTCTGGCACATTGCTGGTGATAATAGGATTTCCTTCATATTTTGTAAAGGTCTTGCCGTTATCTGTACTGTAAGCCATGCTCTGGGTCTGGTTTTCTGCAGCAGAAGTATAAAGTGCAACCACAGCATCCTTTCCGAAACCTGAGGTATTGTTCTTGTCAACCACGGCAGAACCACTGAAGATAGTACCTACAGCATCAGGCTGTATAGGAGTACCCTGGAACTTCCAGTGAACCAAATCGGTGGAAGTAGAATGTCCCCAGGTCATATTCTCCCACTGTGATCCATAAGGATTATACTGGAAATAGAGATTCCATACGCCATCCTTATAGAACATACCGTTAGGGTCGTTCATCCAACCGTATGCTGGAGTATGGTGATAAACCGGGCGATACTGCTCACGATTCTTCATATCGAAAGTATCAGAGCATTGCATCATCTTCCAACATCCGAAAGATGAGACGCCACCATCTGTACGATAAGTACCATTAACATGAATATCGAGCGCCAAACTATTTTCGCCTGCAAACTCCTGCAAATCCAGAGGAACCAAATAATCCACGTGGTTGTTCGCCAACTTCACATTAAAGCTTTTCACCTGTTTGTTGTTGGCAATAACCTTAATATTAGCCATCTCTGCATTTTCCTGTACAGGAAGTAGCAGATACTTCTTTGTCATATTTTCTACACTAATGCGATAGAGGCAATGGCTATTGCTCATGAACGAAACTTGCTGAGCATTACCATAAGACAAGCCGCAAATGGCAAGAAGCGATGAAATAAATATTTTTTTCATTGTCAATTTATCAATTGAGTACATTTTAAAAAACATCTAATTATTTAAAAATGCCGGTGAGCCATTACTCGTATCCCTTGTTCTGCTTATAAAGACCAGGAATGTAATACAGCT
>OIXA01005089.1_pt1 | contig 12004 bp, 8 predicted proteins | sample 1587721 | NCBI WGS metagenome assembly OIXA01 (sample SAMEA3888900, study PRJEB22519) | human gut metagenome | biome: human gut; feature: human-associated habitat; material: faeces | place: Denmark | collected 2013 | reverse complement strand
TTGATCCTATTCGCTATGATCTGCTCTTTGAGCGATTTCTGAATCCGGAACGAGTATCCATGCCTGATATTGACGTTGACTTCTGCTTCGAAAGAAGGCAGGAGGTTATTGAATATGTCCGCCGTAAATATGGGGATGATTGTGTGGTTCAGATCGTTACTTTTGGTACGCTGGCAGCCCGTGGTGTGATCCGGGATGTGGGCCGTGTACTGGATATGCCTTATGCACAGGTGGATTCCATTGCGAAAATGATCCCGCAGGAATTAAATATTACTATAGATAAAGCCCTTACTATGAACCCTGAGCTGAAAAAAGCATATGAAGAACAGGATGAAATTCATTATCTGATTGATATGGCAAGACGTCTGGAGGGACTTCCCAGACATACCTCCATGCATGCGGCAGGTGTTGTTATCAGCCAGAAGGACGTATCAGAATATGTACCGCTTTCCAGAGCATCAGACGGGTCTATTGTCACTCAGTTTACCATGACAACACTGGAAGAATTGGGACTTTTAAAAATGGACTTCCTGGGACTTCGTACTCTGACTGTGATCCAGAATGCAGTAAAGCTGATCCAGAAGGATGCAGGAGTGACTCTGGATATGCAGAAGATTAATTATGATGATAAAAAGGTTTTGGATTCCCTTGGCACCGGTCGTTCTGATGGTGTATTTCAGCTTGAAAGTGCGGGAATGAAAAACTTCATGAAGGAACTGAAGCCTCAGAGTCTGGAAGATGTGATCGCAGGAATTTCTCTTTACCGCCCGGGCCCCATGGATTTTATCCCTCAGTATATCCGGGGCAAAAACCGTCCGGATACCATCCGTTACGACTGCCCTCAGCTGGAGCCAATCCTGAAGCCTACTTATGGGTGTATTGTCTATCAGGAACAGGTTATGCAGATCGTTCGTAACCTGGCAGGTTATACTCTGGGCCGAAGCGACCTGGTACGTCGAGCAATGTCCAAAAAGAAGGCCTCTGTCATGGAAAAAGAGCGCCAGAACTTTGTTTATGGAAATGAAGCAGAGGGAGTTCCCGGCTGTATTGCAAATGGAATTGATGAGGCAACGGCAAATAAAATCTATGATGAAATGATTGATTTCGCCAAATATGCTTTTAATAAGTCCCATGCAGCAGCCTATGCAGTTGTTTCCTATCAGACTGCATATCTGAAATATTACTATCCTGTGGAATTTATGGCCGCATTAATGACATCGGTTATTGATTTTCCCAATAAGGTTGCAGAATATATTCTGGTCTGCAGACAGATGGGGATTAAGATCCTGCCGCCGGATGTGAACTGTGGAATGTACGGATTCTCTGTAGATAACGGTGCGATCCGATATGGTCTGTCCGCTATAAAGAGTGTGGGACGTCCGGTTATTGAAAGCCTGGTAAGAGAGAGGGAAGAGAACGGACAATATCGTTCCCTGAAGGATTTTATGGAACGAAACTCTCCGCAGATGAATAAGCGAGCAGTAGAAAACTTTATCAAAGCAGGTGCGCTGGATTGCCTGGATGGTAACCGCCGCCAGAAAATGCTGGTTTATCAGAAGATTTCAGACAGTATCAGTCAGGATAAGAAGAATTCACTGGCAGGCCAGATGAGCCTTTTTGATCTGGTAAGCGAGGAGGACAAAAAAGAATTTGAAATCCGTATGCCCGATGTGGAGGAATTCGGAAAAGAGGAACTTCTGGGATATGAGAAGGAAGTTCTGGGAATCTACCTCAGTGGTCATCCTCTGGAAAATTACCGGGGAATGATGGAGAAAACCATTTCTGCGAAAACCTCTGATTTTCAGCAGGATGAAGAAACAAATCTTCCGAAAGTCATGGATGGTCAGAAAGTAATTATCGGTGGAATGATTACGGATAAAACCATCAAATATACAAAGAATAATAAGGTTATGGCATTCCTCACAGTGGAGGATCTGGTAGGAACAGTGGAGGTAGTTGTGTTCCCCAGAGATTATGAGAAAAGTCAGCAGTTCCTGAATGAAGAAGGCAGAGTATTTATTCAGGGCAGAGTATCTGCAGAGGACGATCGCGCCAGTAAACTGATCCTTGAAAAAATCCGTCCTTTTGACAATATGCCAAGGGAAATCTGGATACAGTTTGACAATAAAGAAAGCTACACACAGCAATCTCAGGAACTGCTTGCAGACCTCAGACGTTCACCGGGTGACAGTGCTGTTGTGATTTACCTGAAAGACGTAAAGGCCATAAAGAAGCTTCCGGTTGGATATCATGCACAAATTCAGGACTCATGGCTGAACTATATGTACGAAAAATATGGTAAAACCAATGTTAAAGTTGTAGAAAGAGGATTGAAAAACTTATAGAAATGCGCTAAACTATACCCGAATATGTGTATAGTAAAAAGATGAGATAGATTCATAAGATGGAGGAAGAAAAGATGGCAGAAAACAAGATAAAAACCATTGGTGTCCTTACCAGCGGTGGTGACGCACCTGGAATGAATGCTGCAATTCGTGCAGTTGTCAGAAGAGGTTTAAGCAATGGATTAAATGTAAAAGGTATTCTGAAAGGATACAATGGTCTGTTAAACGAAGAGATTATTGACATGAGCGCAAAAGATGTATCTGATACAATCGAGCGTGGAGGTACAATCCTTTATACAGCACGTTGTGCAGAATTCCGTACAGAAGAAGGCCAGAAACGTGGAGCAGAGATCTGCAGAAAACATGGAATCGACGGACTTGTTGTCATCGGTGGTGACGGATCTTTCGCAGGTGCTCAGAAGCTTGCGAATCTCGGAATCAATACAATCGGTCTTCCCGGAACAATCGACCTTGACATTGCATGTACAGAATATACCATCGGATTTGATACAGCTGTAAACACAGCAATGGAAGCAATTGATAAAGTACGTGATACTTCCACTTCTCATGAGAGATGCAGTATCATCGAGGTTATGGGACGTGGTGCAGGATATATTGCTCTGTGGTGCGGTATTGCCAACGGTGCTGAGGACGTTCTGGTTCCTGAGAAATATGACTATGATGAGCAGAAGCTGATCAATAACATTATCGAGAGTCGTAAGAAAGGCAAAAAGCATCACATCATCATCAATGCAGAAGGTATCGGTCATTCTGAAGCAATGGCAAAACGTATCGAAGCTGCCACAGGTATCGAAACACGTGCTACAATCCTTGGACACATGCAGCGTGGTGGAAGCCCGACATGTAAAGACCGTGTATATGCATCTATGATGGGTGCCCTGGCTGTAGACCTTCTTGTTGCAGGCAAGACATGCCGCGTTGTCGGATATCGTCACGGTGAATTCGTAGACTTCGATATCAATGAAGCACTTGCTATGCAGAAAGGTATCTCTGATTACCAGTGGGAAGTATGCCAGTCACTTTCTCATAACTATGATAAAAACAACAAATAACAAATGAATAAAAAGATGCAGTTATATAACAGACTGCATAAATTAAATACTGCTCAGATAATTACCCTCGGTTTTGCGGGGGTGATTATCTTAGGGGGATTACTTCTGTGGCTGCCGTTTTGTACGGCACCCGGATACCACACATCTTTTACAGATGCCATGTTTACCGCAACCACAAGTATATGTGTAACAGGGCTTGTGACAGTTGTTACGGCAACTCACTGGACTCTGGCAGGCAAGATTATTATTCTTGTCCTGATCCAGATCGGAGGTGTGGGACTGATTTCCCTGGGCAGTATTATTTTTATAAGTCTGAGAAAGAAAATATCGCTGAGGAACCGGCGTGTTATCCAGGAGTCCTATAATATGGACAGAATGGGTGGGATGGTCAGGCTGGTGAAGAAAGTTCTGATCTGTGTGTTTGGAGCAGAAGGAATCGGTGCAGTGTGTTATGCAGTTCGATTTATTCCGCAGTTCGGTCTGGCAAAAGGTCTGGGATACTCTGTTTTTACGGCAGTATCTGCATTCTGTAATGCTGGTATTGATCTGCTGGGAGAGGACAGCATGGCTCAGTATGTTGCTGATCCGATCGTAAACTTTACAAGTGTAGGACTGATCATCATGTCAGGACTTGGATTTGTGGTCTGGTGGGATATCTGGGATAAGATCAAACGAGTCATCAGAGGGAAACTTCCTGTGGGACGTGTGTTTAAAAATCTCCGTCTTCACAGTAAGATTGTGTTGATGATGACGCTGATACTTGTTGTGGGCGGTACAGTACTGATCTTTCTGTTTGATCATGGAAATCCGGAAAGTATCGGGACATATTCGCCGGGAACGAAGTGGATGGCATCTTTGTTCCAGTCAGTTACCACAAGAACAGCCGGATTTTTCACTGTAAGCCAGGAGAGATTTTCCAATGCAACTTATATGCTGTGCCTGATATTGATGTTGATCGGCGGTTCCCCTATGGGAACAGCAGGTGGAATTAAGACAACAACAGTTGCGGTCCTTCTGCTGAGTCTGAAATCCAATCTTCAGGGAAAACGGGATGTGGAAGTACACCACAGGAGAATCAGAGACAGCTACATCCGTTCTGCCATCGTAGTGACAGGTATGGTACTTACAGTACTTATTCTCATGAGTATGCTGTTGTGTGCAGCCATGCCGGAAGCACCTATAGAAGATGTTGTTTATGAAATTACATCTGCGGTTGCAACGGTAGGACTTAGCAGAGGGCTGACACCCTGCCTGAATACAGCAGGCAAATGGATCGTGATCCTGACTATGTATCTGGGAAGAATCGGTCCGCTGACTCTGGGAACTGCAGTGACTGTACGTGCACAGAAAATGCCGGCAGATTCACATCTGGCAGAAGAAGATATTATGATCGGATAGTAACGGTTCGGCAGTCAGGCGGATATTCGCAGAGGATAACGAATACATGTTCAGAAAGAGAAATGAGGAAGAAAATGAAGAACAAATCTTATGCAGTGATCGGTCTTGGGCAGTTCGGGATGACGGTAGCCCTTACTCTGGCAGAGGCGAACTGCGATGTACTTGCCATTGACGATAAAGATGATAATGTGCAGGATATCGCAGAGAAAGTTTCCTATGCTGTCAAGGCAGATGTGCGTGATCCGGGAATTCTGGAATCGCTTGGAGTTCAGAACGTAGATGTTGCGGTCATCGCAGTAGCCGAGAATATGGAGGCCAGTATTACAGCAACGATGCAGGTGAAAGAACTTGGAGTTCCTTTTGTCATGGCGAAGGCAATGAATTCTCTTCATGGCAGGATACTGGAGAAAATAGGGGCAGATAAGGTGATTTATCCTGAACATTCCATGGGTATCAGAGTTGCAAGAAATCTTCTCTCCAGTGGATTTGTCGATATGTTTGAGCTTTCTTCTGATTTCAGTATGGCAGAATTTAAGATCCCGCGGGAATGGATAGGAAAAACACTTCGGGAGCTGAAGGTCAGGGAAAAGTATAACATCAATCTGATCGGTCTGAAGCATGGCGACAAGATGAATATGAATGTGGCGCCGGATGAAGTGTTTCCGGCAGACTGCACAGTTGTTGCAGCAGGAGCAAACAGTGACCTGAATAAGGTTTCGGAAAATTGAGGATAAGATATGATCACCAGTGTAAATAACGGACAGGTAAAAAATATCATACAGCTGAACCAGAAAACAAAAGCCCGCAGAGAACAAGGGCTTTTTGTTGCAGAAGGAAGAAAAATGTTCGGCGAAGCACCTAGGGATTGGATTTCGAAGGTGTATGTATCAGAAGCTCTCAGCGGTGATGCAGAACTGATGGCTCAGGTGGAGAAACTTCCATATGAAATAGTAACAGATTCTGTTTTTCGACAGATGAGCGATACGCAGACGCCGCAGGGAATTATGACAGTGCTTAAGAAACCTTCCTATATAATGGAAGATATTCTCGGCGGGAAAAATCCGCTGGTTATGATTCTGGAAGATCTGCAGGATCCGGGAAATGCGGGAACTATTCTCCGTACAGGAGAGGGTGCCGGAGTAAGCGGAGTTCTTCTGACAAAGACCTGCGTGGATATCACAAACCCGAAGGTTATACGATCAACCATGGGTTCTGTCTACAGAATGCCTTTCCTATATGTGGAAAGTGTGGTATCATTAGCACAGGAACTGAAAGACAGAAATATCCGCACATTTGCGGCGCATCTGCATGGTAAGAACTCTTATGATCAGGAATCCTACACAGGAGGAACTGCTTTCCTGATCGGCAATGAGGGAAAAGGACTGACAGATGAAGCGGCAGACAGTGCTGATTGTCTGATACGGATTCCTATGTGTGGAAAAGTAGAATCTCTGAATGCTGCCATGGCATCCGGAATTCTCATGTATGAAGCTGCTCGTCAGAGACGATAGCAGACGAAAGGAGGAGTTTCATGCAGCCTTTGATCTGGCTTGGGATTCTTGCGTTATTGCTTGTTGTAGAGGCAATTACGGCAGGACTGACCACCATCTGGTTTGCCGGCGGCGCACTGGTCGCTGCTATTGCATGTTATGCAGGAGCGAACCTCACTGTACAGATATTGCTGTTTCTGTGTGTTTCATTGGTACTTCTCATCTTTACCAGACCACTGGCAATGAAGTACTTCAACAAAGAAACCATACAGACCAATGCAAACAGTCTGATTGGAAAGAAAGCAGTTGTGATTCAGGAGATTGACAATCTGGCGCAGACAGGCCAGGTTCGTATCAATGACATTGAATGGACTGCACGTTCTGCTGATGACGAAAAAATCGGCGAAGGCACCGTTGTAACGATCGAAGAGATCCGAGGTGTGAAACTTATCGTAAAACAGAATAAGGAGGATTAGTTATGGGCGTGGTTTTTCTGATAGTTATTATCGTTATTGCGGTATGGGTCCTTGCATCCTGCGTCCGCATTGTACCACAGGCATATGCAGTAATCCTGGAGCGTCTGGGAGCTTATCAGGCGACCTGGAGTACAGGAATTCACTTCAAGGTTCCGTTTATTGAACGAGTAGCCAGAAAGGTAAATCTGAAGGAACAGGTAGTGGATTTTCCACCGCAGCCGGTTATCACAAAGGATAACGTAACCATGCAGATCGATACTGTCGTATTCTTTCAGATCACAGATCCGAAGCTTTATACTTACGGTGTGGAGAATCCGATCATGGCAATCGAGAATCTGTCCGCAACAACCTTAAGAAATATTATCGGTGACATGGAACTGGATGAGACACTTACATCACGTGAGACGATCAATACCAAGATGAGAGCTTCTCTTGATGAAGCTACTGATCCATGGGGAATCAAGGTCAATCGTGTGGAACTGAAGAACATTATTCCTCCGGCTGCTATTCAGGAAGCCATGGAAAAACAGATGAAAGCAGAACGTGAACGTCGAGAGGCAATCCTTCGTGCAGAAGGTGAAAAGAAATCCACCATTCTTGTTGCAGAAGGTAAGAAAGAGTCAGTTATCCTGGATGCTGAGGCAGAAAAACAGGCTGCAATCCTTAAAGCAGAGGCACAGAAAGAGCGTATGATCAAAGAAGCAGAAGGACAGGCACAGGCAGTTCTTAAAGTACAGCAGGCAACTGCGGAGGGACTTCGCATGATCAAAGATGCAGGAGCAGACGAGTCCGTTCTTACCCTGAAGAGCCTGGAAGCACTCACAAAAGTTGCCGACGGCAAAGCAACGAAGATCATCATTCCGTCCGAGATACAGGGCATCGCAGGGCTGGCAACATCCCTGAAGGAAATCATGACAGATAAACCGGCAGAGCAGAAATAAATCTGCAGCCATGAGGAGGACATATTATGAATCTTAAAGGAAGAAATTTCCTGACACTGAAAGACTTTACACCGGAAGAGATCACTTACATGATCGACCTTGCAGCAGATCTGAAGGCAAAGAAAAAAGCAGGAGAGCTTCATGAGTATTACAGAGGTAAGAATATTGCCCTGATCTTTGAAAAAACAAGCACAAGAACACGCTGTTCCTTCGAAGTGGCAGCTCATGATCTGGGAATGGGTTCTACCTATCTGGATCCCACAGGATCCCAGATCGGAAAGAAGGAGAGCATCGCAGATACTGCAAGAGTTCTCGGAAGAATGTATGAGGGAATCGAGTACCGTGGCTTCGGTCAGGATATTGTTGAGGAGCTTGCGAAGCATGCAGGTGTACCAGTATGGAATGGCCTGACAAACGAGTATCATCCGACACAGATGCTTGCAGATATGCTGACAGTACGTGAACATTTCGGCAAACTGAAAGGCCTGAAGCTTGTATACATGGGCGATGCCCGTTACAACATGGGTAACTCCCTGATGGTTGTATGCTCCAAGCTTGGTCTTGATTTCGTAGCCTGCACCAATAAGAAATATTTCCCGAATGATGAGCTTGTAGCACAGTGTCAGCAGTGGGCAGAAGAGGCAGGTTCCACCATCACTCTCACAGAGGATGTGGAGGTAGGAACAAAAGATGCGGACATCATCTACACAGATGTATGGGTATCCATGGGCGAGCCTGACGAAGTATGGACAGAGCGTATCCACGACCTGACACCATACAAGGTTACCAGACATGTAATGGAGAACGCCGGTGAAAAGGCGATCTTCCTTCACTGTCTGCCGGCATTCCATGATCTTAAGACAAAGATCGGAAAAGAGATGGGCGAGCGTTTCAACCTTACAGATATGGAGGTTACAGACGAAGTATTCGAGTCTCCGCAGTCCAAGGTATTCGACGAAGCTGAGAACCGTATGCACACCATTAAGGCTGTGATCGTTGCAACATTAGGAGAGCCGGAGAAATAATGTCAGATTTATTTAATGAAGAAATAATTTCACAGGCAACACATACAAAATGGGCGGGCAAAACCGTCCATTTTGCAAGAGAAATTGATTCCACCAACCTCTGGGGCAAACGTGCCTGGAAGGAAGAAGGAGCGGGACATGGTGAGCTTTTTGTGGCAGAGTATCAGTCTGCAGGCCGCGGACGTTTCACAAGACGATGGAGTGCACCGCCAGACAGTGCCATCACCATGAGCATTCTTCTCTGCCCGGAATTTTCTCCTCAGAAAGCGCCGATGATGACACTTGTTATGGGACTTTCTGTTGCACAGGCAGTTGCGGATCTTGGTCTTGATGTAGGAATCAAATGGCCTAATGACGTGGTAGTTTCCCGCAAAAAAATCTGTGGGATCCTTACCGAGATGACCATGAAACAGGATAAGATCGGCTGTGCGGTCATTGGCGTCGGGATCAATGTAAATATGGACAGTTTTCCGGAAGAAATGGCGGACAAAGCTACCTCCCTGTATCTGGAAAGCGGACATCCCTTTGACCGGGCACAGGTAGTCGGACTTGTGATGAAGCATTTTGAGGAAAATTATGAGAGATTTGTACAGACAGAGGATCTCAGCGGCCTGAAACCGGATTATGAGAAAATGCTGGCCAATCTGAACCAGCCGGTACGTGTACTGGATCAGAATGATCCATATGAGGGGATCGCAAGAGGGATCAATGCCGGCGGAGAGCTTCTGGTAGAGCGTGCAGACGGTACAGTCGAGGAAGTAAATTCCGGAGAGGTTTCTGTACGTGGTTTATACAGCTATGTGTAAAACATGCAGCACAGATCGGATAAAATTTCCGGTAGCGATTTTCCGTTGATGTTTTATTGCAGTAGTGGAAAAAACAAGAATCTCCCTGCTTTAGCTGTGGGGAGTGTCAAGTTATAAATAAAGGAGATTTTATGTATCAGGATAACATTGTGCTCTGCGGAGCAAGCTCTTATGAGCAGAAATATTATTTTAACCAGGATTTTGCGTCCCTTCCGGAAGCAGTAAAGCAGGAACTGCAGATCATGTGCGTGCTTTTCACAGAGGATGTAGGCGGGATCCTGACACTGGAATTTGATGAGGACGGCAGTCTGCAGTTTAAGACTGAGGCCCTGGAGGCAGATGCCCGTTTTGACGAGATCGGAAGTGCACTGAAGATCAAGGAACTCCAGCGGGACAAAAGAGAGCTTCTGGAATCTCTGGAAATGTATTACAAGGTATTTTTCCTGGGAGATATCCCGGATGAGGAACTGCAGAAAAAAGCAGATGCCGTTGAGGAATGATCCATGAAGATGCAGTGGAAGATCGGAAATGTGGAGATACCGAACCCCTTTGTGCTTGCACCGATGGCAGGGGTTACGGATCTGGCATTTCGAAGACTTTGCAAGGAGCAGGGTGCAGGCCTGATCTGTATGGAAATGGTCAGTGCCAAGGCAATCTCTTTTCATAATAAGAATACAGAGGCGCTGATGGAGATCGATCCCGGGGAGCATCCGGTATCCATGCAGCTTTTCGGCAGCGAGCCGGACCTTATGGCAGAGGTGGCAAAAAGCATTGAGGAGCGTCCCTTTGACATTCTCGATATCAATATGGGATGTCCGGTTCCCAAGGTGGTAAATAATGGCGAGGGCTCAGCTCTTCTGAAGGATCCTCAGCTGATCGAAGAGATCGTCCGCAGTGTTTCCGGAGCAGTTTCCAAGCCGGTAACGGTGAAGGTCCGCATTGGCTTTGATGAAAATACGCCGGTGGATGTGGTGGAGATCGCAAAACGGGTGGAGGATGCCGGTGCAGCAGCCATCGCAGTTCATGGAAGGACCAGACAGCAGTATTATTCCGGTCAGGCGGACTGGGATGCTATCCGCAGGGTGAAGGAAGCGGTGACTATTCCGGTGATAGGAAACGGAGATATCGTTTCACCGGAAACTGCAGAAGCCATGTTTAAAGAAACTGGCTGCGATGCAGTGATGATCGGTCGTGCAGTACGTGGGAACCCGTGGATCTTCCGGGAGCTGAACCACTATTTCCGCACCGGGGAAAAGCTTCCCAGGCCAACCGCAGAGGAAGTCTGCGAGATGATCCTGCGCCATGCCGAAGATCAGATCGCGATCAAGGGTGAGTATATCGGGATCCGCGAAATGCGGAAGCATGTAGCCTGGTATACAGCCGGTATGCGGCACAGTGCGGGAATCCGGAGAGAATCTAATAATATTTCAAGCTATGAAGAGCTGAAAAAGCTTACAGATATGGTACTGGAGCGATAAAAGAGAAAAGTATGCCGGAGAAAACGAAACGTTCTATTGACAAGGAACGGGGCGCGTGCTACAGTCAGTTAGCGGGAATCCGCAGAAAGTTTTTTTGTTTTACAGGAGAAAGATAATGGCAGATAAAATAGCAGTTTTAATTCCTTGCTACAACGAAAGCAAGACGGTAGCAAAGGTTATCCGCGATATGAAAAAAGCACTTCCGGAGGCTGTGATCTACGTATATGATAATAACTCTACAGATGGAACAGACGAGATCGCCAGAAAAGAAGGGGCAGTTGTCCGTTATGAGTATCAGCAGGGAAAAGGAAACGTGATCCGCAGTATGTTTCGGGATATCGATGCGCAGTGTTATCTTATGGTAGATGGCGACGATACTTATCCGGCAGAGTTTGCAGCTGAAATGTGCAGCAAGGTTCTGGAGAAAGGCACAGACATGGTAGTTGGTGACCGCCTTTCTTCTACATATTTTACAGAGAACAAGAGACCTTTCCACAACTTTGGAAACAGCATCGTAAGAGGTTCCATTAACCGTCTTTTCAAAAGCAACATCAAGGATATCATGACAGGTTACCGTGCCATGAGTTACCGCTTTGTAAAAACATTCCCGGTACTTTCCAGGAATTTTGAGATCGAGACAGAGATGACGATCCACGCCATCGATAAGAACATGCAGGTTGAGAATGTAGTCATTGAATATCGTGACAGGCCGGAGGGAAGTGAGTCCAAGCTGAATACTTATGCAGATGGATTTAAGGTCCTGAAGACTATTGTGAAAATGTTCAAGAATTACAAGCCGCTGGAGTTCTTCTCCCTTATCGCAGCAGTGCTGTTTGTGGTGGGAATGGTATTCTTTATTCCGGTGCTGGTACATTTTCTGGAGGTTGGGACAGTGGAAAAGATCCCGACATTGATCGTCAGCGGGTTTGTGATCCTGACAGCTATCATCTGCTGGTTTTCCGGGATCATCCT
>OIXA01005083.1_pt1 | contig 12010 bp, 8 predicted proteins | sample 1587721 | NCBI WGS metagenome assembly OIXA01 (sample SAMEA3888900, study PRJEB22519) | human gut metagenome | biome: human gut; feature: human-associated habitat; material: faeces | place: Denmark | collected 2013 | reverse complement strand
GCGCAGATCTCCGGCAGCTTGGCAATATCGCCGCCCATGGAGAACACGCCGTCGGTGACGATCAGCACGCCGTTTTTGCCGTCGATCTTCTGCAGAATGCGCTCCAGCTCCGCCATATCGCTGTGGCGGTAGCGCAGCATCTTGCCGTAGCTCATCTGGCAGCCGGCGTAGATGCTGGCGTGGTTCTCCTTGTCGCAGATCACGTAGTCGTGGCGATCCACCAGCGCGGAGATGATGCCCACGTTGGACTGGAAGCCGGTGCCGAAGGTGACGACGCCGTCCTTCCGCAGGAATCTGGCCAGCTCCGCCTCCAGTTCCAGATGCAGCTCCAGCGTGCCGTTGAGGAACCGGGAACCGGAGCAGCCGGTGCCGTACTTCTCCAGCGCCTTCACGCCGGCCTCGATGATCTCGGGGTGGATGGTCAGGCCCAGATAGTTGTTGGAGCCCAGCATGATGCGGCGTTTGCCTTCCATGATGACCTCGGTATCCTGACGGGACTGCAAAGCGTGGAAGTAGGGATACACGCCCTTTTCCTTCAGCTCGCTGGCCAGCGTCGGCGCATAGCATTTTTCAAAAATATCCATTGTGCCTCCTTGTGGCATGTAATAATTCGCATTATGTATGCTCTCATTATACTGATGGGCGGTTATTTTGTCAATTTGCTTTTTCCTTGACGCGCACGCTGACAAAAAATGCCATTTTTTTTGATTGTCAGCGCTGCCTGTTTTTAACGGACATATTGCGGCGGTCTTCGCAAAAAATAACGCAGTCACCGGTGACAGATCTGGCGCGGCGCGGTTTGCGCCGTGCTGTGAAAGGGTGATCGATTTGTATGAGACGCGAAAAAAACGATGGCTATCCTTTCTGTTTTCCTGTCTGCTGGCGTTTTCCCTTATCACTCCCGCGTGGGCGGCGGAAGGAGAGCGCACATTGATCCCGTTGGGAAAAGCGGTGGGCATCAAGCTGTTCGCTGACGGTGCGCTGGTGGTGTCGCTGGAGGGCAGCGATACCCTGAAGGTGGGCGACCTTCTGTTGAAGGTCAACGACACCCGCGTGCAGTCCACCGAGCAATTACAGGCGCTGCTGCAAAAAAACGGCAGCATGCCGGTATCCATGCAGGTGCGGCGGGGAGAGCGGCTCGTGACCTTTACCGACACGCCCCAGTGCGGAAGTGACGGCGTTTACCGTCTGGGCGCGTGGATCCGGGACAGCATGGCGGGCATCGGCACGCTGACCTATTACGACCCTCAGACCGCCAGCTACGGCGCGCTGGGCCACGGCATCACGGACATGGATACGGCGCAGCTGATGAGTCTCAGCAGCGGCTCCATCATGGAAACCACGGTCAAGGCGGTGAAAAAGGGCCTGAAGGGCGAGCCGGGCGAGCTGCGGGGTGATTTCACCGTGCAGCGTGACGTGGGCACCCTGACGGCCAACACCAACGGCGGCATCTTCGGCAAGGTGGCGGACGCCGGGTTCATTGACGAGACCCAGGCCATCCCTGTGGCGGCGGCCTGGGAGGTCAAATGCGGCCCGGCCACCATACTGGCCACCGTCAACGGCAGCGACACGAGAGAGTATCAGGTGGAGATCCTGCGGCTGTACGGCAGCGACCACGATACCCGGAACCTGATGCTGAAGGTGACGGATCCCCAGCTGCTGGCCGCCACCGGCGGTATCGTGCAGGGCATGTGAGTGATATATAATAGGGACAACACAGGAAAGCCTTGATTTTACAGGGGTTTCTGGCGTTGTCCCTATTTTCACTGACATGAAATAGGCCGTATTTGCGCAATACGAAATCCACCGCAGCTGCCCAAGGGAGGTGATCATCTCAAGCAGATCGATTCAGGTCTCATTTTTGAAGGGAGCTTCTTTTTATGAAGAATTCAACCATCATAGCCATTACAAATTCCAAGGGTGGCGTTGGAAAAACGACGACGGCCTTGAACCTTGGTGCCGCGCTGACCGCCGAAGGGCAGAAAGTCCTGCTCATTGACAACGACCCGCAGGGCAATCTGACCGCGGCGCTGGGATATACCGCTGGTGAAATGAAGCACACACTGGCCTCTCTGTTGCTGGCCGCCATCGACTATCCGGAGGACATTGCACAGCATCTGCAAAAGGCCATCCTACATAGCGATACCGGCATGGACATTATTCCCGCTAATCGCAGGCTGGCAGATGCCGCGGCCCGATTGCAAATCATGCAGCTATCTCAGTATCAGCCCTACGGTGACAGCGGCCGCAGCTGCGAAGCAATGCTCAAGCATATCGCAGACGCCTTGCGCGACACCTATCGCTATATCATCATCGACTGCGGACTGAAACACGAGTTGCTGACGGTCAACGCACTGACTGCCGCGGATTACTGCATCATTCCCGTGCAGGCTCACTACCTCGCCAGCGAGGGTATCCCCGATGTGCTGGAGCTGGTACGCACAGTGCAGGCTCATTTCAATCCCTCGCTGAAAATCGCCGGCATCCTGCTGACCATGTATCAATCCCGACCGCAGCTCTGCCAAAGCGTCCGGGCAACAGTCAGCGAGGTCTACGGCGAGGCGTTCCATGTGTTTGAACGTCCCATTGAGCAGACCATCAAGGTGGCGGAATGCCCTGCCGCCGGTATGAGCGTCCTAGACTACGCGCCGAAGAACCCCGCCGCGGAGTCCTACCGCAGCCTGGCACGGGAGGTGTTGTCGCTTGGTTAAGGGCAACAACATGAAATACCTGCTGAAGCAACGCATGAGCGCTGCCCAGCAAGTCTCGGAAATGGAGATCGGTAACAGGGCTTACGAGAGCCTTATCGACCCGCTTCCCGTGGCAGCTTCTATGATTCGCGAACTTCCGGTAGATAAGCTGCGTCCCTTTTTCACCACCGATATTGGATTTCACCCATATCCCCCGGAAAAGCTGCGGGCATTTGCCCAGCAGCTTCTTGAGCAGGGCTTGCTGGAGCGTATCATCGTCAGGAGTATCCCCGGCAGCGATGAATATGAGATTCTGGCCGGACACAATCGCACCGCCGCATGGCGCATGGCCGGGCATGACACAATTCCCGCTGAGGTGGTTGTGGCCAACGATGCCCGCGCCATTATTATCGCCACAGCCACCAATTTGCTGCGGCGGCAGGAACTGACCATCATCGAACGCGGAAAAGCATATAAAGCTATGCTGGATGCTAAAAACCGAAACGGGCAGCGTAATGCGGCACCAGAAACCTTTGGCGAAAATCGCCAAAGGTACAATGCCCGTGAAATCGTAGCGGATTTCTTTGGCGTTACAGAATATGAGATCCGCAAGGCTGTCAAGCTGGCCGGACTGATCCCGCCTCTGGCGGATATTCTGGAAAGCGATCCCCTGCACTTGCCGCTGAGCTGTGCGGATATGATCGCCGACTACGATGAAACCTCACAGGAGGCGTTTGTGGAGATGTGCCGCATTGAAGGGTATCGGCTGAACAAGGCCGCCATGAACCACATCACACAGAAATGCCCGCCGCCCACAGCGGATAAGCAGGCAATCTACACCGCATGGCGTGAAGCTCGCGCCGCCGCAGATAAGAAGCGTTCCATCCCGTCTAAGAAGATCACCTTCGACCGCAGGAAGTTCGCACCATACTTAGAGCAGATCGGCAGCGAGGCGGAATTAGAGGAAATGTTTTTAGAGTTTCTGAAGGAAACGGCACATAAGCGTGCAACGCCCTCCAGATAAAAGCAGTTCTGGTAGCTTGGGTAGTATCACCTAAGTTATCGTCAGTTTCTTTGATAGTCTGAAAGAAAATATGCTTTCGTTTTTCTCGCCTTTAATTCAAAGTATATTTATAATTGTTATTGACAATAATTCAAATTAGCGGTATGATACAACATATAATGACTCCGTTGGAGGTGTTTATATGGCGATTGTCAGTCAAGAAAATATACTTTCAATTCTAACGACATTCAATCCGTGGTGGCAGAATGGCGTAGTACCGAAAGCGTTTGTCAAGGAGTTTCACCGCAGCAGTTACTACACCTGCCGCAAATCACTTCTCAGCGATTTGCGCAGGATCGTTGTGATGAGTGGCGCAAGACGAACCGGGAAAACCACAATCATGTATCAGCTTATCCACGATCTGCTGGAGCAGGGCGTGAAGCCACAGAACATTCTGTTCTTTACCTTTGATCATCCTTTGATCCGTATGGCCGGGATGGATCAGGTATTGAACATCTATAAAAACAACATTTCAGATGATGCACATTTCTACATGTTTGTAGATGAGGTTCAATTCGATAAGGACTGGACCAATTATCTGAAAATGGCTTATGACATGAATCCGGATATGCGGTCAGTAGCCACCGGCTCCGCCAGTGCCGCCATCGAAGACGACGTGCGTGAAAGCGGTGCCGGCAGATGGACTGTTATCAAAGTTACGACGCTCTCCTTTTATGAGTACTGTGCATTAAAGGGAATCAGCAAGGCCCAGAGCGTGGATGATGTATTTCGCATCCATACGCTAAGTAAGCAGCAGCAAACACAGCTTATGATGGGACTGTCCGACCTGCAAATCCATCTGATGCGCTATATGCAAATCGGTGGATTCCCTGAACTGGTAAAAACAGAGGATGTTCCATATGCGCAGAAGTTGATTCGTGAAGATGTTATGGATCGAGCTATTAAACATGACCTACCTCGCGTCCATGATATCCGCAGTATTGACGAACTTGAAAAAGTCTTCGTCTATTTGTGTTACAACTCCTCCAGTATCATCAATATTGAAGCAATGTGCAAAGAGTTTGATGGGGTATCCCGCCCTACGGTAGAGAAATATATCGGGTATCTGGCCGACGCCAATCTCATCAACATCAGTCCTCAGTTGAATATCAAAGGCAAGCAGGTGTTGAAGGCTAGAAACAAGATTTATGTTGCAGACAGCGGCATTCGCGGCGCGGTCGTGCTGGGAGCCGACATCTATACCAAGCCTTCCGAACTGGGCTTTGCATTAGAAACAGCGGTATTTAAGCATGTCAAAGACTTTTTTGTCAGCGAAAACACGCTCTACGAAGTAGGCTATATTCGAGACAGCAAAGGGGCCGAGATCGATGTGGCCGTTCAGTACGCAGGCCAGCCAATTCAGTATATTGAGGCAAAGATGAGAAATAATTCCACCGTGAAGGACGATAACGGGATCGTTATCTACGGCATGGCGGATACCCCTGGCTACGTCATTTCAAAGAACCCAACAGACTTCGGACTATCTGAACGAGGCGCTACAAGCCTCTATCGCATTCCCGCCTATGCGTTTCTCTACCTGATCGGCAAGCAGCATAACCAACAAGCCATCAAAGCATTAACGCCACAGGCATAACCGTTTTATACAAAAAGGCTCGATACCGCAAGGTATCGAGCCCTTTGCATTATGTTAATGGAAGTCGATGCCACCCCTCGACAGCAATCATTCATCAAGTAGCTCAAACAAATCCTGCTCTTCTTTTCTGCGTCTATGTTCAAGCATTGGTATGGCATCTCCTATCTCCGCCTGTCAAAGCTGGGCAAACGCTATGAGAGTGAGAGTATCGACAACCAGCGGAAGCTGATCCGCGAGTTTGTGCAACGACACCCAGAGATCACGTTGGTGGGGGAGCGGGTAGACGACGGTTATACTGGCACCAACTATGACCGCCCCGGCTTTCAGGGCGTTATGGATGCCATCCGTGAAAAGAAGGCGAACTGCGTCATTGTAAAAGACCTGTCCCGCCTTGGCCGTGAATATATCGAGACCGGCAAGTATTTGGAAACCGTTTTCCCGGATATGGGCATCCGGTTTATCTCCGTCAATGATGATCTGGACAGTGAACACACGCCGCTGTGCGATGATATTTCCATCCCTATCAAGAACATCATGAACGAGGCGTACTGCCGCAGCCTTTCCCAGAAGCTGCGGGCGCAGTTCCGTGTCCAGCGCAAGGCGGGAGAATTTCTCGGCGCCTTTGCCTGTTATGGCTATCTGAAAGACCCTGCCGACAAGCATAAGCTTATCATCGATGAATACGCCGCTATGGTGGTCCGCACCATCTTTCAACTGAAAATGGAGGGCTACAGCCAGCAGGCCATCGCCAACTATCTCTCCTCGGAGGGCGTTCTGCCGCCGGCGGCATATAAACAGCAACAGGGGCTGAAATATCAGTCCGGATTTCAGGCAGTCGGTGATAATATCGCGTGGTCGCCTGTCGCGGTGCGGGCTATTCTGGAAAATCCCATCTATATCGGGACGCTGGTGCAGGGCAAGCGCGGAACACCCAACTATAAGATCAAACAGATGAAACTGCGCAGCAAAGAGGATTGGTGTGTTGTGGAGAAGAACCACGTACCCATTATCAGCGAGGAGCTTTTCACTTCGGTGCAGCACCTGCTGTCACTGGATACCCGCACTTCTCCTTCCGAGGAAGTGGTGCAGCCCTTGGCCGGAATGCTGTACTGCGCCGATTGCGGCCGCGCCATGTGCAGGCGCAGCGTAAAGCGCGGCAATCGCATGTTTTACTATTATGTCTGCTCCACCCACAAGCGCTCCAAGCTATGCAGCAGCCACTCAATTTCACAGACTGCTTTAGAGGACGTGGTGCTGCGAGCCATCCAGAAGCAAATTGAGATGGTAGTCGATATTGACCAGTTGATCCACGAGATCGGTCAAAAGAGCATCCAAGCCGCCAAGCACCGGCAGTTGGATATGACCATTGAGGAAAAGGAGAAGCGGATCGCCGAGCAGAAGGAATACCGTATGCGTTTGTTGGAGGCTTTCCACGACGACCTGATCTCCCGTGCGGAATATGACATGATGCGGCAGCGCTATACGCAGCGGATCGACGCATTGCAGGCAGCCCTTGTCAGCCTGCGCGAACGGCGGCAAGCCTTGGAGGAAGGTGCGGCAGACACTCGGAACTGGGTCGCCGAATATACCAAATTCAGGAAAATTGACAGGCTTACCCGTGAAATGGTGGCCGGATTGATCCGCAGGATCACGGTATCCGAGGGCAAGCAAATTACGATACAGTTTAACTACGCCGATGAGCTGGCGTCTTATCAGCAGATGATCGCAGCAGCGGCGAAGGAGGTGGGGTAAGTATGGCACGGAAAAGCAAATATCTGTCGGCCCAACCTGTGTCTGATACGTCAGTTCACTATCTGGCCGGACAATATGGTCGGTTATCCGTGGAGGACGGCGACGACACCGAGAGTAATTCCATCGGCAATCAGGCGAAAATCGCCGACGCTTTCCTTGCGGAGTACCCCGACATCCAAATTGTCGAGCGGTACGCTGACAACGGTTATACCGGTATGAACTACAACCGTCCGGCCTTTCATCAGATGATGACGGATGTACGCAACGGCAAGATCAACTGCATTATCATCAAGGACATCTCACGCTTGGGACGTCATTTCGTCGAGACCAGTGAGTTGGTGGAGCAGATTTTCCCCGCCATGAATGTGCGCCTTATCAGCGTCAATGACAACTATGACAGTCTCGTGCAGGATGCCGGCGCTGCCGCGTCCCTCACCATGCCGCTGAAAATGGTCATGAACGAGAACTACGCCAAGGACATTTCCCGCAAGATCTGCAGCAGCATCCACGCACAAATGCGCAGCGGCACCTATCTGCCTTCATCCAGCAGCGTCCCTTACGGTTATCTCCGGAACGCTGCTGCCGCGTCCTATGATATTGATGAGGAAGCCGCTCCGGTCGTCCGGCGTATCTTTGCCCTGCGTTCCGAGGGTGTCAGTTTCAACGCTATCGCAAAGCAGCTGAATCAGGAACATATCCCGTCCCCCGCTCAGCTGCGTTATCTGCGTGGAATGAACAGCTCCGCTGCGTATCGGGACGCACTGTGGAGCAGGGCGACTGTCCGCAAGATCGTCGGCAGCGATGTCTATATCGGCAACCGCACCTATGGGAAAGTATCCAGAAACCATTTGAACGAGAAAAAGAAGCGTCAGCCCACTGAGCAATGGACGGTCATCCCAAACGCACATCCGCCGATCATCAGCAAAGAACTGTTTGACGCGGTGCAGCAGGTCAACCAAGAGGTTCTTGCGTCCCGCACCGCCTATCGCGCATGTGCTGATATCGGCGATGTGCAGGCCGATCTTTTCCGTGGTAAACTGTTCTGCGCGGAGTGCGGCAGTCCCATGGGGGCCGGTAAGGGCTGCGCCCGGCACGGTGCACACTCGCCCAGTCGGCTGTTCTATGACTGCAACCGCTACCGCTACTCCGCGCACAGCGTCTGCGCCAGTCACTACATCCGCCACGAACGGCTGCTTGCTGCTGTCACCGATGCCATAGAGCAGCAGTTGACATTGGCGGTTGATGTAGAGCGGCTAATCCATGAAATCGACTATTCAGATGAACTGACACAGGCAAAGCAGGAAAAGCAAAATACCGCCACAAGCCTGCGGCTCCAGCGGCAGGGCCTTGACCGGAAGCTGGATATGCTGATTCACGACCTGTCTACCGGCTTGATTGGCCGCGAGGAATTTCTCTACGCAAAAGAGAAATACCGGGCGGAGCTCAATCGTATTCTCACAGTGGAAGCCGCACAAAAGGAGCGGATCGAGCAGATGCAGAAGGGCTTATCCACCGCACAGGCATGGGTACGCGCTATGCAGGAATACCAACGGCTCCCGGCCATAACAAAGGAGCTTCTTGATACGCTTGTCGAGCGCATCTCTATTCACGAGGATCGCAGCATCACGATCCAACTCAACTATGCTGACCCCTTTGCCACACTACGCCCCTATCACACACTGACAAAGGAGGCTGTTTGCTGTGGATAAGACGACTTCCGATCTTATGATCTGCTACTACCGCCTTTCCACGGAGGATGGTGACGTCGCGCGTGGAAATGCCGCAGAGAGCTTCAGTATCGCCGCACAGCGTCTCTGCGTGCAGAATTTCCTCGCGTCCCGCCCTGATCTTGAGGGAACCGTTGAGGAGATCGTAGACGATGGCTACTCCGGTACCAATATGAACCGTCCCGGTATGCAGCGGCTGCTATCGCTGGTAAAATCTGGAAATATTACGGCTGTCATTGTGCGTGACCTCTCCCGTTTTTCCAGAAACTTTCTGGAGGGCGGCCACTATCTGGAGTTTGTATTTCCTGCGTATGGTGTCCGCTTTATCTCCATCAATGACCACTTTGACAGCGCCGACTATGGCGAATCCACCGGTGGTCTGGAGCTGGGCATTACCAATCTGCTGAACCAGTTATACAGTCGCGATCTGTCCCGCAAGATCAAGAGCGTAACAGACCGCAAAAAGCTGAATGGTGAATATGCCTTTGGCGCTGTACCTTACGGCTATCAGAAGGGTGAGCAGAAGAACACTATCGTAATTGATCCGCCTGCCGCCGACGTCGTCAGGCAGATATTTCAGTGGGCCTCGCGGGGCATCAGCATCACACAGATCGCGCAGCGGCTGAATGTGTCCGGTACCGAGACGCCTTCCGCCTATCTGGCAAAAGTACGGGGTCGCTACAAGGTGCGGAAGTTCTGGACATATGAATCCATCCGGAATATTCTTCAGAACCGTATCTACACCGGCGATACGGAAGCATTCAAATCCCATGTGATCAAGGTCGGCAGCAAACGCACGAAGCTTCTCCCCGAAGCGGAGCGCCCCATCATCCCCCATACGCACGAGCCTATCGTTTCACGGGAGTTATATTTTCTCGCCCGCAGCACCGTGCAAAAAACGGCACCGAAAACACCGACAGGAAACACGCCAAGCCTGCTGCAACCCTATCTCGTCTGCGGCTGCTGCGGAAACCATCTGGTGAAGGGCAAATCCTCCAACAAGAACTGGCGCTGTGCGTCGGCACGCTATGTACCGGAAAGCGGCTGTGCCGAAGTCTGTATCTCCGATGCCGACCTGCAAGCTATTCTCATCCGCGCGATCAACATGCAGTGCCGGCTGCGGGATGCCCGCCTTGAGACCTATCATCGTCAATTTGAGAGCCACGCCTCCAAGCGCCGCGTCATCAATACAAGGATGCAGAGAGTGCAGGCCGATATCCGCCGCAAGAAGGAAGAGCTTATGTCTCTTTACGAAGCGCATGTCGGCGGCCGGCTGTCAAAAGAGTCCTTTACAGAAAAACGGGAAAGCATTCTCCGTGTGCAGAACGAAAAGAAGCGGCAGCTTGCCCAGTTGGAAAGCGATTGGGAACTGCTCTGCGCGGAGGAGGAGACCGCCAAAAAGGAAGAACGGCAAACCTCCGTCCTCTCTTCGTACCATGAAATAAGCGCTTTAGACCCCGCTCTTATGCGGGAATTAGTTTGTGGAATTTCAGTTTTCCACAGGGAAAAAATTCAAATAGAGTGGAAATTTTCTGATTTTACAAGTGAATTTGTCGAACAAAGTTCTTGAAAAATTATTTGTTGTCCCATATTGACATCAACCGTGAGCGGCAGTCCCATTCTGCAAAACGGCAAATTCGTGGGGGCTGTGACCCATGTGCTCATTGACGATCCGGCGCGGGGCTACGGTATTTTTATGGAAAATATGCTGAAAATGGCAGGGGGACAGGAGGAATGTGACATGCGGTCTTTGCTGATCCGCGACACCACCCGTCAGGAGCGGGAGGAGATCGTTCGCCGTGCGCTGAGCGCCTGCGGCGGAAGCTGCGATGGCTGCAATGGCTGCGGCAACTCCGGCGGCGGCCGGTTCAACATGAACGGTGAGCTCATTGGTCTGGTCAACGCAAAGTCCTCCTCCAGCGATGCGGAGGGTCTGGGCTTTGCCATCCCCATCAACGATGCCATCAAGGTGGCACAGGATCTGCTGGAGAACGGCTATGTCTCCGGCCGCCCCTACATGGGCATCACCTATCTGGCTGTGACCGATGCCCAGACCGCCGCACAGCTCAACGTCACTGCCTACGGCGTTTACGTTGTGGATGTTGTGCAGGGCGGCCCCGCCGACAAGGCCGGTCTGAAAACCGGTGACCGCATCGTGAGCATCGATGGCACCGAGATCGCCCAGAAGGACGACCTTGGCACCCTGATCCAGCAGCACGCCGCCGGTGATACCCTTTCCATCACCGTGGCCCGGGAAGGCCAGATGCAGACCGTCAGCCTGACCCTGGGCGAAAAGAACGCCCAGACCCAGCAGGCACAGAAAAACTCCTGATTCTCCCCAATCTTTTTCCTGATCCATAAATCAAAAATCCCCTGACCGGCGTTGAACTGGTCAGGGGATTTTCAATTGCAGGTTGTCAAGCAACGGCAGACCGTATTTTTATACCTGCCCGAACACGGTGGCGCTCAGGGGCAGGAGGACGGTCTGGCCGGTGCAGATGCGGCTGCTGCCCCGCCACAGGCTGGAGGAGATGCCGTCGCTCAGCAGCTTCCAGCTGCCGCCGGGCAGGGTGACGACCTGCGCCGTCTCGGTGGGGTTATAGTAGACGCACAGGGCGCTCCATGCCGCGCCGTCGCCCCACTGGGCGGGGAGCCGCCAGCCCACAAGAGGCTGTTCCAGCGGGAAGAACTCGATGGCGGCAGGGTTGGCCTTGTCCAGCGCGCCCAGCCGGGGGAACGCCGCCCGCAGACCAATGAGCCCGCGGTAGTAATCCACAAGGCTGTGAAACTGCTCGGCCCGGTGCCAGTCCAGCCGGTTGAGGGCCGGGCTGGAGTGGTAGCTGTTGCCCTGTCCCTTCTTGGTGCGGGCAAACTCCTCGCCCGCCTGCCAGAAAGGCAGGCCCATGCTGGTCAGGTAGATGCCCGCTGCCAGCCGGTTCTGGGCCAGCGCGGTCTTGTCCACAGCGGCAAACTCCGGGCGGGCATAGCGCACCATCAGGAGCTTATCCCACAGGGTAAAGTTGTCGTGGGCCGAAACGTAGCTGATGATCTGCCCCGGGGCGTGAGGCGGCAGCTTTTCACTGCGGCACCACGCCGCCACCGAAGCACCGATATCCCAGAAACTCCCGGGCTTGCCCTCCACATAGCCCGGCTCCCGGGCATCGAAGCAGCCGCCCTTGATGGC
>OIXA01005075.1_pt1 | contig 12019 bp, 7 predicted proteins | sample 1587721 | NCBI WGS metagenome assembly OIXA01 (sample SAMEA3888900, study PRJEB22519) | human gut metagenome | biome: human gut; feature: human-associated habitat; material: faeces | place: Denmark | collected 2013 | reverse complement strand
GAATGTAGCGAAGTTTGTATATCACTTTGTCAAGGCAAAAGACCTCGCATCAATGAATGCTGGATCCGCCGTTCCAAGCATGACAACGGATATATTGAATGCGATGGAAGTTGTCATTCCCTCCGCGTCAGCCCTTGAAGAGTTTGAATCTCTGGTTGCGCCAATGTATGAGGCTATGGAAGCAAACGATGTTCAATCGAAAGCACTGTCCCAAATGCGTGATACACTGCTGCCGAAGCTCATGTCCGGCGAGATCGATGTCTCTGACATCCAACTCTAAGCTGCTAAATTATCGTTTACCGTCTGAATAACTCTCACCAGTGGCGAGAGTTTTACAAAAGGGACTGCCACTGAATGTCGTTCTCTTACCTTGAAAGGAGACACGACAATGACAGAACAACTCATCACGGAGATACAGCGAAAAATGCTGCCGTATCTCAACAACGAACAGCTCATGCACCTTCGGGACGCAATGGCTGAGACATTGGAAGGGGCAACGATCACCTATGATGGCAGCGCAATTCCCGTAGCAGAAGAGACGGATGCAGTTGAAGCATTTATTACGGCAAAACGGATTGAAGGCTGCTCAGAGAAAACCCTGAGCTACTATCGGAAGACGATTGAGGCTCTGATTTTCGGAGTTGGAAAGGTTGTGAAACAGATCACCACAGATGATTTGCGCCGCTATCTGACCAACTATCAGGTTCAGCGCAGGTCGAGCAAGGTAACTATAGACAACATTCGTCGGATTCTGTCCAGCTTCTTCTCTTGGCTTGAGGATGAGGACTTCATCGTGAAAAGCCCGGTACGTCGGATTCACAAAGTCAAGACTGCAAAGGTAGTCAAGGACACCTACACTGATGAAGCATTAGAGCTGATGCGTGACAACTGCACAACAGCACGGGACTTGGCGATGATTGATCTTCTGGCTTCCTCTGGAATGCGTGTTGGAGAGTTGGTCACGCTAAACCGCGAAGACATCAACTTCAATGAGCGCGAATGTGTGGTTGTCGGCAAGGGCAATAAAGAACGATTGGTCTACTTCGATGCAAGGACAAAGATCCACCTTCAAAACTATCTTGAGGGTCGAACGGATGGAAACCCGGCATTGTTCGTTTCACTGAAAGCCCCATTTGACCGGCTAATGATCGGCGGTGTGGAGACACGTCTTCGGGAGCTGGGAAAGCGTCTGAATATCCCGAAGGTTCACCCCCACAAGTTCAGACGCACTCTGGCTACTACTGCTATAGACAAAGGAATGCCCATAGAGCAGGTCCAGCAGCTCTTAGGGCATCAGAAAATCGACACCACCATGCACTATGCAATGGTGAAACAACAGAATGTGAAGCTGGCACATAGAAAATACATTGGTTAGGATGGTGGGTAGTATGAATGAAACAATATATATGCCCGTTGGTGAAGTTTGTTCGTCTATTTCGGACACTTATCGTGAAAAAAAGAATATGGTGACGCTTATCAACACCTCGGATGTTTTAGAGGGTAGAGTTCTCAACCACGAACGAGTTCCAAACTCCAATTTGAAAGGGCAGTTCAAGAAAACTTTTCAGCGAGACGATATTCTGTATAGCGAGATCCGTCCACAGAACAGGCGGTTTGCCTATGTGGATTTTTCGCCCATAGACTATATCGCTTCAACTAAACTGATGGTAATTCGAGCAAAAAAGGATGTGGTATCTCCTAAGTACCTGTACTATTTCTTGAAGAATAGTTCCACAGTTGCAGAACTTCAACTGTTAGCTGAAACGCGATCTGGAACATTCCCCCAGATTACATTTTCCGAAGTTGCCAATTTGACCATCCCTGTTCCTCCGCTTGCTGTACAAGAAGTTATCGTACAAACGATGCAATGCCTCGAAGATAAGACCATCTGCAACGAGCAGATAAACGATAATTTACAGCAGCAAGCAGCCGCATTGTTTTCGAGCCTCTATGATCGGACAAACACCGAGGTTAGATTCACCGATTTGATACAGATACTCGGCGGTGGAACTCCCAAAACAGGCGAAAACACTTATTGGAACGGTAATATTGCCTTCTTCACCCCAAAAGATGTTGGCACACCATATACCCTTATCACAGAAAAGACTATCACCGAAGAGGGGCTTTCACATTGTAACAGCCGACTATATCCTGTGAACACTGTTTTCGTCACTGCAAGAGGCACTGTTGGCAAAGTTGGTATGTCCGGTGTTCCGATGGCTATGAACCAGTCCTGCTACGCGCTTGTCGGTAAAGAGACACATCAGCTTCTTGTATATTTCTACACACTCAAAGCCGTTGATAGGCTCAAGCACAAAGCAAGCGGAGCTGTATTTGATGCGATTACCACCAGAGATTTTGAATCAGAGCAAATCATGAAGCTATCGGATGATGATGCCAAGGCGTTTCTCTGTATCGCAGAGCCAATGTTTCAAAAGGTGCTTAATAATTGCATCGAAAATCTGAGGCTTTCAACACTACGGGATTCCTTGCTGCCGAAGCTCATGTCCGGCGAGGTCGATGTCTCTGCCGTCCAGCTCTAAGCCGCTAAATTATCGTTTACCTAAAATGGAGGATATACCATGTTTGATAAAGTTCAGGAGAGCTTGAAAAGAAGCAAAGACGAGCACCAGAAGAAACGGCTTGAAAAGGAACGGCTGCGTCTTGAGAAAGCCGCAGCAGAAGCAGTTCGCGAGAAAGAGCGGCTTCAACAGGAGGCGGAAAAGATACAGGCTGAAAAAGAACGCCTTCTCTCCCTTGATGACAAAGGGTTGATGGTAGAACTGATTCTGGCAGTGCGCGGCTTATACTCACAGATAGAGTACATTCAGAGCCAGCAGGAGTCTTTATCCGAGCGGATTGACGATATTGAGTCAGACATCTCTTCCATCCGCAGCGATATTTCAGATTTGGAGAGCAGAATGAGTTCGTCCGATCAATAAAAGCCAATGAAGGAGGCGCAGACGTGATCATTTCCCCACAATCTCTTGATACAAACCTCAGTCAGCTTTTAGCAGAGGTTAAATCTGGCTCAATGCAGTTGCCTGAGTTCCAGCGTGACTGGACATGGGACGATAACCGGATAAGAGGCATCATTGCCAGCTTGTCACAGGGCTACCCTATGGGTGCCATTATGCGGCTGCAATACGGCAATCCAGACATCCAGTTCAAATACCGCACGATTACGGGTGTCACGGGTGTTTCGGTGAAGCCGGAGCATTTGATTCTCGATGGGCAGCAGCGGCTTACTTCCATCTATCAGGCAACATCTTCAAAAGAGCCGGTTTCCACCAAAACGGAAAAAGGCAAGGCGATTAAGCGGTACTACTACCTCTCTATGGAGAAGTGCCTTGACGATGATGAGGATCGCTTTGATGCAATCCTGTCCATCCCCGAAGACCGTAAGATCAAAGAAAACTTTGACCGTGATGTAAAGCTCGACCTCTCAACCAGAGAGTATGAATACGAGAACAAGTTATTTCCGGTCAATATTGTGTTCGATAGCAATGCCGTAATGGACTGGTTCATGGGCTACATGACGCACTATGGAATGAAGCCGGAAGCAATGGACGAGTTCAAGCGTTTTCAGGCGGATGTGCTGAATACAATTTCCGGGTATAAGCTGCCTGTGATTACGCTGGACAAGTCCACGCCGCGAGAGGCAGTGTGCAAGGTGTTTGAGAACGTCAATACTGGTGGTGTTCCTCTCACGGTGTTTGAGCTTGTTACCGCAACTTATGCCACAAGAGACTTTGACCTGAGAAAAGACTGGGTGCAGTGCCGAAATACCATTTGCGGCTTTGGAGACACGCTGAGAACAGACCTGTTCGATGGAATTGATGAAACTACATTCCTGACAACTGTATGCCTCTATACAAGCTATTTGAACAAGCAGTCTGGAAAGACAAACACAGTCTCCTGCAAAAAGAAGGATGTTCTGGGACTTCCTTATGAATCGTACATAGCGAACCGGGATGTAGTGCTGTCTGGGTTCAAAATAGCAAAGGAGTTTCTTCTTCGGGATCAGTGCGTTTTCCGTCAAAGAGATTTGCCCTATACAACGCAGTTGATTCCACTTGCGGCAATCTGTGCTGTTCTCGGAAAATCCAAATGCAATGAGCCAAACACAATCAAAACTCTTTCTCGGTGGTATTGGTGCGGGATTTTGGGTGAGATGTATGGCGGTGCGAACGAAACCCGCTATGCCTATGACATTGAGGACATGGTTGAAGAGGTCAATGGACGTCCGAATGCAATGCACACGATTAACAGCGCAGTCTTTTCTTCTACGCGGCTGCTAACCCTTCAAACTCGCTTGAGCGCGGCATATAAAGGTATAATGGCTCTTCTTTACAAGGAGAAGTGTCGTGACTTTATGAACAACACGACGATTGACATTGTAAACAGTATGCTTGAGTCTCCGGATATTCACCATATATTCCCCGAAGCATATTGCGAGAAAATGGGCATCAAGCGCGAACGGTATAATTCCATCATTAACAAGACCCCGATTCTTCCAGCCACCAACCGCTCGATTGGCGGAAATGCGCCGAGTGAGTATCTGGGGGCAATTCTAAAGAAGGTTGATGGACTGACCGAGAATGAGTTGCAAGCACGGGTGGAATCGCACTTTATCAACTATGCAGAATTGAAGGCAGATGACTTCAATGGCTATTTCATCGACAGAGCAAAAAGCCTTCTAAACCTAATTGAAAAAGCGATGAATAAGCCCGTCACTGACAGAGATGCAGAAAACACGCTGGATCAGTTCGGGGCGAGTCTGGCGTAAAAGGGAGTGACAAACTATGGCAGGATATTTTACAGAATCAAATTACGAGAACGCTGTCTTGCAGCTTCTCAATGAAGAACTGGGCTATAACTATATCTATGGACCGGACGTGGAGCGCGATTATCACTCGCCGCTTTATGAGGATGTTCTGCTACCTTCCTTGCAGCGGATCAACAAGAGCCTGCCTATGGACGCTCTGACGGAGGCAATCTATAAGCTCAAGAACTTTGAAACCGGAACGCTCTTGCAGAAGAACATGGTCTTTATGGACTACCTCCAAAACGGAGTCCCGGTAAAATACTATGACAAGGGTGAAGAACGCTCTACCCTTGTTTACCTTGTAGACTTCAAAAATCCTGCCAGTAACGAGTTCACAGTTGCGAATCAATGGACTTTCATTGAGAACTCCGAAAAAAGACCAGATGTGATTCTCTTTGTCAATGGTCTCCCACTCGTCATTGTGGAGTTGAAGTCTCCGTCCCGCGAAGAAACCGACGCTTCCGCAGCATACCGCCAGCTCCGGAACTATATGTATGAGATCCCCTCTATGTTCATTTATAATGCGGTATGTGTCATGAGCGACTTGACCACTTCAAAGGCTGGTACAATCACGTCCGGCGAAGACCGCTTTATGGAGTGGAAAACAACAGACGGCAGCTATGAGAATACGCAACACGCATCATTTGACACATTCTTTGTAGGACTGTTTGAGAAGACCCGCTTCCTTGACATCGTGAAAAACTTCATCTGCTTTAATGTGGATGGACAGAATACTTTCAAGATACTCGCCGGGTATCATCAATATTTCGCAGTCAAAAAGGCGATTGAGTCTACAAAACACGCAACCGTGACGGACGGTAAGGGTGGCGTCTTCTGGCATACACAGGGCAGCGGAAAATCGTTGTCTATGGTCTTCTATGCTCATTATCTGCAAGAAGCGTTAGAAAGCCCCACTATCGTTGTCATTACCGACCGTAACGATCTGGACGACCAGCTTTACGGACAATTCGCCCGCTGCAAGGACTTCCTCCGGCAAACGCCGCAGCACGCTGAGAGCCGCAAGAATCTGAAAGAACTGCTTGCAAACAGACAGGCAAACGGCATAATCTTCACGACCATGCAGAAGTTTGAAGAAAGCAACGAAGCTCTTTCGGAGCGTCGGAACATTATCGTGATGGCTGATGAAGCGCATCGTGGGCAATATGGTCTCAATGAGAAGGTTGTGGTCAAGCAGAAGGACAACGGCGAAGTCGAGGCGAAAACCGTTATCGGCACTGCCCGCATTATAAGAGACACGCTTCCTAATGCGACCTACATTGGATTCACCGGAACACCGATCTCCACAAAAGACCGCAGTACACGAGAGGTCTTCGGTGATTACATCGACATCTATGATATGACACAGGCAGTTGAAGATGGCGCGACCAGACCCGTCTACTACGAGAGCCGTGTGATTCACCTGAAACTCGACGAGAACACCCTCCATCTGATCGATAATGAGTATGACATTATGGCTGACAACGCCGATCCGTATGTCATTGAAAAGAGCAAAAAGGAACTTGGTCAGATGGAAGCAATCCTCGGTGCCGACCAGACGATCAATTCCTTGGTAAATGACATTCTTGATCATTACGAGAATTACCGTGAGAATATCCTGACCGGCAAGGCGATGATCGTTGCTTATTCGCGTCCCATAGCAATGAAGATTTATAAGCGCATTCTTGAGCTACGCCCAGCGTGGACGGAAAAGATTGCAGTGGTCATGACGCAAGGCAATAACGATCCCGAAGAATGGCGTGAGATTATCGGCAACAAAGCTCATAAGGACGATATGGCGCGGAAATTCAAAGACAACAACTCTCCGCTGAAAATCGCCATCGTCGTGGATATGTGGCTGACCGGCTTTGATGTTCCCTCCCTTGCTACGATGTATGTCTATAAGCCGATGGCTGGACACAACCTGATGCAAGCTATCGCCCGCGTCAATCGTGTCTTCAAAGATAAAGAAGGCGGTTTGGTTGTCGATTACGTCGGTATTGCGGCTGCACTGAAACAGGCAATGAACGACTATACTGCCAGAGACAAGAAGAACTATGGTGATACAGATGTAAGCAAGGCTGCATATCCGAAGTTCCTTGAAAAGCTCTCTATTTGCAGAGATTTGTTCCACGGATTCAGTTATGAGAAATTCATGACCGGAAGCGACCTCGACAGGGCGAAGCTCATCAGCGGCGGAGTGAACTTCATACTCGGCAAGAGTGTTGCAGAGTACGAGCTTCCCGACCATGAGAAGACACAGAATGTGTTTATCAAAGAAGCCCTGCTTCTCAAGCAGGCACTTTCGCTGTGCAGCAGCTTGGTAGACGAGCAAACTCGCATGGAGGCGGCTTTCTTCGAGTCCGTAAGAACAATGACCGTGCGCTTGGTTTCAGGCGGTACCGGAAAGAAGTTTACGCTTCCGGAAGTAAATGAGCGCATTAACGAGCTTTTGAAGCACAGCATCAAGAGCGAAGGCGTTATCAACCTCTTTTCTGATGTCCAGACTGAGTTTTCACTGTTCGATCCGAAGTTTCTTGAAGAAGTGGCAAACATGAAGGAGAAGAATCTTGCAGTCGAACTCCTGAAAAAACTGATTTCCGAACAGGTCTCTGTTTACCGTCGAACAAATATCGTCAAGTCTGAAAAGTTCTCCGAAATCATTCAGAGCGCAATGAACCGCTATTTGAACGGAATGCTGACCAACGAGGAAGTCATTCAAGAATTACTCAAGCTGGCGAAAGACATTGCCGCTGCTGCCGCCGAGGGTGAAAAACTCGGATTGACAGCGGACGAGCTTGCTTTCTATGATGCTCTGACGAAGCCGCAAGCAATCAAGGACTTTTACGAGCATGACGAGCTTATTGCTATCACGAAAGAACTGACAGATTTGCTTCGCAAAAACCAGACAATAGACTGGCAAAAGAAAGAGAGCGCAAGAGCTGGAATGCGCCGCTTGGTCAAAAGGTTGCTGAAAAAACACAAATATCCGCCAGAGGGTATGGATGATGCTGTCCAGACTGTCATGAGCCAGTGTGAGATGTGGACGGACAATGTAATGACCGCTTAACTCCCCTACGAGAAAGGAGTAGATCATGGGCAATTCAGTCATGTTGAATGGCGTCGAATATGCCGGAGAACAGATTGCCTACAAAGACAGCACCTATGAGCTTGTGTCAAAGGTCGCTTACCTGATCGGCGTCCCGCTTCGTATTTTCCAAAATGAACACGAGCCGCCGAAGATAGAGATATACAACCGGCTTGAACAGGATAAAAATGCCCGTATCATTCGTAATCTATGTATCATCCGCACCGCCATTGAGCGCAATTACCGGAAAATAAATGACATCATGCGGATGGAATACCGTGGGCTTCTTTCGATGCCTGAGATCCTTCCAATGTCCAGTATGCAGCAGCTTTCAAATGACGGAATCAGCTTTATCAAAAAGTCGAGTACAAAGCTCTGCCACCACATTATCGAGATCAACCGGCTGATTTCAGACCGCATTAACAACTGCAAAAGCCTCTTTCCAATCTGGATTAACTGGACGTACATAAAAGAGCTGTTCATTATGCCAAACGGCTTGACAGAGGACGGAACGAAAGATGCTGCGGACATCTATTACGCAAGTCTCTCCTACTACCCCTATCAAATGTACATCAACTGGGTACCGATGGACGAGGGTAATGTCCTCTATAATGACAAGAAGTTTGCTACCCTGCTTTATCAATGGCATTGCGACGCCTTCACGGAATACAGTAAAGTCTCCGATGCAGGGGCTTTTGTAAAAAACAATATCTACGACTTCATAGATGACAGTGAGAAGACCGTATTGGTAGTGGACTGCGAAAACTCTGACCCGTACAAGCTGTGCGCCACGCTCAAAAACCTTGATTATGAGGTCATGCAGAAAATTACGGCGATCATTCTCTTTGATGACGTACACACCGCTACGGCATGGCGGATTCTTGAAAACTACACCCGCATCCCCGTTGAGCATATCATGATTGAGCGGATCAAGCAGAACAAATCACTGGTAGACATCAAGCTCACCGCAAGAGCCTGTCAGGAACACTACCAGAAGCAAGTGGATTCCTTCGTCATCGTCTCAAGCGATTCCGACTACTGGGGGCTGATTTCTTCCTTACCGGACGCCAGATTCCTTGTCATGATTGAGCGGGAAAAATGCGGACCGGATATGAAGGCGGCACTTGCAGAATCCGGGATATTCTACTGCTATCTGGATGACTTCTACTCCGGCAACAGCGAGGACATCAAGAAAAACGCACTGTTCAAGGAGATGTACCGCTGGATTGACAACTCCGTTCACCTGAACGTCAACGATATGTTTGATGCAGCTCTGCGAAACACGAGGATCGAAATGTCTCCCGCAGAGCGGCGGCAGTTCTATGAGAAGCACATCAGGCACATGACGCTGACCATCGACGAGAACGGAAACGTCAGCATTGAACTGAAACGCGGATAGCCTTGGTTTCTATTCCGGGAGGAATGTGGATGGACAACAGATTCTATTTTGGATTCAATACATCGGAGGAACGGAAAAAGCGCAGAAAAGCAGAGCTGTACTCCATGAGTGAGCAAGTCAGCACCTTCTTTTGGGATGAAGCCCCGCAGCATGGATTGGAAATGCGTGAGGGGCAGCAGGATATGTCCTTTGAGATTGTGGACGCCCTCATAAACGATCAGCATTTTGCGATTGAAGCTGGCGTGGGCATTGGAAAGTCCTTTGGCTATCTTGTGCCGGTGCTGCTGTACAGCAAACGCATGAACAAGCCGGTTATCATCGCAACCTCGACCATTGCGCTTCAAGAACAGCTCTGGCGCGATGTCCACGCGGTAATGCCCCTTCTTGGGCTGAACAGAGATGTCATCCTCGCAAAAGGACAGACCCATTATCTCTGCAACAAACGCGCAGATGAGTATATGTGTGACCCGAAAGCAGACCCACCGGACGCGCTCAAAGAAGGAATCAAGCAAGGGTATGAGGAACGCAAGGATTTCCCGGAGGTTTTGCCGCAAGGCGTCTGGGACAAGGTAAACGTGCAGCGGTTCAGCATGAAGAATTGCGGCTCCTGTGAAAAGAAGTGCAAATATTACAAAGTCCGCGCAGCATTAAAGTTTACGGATGGAGTGGTACTGTGCAATCAGGATTTTCTAACCCAGCATCTCATGAAGCTCCGGCGCGGTCAGGAAGGGCTGATTAACGCCGCCGCTGATCTGCTTGTCGTGGATGAAGCGCACAACTTGGATGATAAGGTGCGGAGTGCCACAACGGAGCGTTTCGGGCAAGGTATGCTCTTTGGGATGATCAAGAGCGCATTCTATGAGCTGCGATCCTCCGATCAAAGCAGTGTGTCCAGAGAAAAGCGAGAGGCAGAAAGCGCAATCATCGCCTTCTATAACTGCCTGAAAGCACAAGTCCAAAAGCAGATCAACGAGGCAGAACAGGATATGCGCTATGCTGACCGCTTTTTCTTCGACCAAAACGGCAGTGCGGTTGAGCTGCTTACCGAGATGAACGCCGCCATACATAACCTTTCGTCCAGCATTCAGATTTATTCCAGCATGGATTTCAGAAACAACCGTTCCTTTGCTGCCTCTGATGATCTGGATGCCGTCAGCGAATCCCTTTCGGAGCTTCTTGACCGGATAGATGATATGTTGATCTGGATTGAGCAGCACGGCAGCAACACGGAACTTGTCTATTGCCCTAAAAACACAAGGGAAATTGTTAGCCGCCTATACTTCAATGGTGATGAAAGAACCATCTTGACCTCTGCCACGCTGACGAACGCCACGAGCGGGTCTCTGGAAGAACAGTATTCTTACTTTATCAGCAATACCGGCTTTCCCGCTGGTGACCGCGGCTGCTTATCCGAGCCAAAGCCTTCCCCATATCCATACGATGAACACGCCATGATCTACTATTGCGACGATCTCCCGCACCCGACCAGAGAACATGAAGCCTTCATTGAAAAGGGTGTGGAGCGACTGCTTGAGATCCTGAGCATTTCCAATGGAAAGGCACTCGTGCTGTTTACGGCAAAGACCGACATGGAAGAGGTCTACTCCATTCTCAGTGAGAAAAATCTTCCGTACAAAATCCTGATGCAGCAGCCGGGATCGTCGCAGGACAAGGTGCTGAATGAGTTTAAGGAAGATACGAACTCCGTGCTTCTGGGGACGGGCGCATATTGGGAAGGTATCAGCATTGAAGGAAAAAGCCTTTCCAATGTCATCATTTTCCGGCTTCCGTTCCCTGTCCCCGATCCAATTATCGAGTATAAGTGTTCCGTCGCAAAGGACGCTCTGATGGATGTCCGCGTTCCCGAAATGATTATCAAGCTCAAGCAAGGCATCGGGCGATTGATCCGCAATTTCACAGACACCGGCATTGTCTGCATTATCGACCGAAGACTGCGGGATGAGCCGCCGGAACGCTATCATGACATTACATGGGACTCCCTGCCTATCAAAAATCGGACAAGCAGTTTGGGCGAACTTAGGAAGTTTTACGAAGGTCTGCCCTCAGCCAAGGAATGATGATACAAACGGCAGTCTCTTCGGAAACATAGAGCAGCCCCCCAAAAAACGACAATCAGAAAACGGAGGTGTATCATGTTGTACAATGAAAATCTGCACGAAGAAGAACAACATCTGATCCAGCAGATTGCCGAGCAAACAGAGAGAGGAAAAATCGACTGGGAACTAACAGAGTACAATCCGCTGTCCTTTCTGAATGAGGACAAGATAGACAAGAACCCAGCAGTAATCTGTCAGTCCTTCTCCTTTGAGGCGATCATCGGCGGCTCCCGTTACGAGCTTGATGTCATGGAGAATATTGATGTGCCGTCCGGTATGGGAGACTACACCATAACCTTGACGCGGGATGAAACCGAAAATTATCTTAAAATTGAGGATGCGCTTTCCTTTGACTGTGACCGCTATGAATGCACACCGGAGGAAGTCGCAGAGCGATTTGCGGACAGCCCCATTGTCCGTCTCTGCAACGCCATCATTCCTGCCACGCTTGGGCAGGAGGATTTAGAAGAGGTCTTCACATGGGCAAGGTTTTTCAACGAGACTGGCATTTCTGCAAAGCTGATGAATCATCCGCTGACCAAGCTCTGTGAAAAGCTGTTCGACGAACACCGTCTGATGGACTTCCATCG
>OIXA01005074.1_pt1 | contig 12024 bp, 10 predicted proteins | sample 1587721 | NCBI WGS metagenome assembly OIXA01 (sample SAMEA3888900, study PRJEB22519) | human gut metagenome | biome: human gut; feature: human-associated habitat; material: faeces | place: Denmark | collected 2013 | reverse complement strand
ATACTACATGGTATTTACAGGAATAGACGACATTGTTGTTTGATTTATATGTTGTATTCATGCTTGTATTATACTATATTTTTTCATTTAATACAACCACTATTTTGTCCATCTCAATTACTTGCGTAAATTCGATGGACGCGTCTTATATCCCCATAGCTAAAGCAAGGGGTTTTACGACGCATTGGATAAAACACATCAAAAAAGCAGAACAAAATGTTGAAAGTGAAATGCTCCTTCCTAAATGACAAGTTTTTCTTCTTTCACCTGTCTGTTCAGAAGGGAGCATTTCACTTCATTTTCGTTCTGCTTTTTTCTTTTACAGTTTTGCGCGGAAGAATGCACAGATTTCGTCCCACACTTCCTTCTGGAAGAAATGGAGATCTGCGTGGTCGGCATCCTCGATCGAAAGCAGTGTGACGTCACATCCCGCTTTTTCCAGCTCGTCGTGCAGTTCCTCTCCCTGTCCGAACGGAACGGTATGGTCATCCTCTCCGTGGATGATCAGAAACGGCGGTGCGGCTTTTGTCACGAAGCTGACCGGACAGCATGCGAGTGCTTCTTCCGGATGGCGCATCACGTTTTTGCCCATCAGAAGGGACTCCGGAGATGCCGCACACTGCTCCGGATCACTGTACTGGAATCCGCGGAAATCGGTCGGCGGGTACCACGGGCAGGCGGCCTGTACGGCACTGGAATATTCCAGATTTTCTCCCACATCATAAACGGGATCTGTCGCAAGCGCTGCCATACAGGTCAGATAACCGCCCGCAGACTCTCCCATCACACCGATGCGGTCCGGATCAATATTGAAGCGATCGGCATGTGCACGCAGATAACGGATTCCTGCTTTCACATCCTGCAGCGGTGCCGGAAATTTTGCCTCATTGCTTGTGCGGTATTCTACCGATGCAACAACGAATCCCTGCTGTGCCAGTACGGACAGATAGGCAAGATGTGCCGAGCGGTCCATCTGGATCCAGGCCCCTCCGCAAATCCATACCACACACGGATATTTTCTGGTGTTATCCCGTGGGTAAATCAAATCCAGCTTCAAATCCTGCACCGTATTTCCAAACCAGGCATCCGCCTGTGCAAATGTAATTCCTGTTGTGACGCAGAATTGTGGTTTTTCTGCTTCTACCTGAATTCTTCTTCTCATGTAATAAAACCCCCATATTTCTGTTTTCCTGACCGTTCGTCGCAGCCTCCGGAAATCACCTTTTTTGTTTACTTCTCCTCCATTGCCTTTTTGATCGCACCAAGCAGCTCCTCATACGTCTCATACGCCGGGATCTGCGGATAGTCGGCTTTAATTTTGTCGGTCGAGCGGAACAGAAATCCTGCTTTGCTTGCCTGAATCATGCCAAGGTCATTGTAGGAATCACCGCTTGCGATCGTCTCAAATCCGATGGACTGCAGTGCTTTCACAGTTGTTAGTTTGGAATTTTCCACACGCATCTTGAAGTCTGTGATCTCACCATTTTCCGCAATTTCCAGACTGTTGCAGAAAAGTGTCGGATGATCAAGCTTTTCCATGAGCGGCATTGCAAATTCGGTGAAGGTATCACTGAGAAGGATTACCTGGGTGAAGGAACGTAGCTCATCCAGGAAGTCTTTTGCGCCCGGAAGCGGATCAATCTTGGAAATTGTTTCCTGAATTTCTTTGATTCCGAGACCATGCGCTTTTAAAGTATCCAGTCTCCAACGCATCAGTTTGTTATAATCAGGTTCATCTCTTGTGGTTCTTTTCAGTTCCGGAATTCCACTTGCTTCTGCAAATGCAACCCAGATTTCCGGTACAAGTACTCCTTCGACATCCAGACATGTAATATACATATGTTAACCCTCCTGTACTTTCTGTTTTTTGCTTTCTATCATACCATATATCTGTTTATTTTGCATGTTTTTTTGAAATTGAATAAAAACTGCTGGAGAGAAACCTGTATAAACTACATGATGGCATGGAAAACCATGTAAAGAAGTCATTCGGGAAAATTGCGGGTTCTATTTTGGAATGTGCACAAACCGGAAAGATATTGACGATAAATTTTTCCAGGGACTATAATATAAGTATCTGTGGAAAAAGAGGGATGTTTCGGAATAGATCATTGAAAAAAGAAAATCTGCCGAAACATATTTTGCTTAAATTGCATAAAGGAGAAAAAGGATGAATAACTTTATTTTTGAAAATAAAACGAAAGTATATTTCGGGAAAAGATGTGTCGGCGAGTATCTGCCGAAAATCGCTGCGATGCATGGGGATAAGGTTCTGTTTGCCTATGGCGGTGGCTCGATCAAGAAAAATGGAGTTTATGAGGAAGTCATAGCGGCACTTGAAAAAGCCGGGAAAACGATCATTGAATTTCCGGGGATCATGGAAAATCCGACTTATAAGAAGGTGCTTGAAGGCACAAAGCTGGTAAAGGAAAAACAGGTGGACTGGATCCTTGCAGTCGGCGGCGGTTCGGTTATGGACTGTAGCAAGGCAATTTCCATGGCAGCGGTCAGCGAGAAAGATGTGTGGGATGAGTACTGGGCGAAGAAGGGTGTTGTGGATTTTGAACCGATGCCGCTTGGCGTGATCGTAACAGCGTCCGGAACAGGCAGCGAGTGCAACGGGGGAGCAGTCATTACCAATGAAGAGGTCATGATCAAGACAGACCGGGATTATCCGAAATGCAATCCGGAATTTGCATTAATGGATCCGACTTACACTTATACTGTTCCGACAGAACAGATGGTGGCAGGAAGCTTTGATATCCTGTCTCACGTTATGGAGACTTATTTCAGTGAGCCGGACGAGGATAACGTATCAGATGATATTTCGGAAGCTCTGATGCGCGGCGTGATAACAAGTCTTCGTGCGGCATTGGTAAATCCGGAGGATTATACAGCAAGAAGTAATCTGATGTGGCTGTCTACCATGGCGGAGAACCGGATCATCAAGCTCGGCAAAAAATGTGATTTTGAATGCCATCAGATGGAGCATCAGATCAGTGCTTATACCAACTGCAGTCATGGATGTGGACTTGCTGTGCTGCATCCGGTTTATTATCGGCATATCTGTCAGGCAGGCGCAAAGAAATTTACCCGGTTTGCGGAAAATGTATGGAAAATTCCGAGAAATGGACGTACTGATGAAGAGATGGCTGAAGCTGGCGTAGAGGCATTGGCTGATTTTATCAGAGAGATCGGACTTCCGACAACACTTCGGGAAGTAGGCGTGGAGAAAAAAGAGGATCTGAAAGAGATTGCGGATTCTTGTTATCTGGTGGATGGAAGTTATAAGAAGATGACACATGAGGAGATTCTGGAAATATTTCTGGAGTGCTTCTAGCTAATTGGAATGGAACTGAAAGAGATTAAAGAGATCCCTGTGCCGGAAATAGTACAGGGATCTCTTGCTGTCGTGATCTGGTATGCAGGAAAAAATATCAGTGATAGTTTTTCTCTTTCTGGCCAGCATTTAGCTATTGTAATTCGTTAATAATTGCTTCAATGGTTGCGACATCTTCTTCCAGCATATCTGCGATTTGTTCTTTGGAATAATTTTTTTCAAGTTTCTTTTTTACCAGATTTTTTAAAAGGTCATTTTTCCCTTGAGTGATTCCAACTGCTTTTCCCGTCTTGATTCCAGCTTCCTCACCCTCAGCAAAGGCTTTTTGCCGTTCTATTTCTCTTTCTTCCCATGCGCGCATGAATTTCGCCTCCATTTTCTTGTTCGACCTGATCTGACAGACTTTCTGATGGAGCAATTTAATCTTCTGGCTTGTGCACGAACCCGCGACCTCATTCGTTGATTTTTCCATGTAATGAAGTAACTCTATCAGTTCCGGTGATACCATTTCAGGATGCGTGCCATGGCAGTTCAGAAAAATACGTGTTGCATCATCTTGCAGTTCAAGATTTGGACATTCTTCACATTTCATTCGGAAAGTATACTTGTAAAATCCTTTTCCGAATGGATCAAAGGGCATGATCAGAATGATAAAAGCACGATTTAGTTTATTGAAATCAACGCTTCCAGGCGGTAGCAGATTACTGTCCAGTACCGCCTGATAGAAGCGGCTGCGTTTGGGAAGATTCTTTGTATCTTCCTTCTGCGCTTCTGTATCGTACACAGTATCATCGTCATCCCATGCATAGACATCTAATCGGACCTGCCGGTTATCCGGAAAAGTCCGCATTTCTTTTTCAGAATGTGGTGGCAATCTAAGTGGGATATCCTGCCCCAGAATAATATCCAGTACTGTTTTCATATTCTCCGAATCTTCCATTGCTTCATCGAATAAAAATCTGTCCAACAGGTTAAGTTTTGAGAATTCTTTTCTTTTGTTCATTTATTTCGCCTTTCATTAGATAAAAATGTTCCGAAAGGAGAAAGTCTATATGATTATATTAACATATGACGGAAATATGTAAAAGAGGCGATCTCAATCCGGATATTTTCAGTTGTCGTTCATTGTCGGAAAAAGTTGCCGGAAACTGGCTCCGAAAATGAGATTGGGTTGAATAGATAAGGTTGCAAACAAGAAGAAGTTTGTTTGCGTATGGATATCGTAGCATAAGTCTGCTGAAACGGCAATTTCGAAAACAGTCGAAAAATTTCGTTAGGATTTCTTTAGACAATCATTACAGGCGCAGTGATCGTGGTGGCACTGCTGACCGGAAAGGTCAGAGGAAGAAAAGAATAAACAAGTAATACAGAAAAATGAGGAAAACACTGAAGTAAAAACCGGTTGTTTTCCTCATTTTTTAATAAGTTTGGAAAATTGCATTTCACAGCAGATAAAAGTCTCAGGTAGTAAAATTCCTATACTGGATGGATATCTTGGTTAAGGTGATCTGAAGTGTTTTGAGGATTTGTTTCCTCCGAGTGTTCATTCACCGGAAGATATTCATACTTCGGAATGAAATCCCGTTTATCGTACAGTTTATAATACTGAATGAAAATACGGTCCATAACTTTTGGAATCTGACTTTCATCTGATTCAAATAAAATGATCAGGTACTGCAGGGCACTATACCGTGTACACACGTCAATCCTACGGATCTTGTGACGGATCGCTTCCTCCATGTATTCCAGTGCCTGTTCAATATTTTCAATATACATCATAGAATCCGGAGCGGTTTCCATTGTGACCATGACCAGGAAACAATGGTATTTATGTCGTTCTCCAAGTTGGTTGATGTACTCATAAATCTTAGAAAATTCACGGTAATTAAGATTAAGTGCTCCGGAATAGTTTCCGCTGTTGCGAAGTACTTTTGCCACAAGGGAAAGATCTTTTGCTACGCTGGAAACCGGGAATACGGTATTGCCCATCTGTTGATAGAAAAAGAAGTTGTGTTTTCCGTTTTGCTTGACATAATAGAGTGCTTTATCTGCTTTGGAAGAACATTCGTCAAAGGAATTTCCCTTGGTACACATGCAAAGTCCGGCAGAAATGGATGCAACACGGATCTCAAAATCTTTTTTCTTCTCAGAATCAAAGCGGGAAAACAGAGTTTCCATAAGCTCGGATATTTCATTTTTACCGGCATCCGGTACAAAAAGAAGGAATTCATCGCCACCAAACCTGCAGCCAACCGAATTTCCGATATGCTCGGAGAGGAGAGCTCCAAGTGCTTTCAGTGCACGGTCGCCGGCTTTATGACCGTAGATATCATTTATCTTTTTCAGATTATCCATATCCATAAAGATCAGACAGCCATTGTGTTCCTGCATCAGCTGTGCGATCATTTTCTGACCGGTATTTCGCATAGGGAGTCCGGTAAGAAGATCAAAATTTTCTGATTCCTCCTGGCTCTTCATCGTATTCATAACATTGGAAATGAAGTTGCTGATTTCAAATTCCATGCCAGGAAGAGCTGGCTCGTCATCAATTTCCAGATAAGTATCTGTGATCGTCAGACGATTCTCATCCATCAGTCTGAGAAAAATATCTGCGATTTCCGGATCGAACTGAGTTCCTCTGTTTTTGCGTATTTCTTCATAAATTGTTTCTTTTGGAAGAGAATTACGGTAAATACGGCGGGAATTCATTGCGTCATAGCTGTCAGCAACAGCAACGATTCGCGCATGGATCGGAATTTCTTCACCTTTTAGACCGTCCGGATAACCATGGCCATCATAACGCTCATGATGAGATCGGGCAACTTCGGTTACATGATTGATGAGCGAAACATTTTTCAAAATCTCAGCACCAATAACCGTATGCTCCTTAATAACAGCGTACTCTTCGTTTGTCAGTCTGGATGGCTTGTTTAAAATAATATCAGGGATGCCGACTTTTCCGATATCATGCAGATGAGCTGCATGTCGGAGATTGACGATTTCAGAGCGATTCCAACCCATTTCCTGCGCAATCAGTGCAGAGTATTCCGCAACACGATGGGAGTGCCCTCTGGTGTATTCGTCCTTGGCCTCGATGGTTGTAGAGAGAGTCTGCATCATCTGTAAGGAAATTTTTTCCATCTGCCGTTTACGTTTCAGAAGCTCCTCTTTTTGACGATGCATTTCAATGGTATGCACATTCTTTATTGTACGGATAATGTTAATGAAAAGAAGGATCAACATGCTGACACCAATAAAAAGACCGGAAATCAAAACTACAAAATATGTAGAAATGGATTCGATGGCGATGGCAAGCATTGCAATGATCAGGCCAATCAGCACCAATTTGTTTTTCCGGTATTCTTTCTTTCGCATATCCAGACAGAAAGTCAGGAAAACCAGAAAGAAGGTGACTGCAAGAATCACGTGGGCGCCCGGCAGAGTTTCAATAAAATCAGCAGTGCCAGTCAGATGAAGAACCAGACAGATCAAAAAGTTACCAAATGCCGCACAGCCAAGGTAAAAGTAAGGCTTTTTATAACGCCCCTGCTGAATGAGATCTACATAAAAAAGTACCGGGATCGGAACGAGCATGATCATCACAAAGCATAAAGTCCCCAGTGCAGATGGATTCGGAACTATAAGCTGTCTGAGCTTGGATTCGCCGAGCATCCATGTAGCTCCCATGGTCATGCACCATCCAAGATATTCCATATCGAATTTTCTGTCATAGACAATTCCGAGTGCGATACTGAAAAGGATGGTAATGATACCGGCGAACAAGATGAAGAAAGCAATAATAGTCTCAAGCCCGTAAGATTCAAAAATATATTCCCAGATATCACTCTTGTCTCCGGAATAGATCTCATTGACTACACCGGAATAGTTAGAGGTATTGGTAGTCAGCTCAATACGGAGTTCTTTTCCTGCATCAGCTGCTGAAGTAGGACAGAAAACATAACAGCTGGCAGAATTTTTCCCAGTCAGTCGATGGCCTTTGGTTGAGTATTCAGTGCGAAGCACTCCGTCAATATAGAAACGGATATCCTGCAGAGAGGAACGTATAGCAAGTGAACTTTGCGTATAATTTTCAGGAAGTGTTGTGGTAATGACCATAGTCTCTTTTGCAGGAACATTGTAATGTCCGGGGACGGCAATCTGTTCTTTGCTTCCATCGGAGTGAATCCAGGTAAAAGTACCACGATATGTGATGTCGCTGGATTGGATTTTGGCATTGTGATTGTTAATTCCTGTGAATTGTATTACCAGAAACCAGATAAGTATCAGGAACATCAGAAGATAGTAAAATCCGATCTGGATTTTGCTTATTTTATAGTTTTCTTTTGTCAAAACAGAGACTCCTTATCTACAATTTTGGTCTATTTGAAGATATTATACGATGTGAGTGTCAAAAGTGAATTTTGCCACTTACTGATGTAACCGGATTGCTCCATTGCTACGCAATTCCCGCAATCCTTAAACATCATTATACTATTTGCGGACAATATTTGCAATTAAAGAGAAGGAGGAATGGTGGAAAAAGACAGGTCATGGCAGTTGAGAAATACCAGAAGATAGATTATAATTTTCATAAAATATTGATACCAGGGTCAAAAGGTCAGAAAGCCGATGCAAGCTTGCTCGCAAGAGGTTTTTTGACCTCTTGACCCGCCAAAAATATGAGTAAGTAGCCATTTTTTAAAGAAAAATGAGCGGATTACGAATGTTTTTGAGGATTGCGAGAGTGCAAAGCACGTAGCAATCTGGTATCAAATAGGTCAAAATACCTTTTGCCACTCACATTGTTATACTTTTTTTATATTAAGCTGTCATAAAAACAATATTATTCATATTGATGGTAGCGCATTATAATGAGTAGGTCAAGAAAAAACTAAGAAGTAAAGAACAGGAGTGAGTGTGTTTGAAGAAACTTTGGGTTTATCTGAAAGAATACAAGATGGAAAGTATTCTTGCACCATTATTCAAACTGCTGGAAGTCGTATTTGACCTTTTGGTTCCGGTGGTTGTCGCCAAGATCATTGATATTGGTATTGCAAACAATGACCACGGCTACATCGTAAAGATGTTCCTGGTGCTGATCCTCATGGCTGCAGTCGGTCTTAGCTGCAGTTTTACCGCACAGTATTTTGCTGCAAGAGCGAGTGTCGGCTGTGCAACCAATTTAAGACAGGCCGTATTTGACCACATTCAGGGCTTTTCATTTACCGAACTTGATACGATCGGTACGGACACCCTGATCACACGGATGACCGATGATATCAACCAGGTCCAGAACGGCATCAACATGGGACTTCGTCTTCTTCTGAGAAGTCCGTTTATCGTAATCGGTTCGATGATCATGGCATTTACGATCAACTTTAAATGTGCGCTGGTATTCGTTGTGGCGATCCCTCTTTTATTTGTCGGCGTCATTTTCATTATGCTGGTCAGCATCCCGCTTTTCAAAAAAGTGCAGGCTGCCCTGGACCGCGTCACAGGACTTACCCGTGAGAATCTGACAGGTGTCCGCGTGATCCGCGCATTTTGCCGCGAAGAAGAGTCGGTAAATGAATTTGAAAAGAGCAACACCGAACTGACCAGGTTAAATGAATTTGTCGGAAGAATTTCCGCCCTGTTAAATCCATTTACCTACGTGTTGATCAACATTGCAACTGTCATCCTGATCGCAAGAGCAGGACTCCAGGTCAATCTCGGAACCATGCATCAGGGACAGGTTGTCGCGCTTTACAACTACATGGCACAGATGATCGTCGAGCTGATCAAGCTGGCTTCCCTGATCATTACACTGAACAAGGCGATGGCATGTGCAGACCGTGTAGCCGGTGTCCTGGATATCAGGACTACCATGCATTATCCGGAAACCCCTTCTGCAAAGGCAGATCCTTCTGCAAATGAAGTTGAATTCGACAAGGTATCCTTCACCTATGCAGGTGCCGGTGCATCAAGCCTTTCTGATATCAGTTTCTCTGTAAAAAAAGGGCAGACAGTCGGTATCATCGGTGGTACTGGATGCGGAAAATCCACTCTGGTCAGCCTGATCTCCCGTTTCTATGATGTAACCTGCGGAACCGTTAAACTGAATGGACGCAATGTAAAAGAGCTCACCAATCAGGAAATCCACGACAAGGTCGGAATCGTACAGCAGCGCTCCGTCCTTTTCAAAGGCAGCATCCGCGATAACATGAAATGGGGCAATGAAAATGCATCTGACTCCGAGATCTGGGATGCACTGAAAGTTGCACAGGCAAAAGAAGTCGTAGAAGGAAAAGACGGCCAGCTTGATTTCATGCTCGAGCAGAACGGAAAGAACCTTTCCGGTGGACAGCGTCAACGTCTTACCATTGCCCGCGCTCTTGTGAAAAAGCCGGAAATCCTGATCCTCGACGACAGCTTAAGCGCACTTGATTTTGCAACTGACGCAGCACTTCGGAAAGCCCTCGCAGGACTGGAAGGAGAGACAACAACCTTCCTGGTATCCCAGAGGGTTGCAGGCATCCGCCAGGCAGACAAGATTTTAGTATTAGATAATGGAGAACTCGCCGGATCCGGTACACATGATGAACTTATGAAATCCTGCGAAGTTTATCGTGAGATCTATTTCTCACAGTTCCCGGAAGACCGTGCAAAATATGAAAAAGGGGAGATGTAGGTATGAAAAAAGACAGTGTAATGAAAAAGCTTTTTAAATATATCGGAAAATACTGGATCCTCCTGATCCTCAGCATCATCCTTGCCGGAATATCAGTGGTTCTTCAGCTTTATGTGCCGGTTCTCTTCGGTAATGCGATCGATGAGATCGTAGCAGCGCACAATGTAAACTTTACCCAGATGTGGCTCTATCTGAAGCAGATTCTTCTGTTCGTAGTGATCGCTGCAGCCGCAATCTGGATCATGAACCTTGTCAATAACCGCATGACCTATCATATTGTACAGGATATCCGATCCCAGGCAATCCGCCACATCCAGAAGCTTCCGCTTTCTTATCTGGACCAGCACAGCACCGGCGATATTGTGAGCCGTATCATTGCCGATACCGATATCCTTTCTGACGGATTACTGCTCGGATTTACCCAGTTATTTTCCGGCGTTGTGACCGTTGTTGTAACCTTGATCTTCATGTTTTCCAAGAACGTGTGGATCACTTTGATGGTCATCCTTCTGACACCACTCAGCTTCCTGGTGGCAAAATTTATTTCCTCACGCTCTTTTACCATGTTTAAAAAGCAGAGTGAAACCCGTGGAAAACAGACTGCTCTGATCGAGGAAATGATCGGAAATCAGAAGGTTGTCAAGGCATTCGGATATGAGGACAAGGCTTCAAAGCGTTTTGATGAGATCAATAAAGAACTCAAAGAATACAGCCAGAAAGCCGTATTTTACAGCAGCCTTACCAATCCGTCCACCCGTTTCGTAAACAACATTATTTACGCTGCCGTAGCACTTGCAGGTGCATTCCTGATCCCGCTTGGAGCCCTGACTGTCGGCGGTCTTTCCGTACTGCTTTCTTACGCGAACCAGTACATGAAACCATTCAACGACATTACATCCGTAATCACGGAAATGCAGAACGCCCTTGCATGTGCGACACGTATCTTTGACCTCTTAGAAGAACCGGAAGAAGTAAACGATTCTTCTGAAGTACTTGAGAAGGTGGATGGAAATGTGGATATCGACCACGTAGATTTCAGCTATGACAAGAGTAAATCTCTGATTGAAGACTTTAACCTTCAGGTTGAACCTGGTATGCGTATTGCGATCGTAGGTCCTACCGGATGCGGAAAAACAACATTTATCAACCTCCTGATGCGCTTCTATGACGTGGATTCCGGAAAAATCTGTATCGACGGTAAACCGATCGATGAGCTTTCCCGACATTCGCTCAGAAAGAGCTTCGGTATGGTGCTTCAGGATACCTGGATCAAATCCGGTACTGTCCGTGAAAATATCAGCTTCGGAAAACCGGATGCCACGGATGAAGAAATCATCCGGGCAGCAAAAGAGGCAAAAAGCTGGGATTTCATCCGCAGACTTCCGCAGGGACTTGATACCGTCCTGCATGAGGACAGCATCAGCCAGGGACAGAAACAGCTCCTGTGTATCACAAGAGTTATGCTCTGTCTGCCGCCAATGCTGATCCTGGACGAAGCGACTTCAAGTATCGATACCCGTACCGAACTGCAGGTACAGGAAGCATTTGATAACCTGATGAAAGGTCGTACAAGCTTTGTCGTTGCACACCGCCTGTCTACGATCCGCAACGCTTCCCTGATCCTCGTCATGAAAGACGGTAAGATCATTGAACATGGAACTCATGAAGAACTGCTGAAAGAAGGCGGCTTCTACAGTCATCTGTATAACAGCCAGTTCCAGGCAGTGTCATAAAAGGATAACGGTGCTGGAGCGGATTCGTCGGAAACATCCAAAACAGTTAAAGATGGATTCATGGAAACACCAGATGGTGAGATTCCATTTGATTAATTCAGAATAAATGGTTGGAGAGGCTGCCCTTTGCCGGGGCATCCTCTTTTCCATTTTACAGAAGAAATCAAAAATTACAGGTATTCGACCTAACGAAATCGTGATATAATGAGCGCAAGAGAGCCAACATGCTTGCATGATTGGCGAACGGCGAATTGGATCATGATAGTTGCGAAGCAACGGTA
>OIXA01005066.1_pt1 | contig 12036 bp, 11 predicted proteins | sample 1587721 | NCBI WGS metagenome assembly OIXA01 (sample SAMEA3888900, study PRJEB22519) | human gut metagenome | biome: human gut; feature: human-associated habitat; material: faeces | place: Denmark | collected 2013 | reverse complement strand
TCAGGCAGGTGACTTTGCGGATGCCCGGCATCACGGCCATCTGCTGTTCCAGCACATGGGGGATATGGGAGTCACACTCCAGCACCATGACGGCGTAGCCGCCCGTCGCGGCGCGGAACACCTGCATGGACGCGATGTTGATGCGCCGCTGGGCCAGCGACATGGTGACTTCAGCGATGCATCCGGGGGTGTCCTCGTTGTGGATGATGAGGGTGTTGCTGTCGCCGCCAAAGTCGGCGGGCACGCCGTCGATCTCGGTGACGCGGATACGCCCGCCGCCCACGGAGGCCGCTTTCAGGGTGAGGGTGCGGCCCGTCCTGCTCTTTAAGGTAAGGACAGCTGTATTGGGGTGGGCGGCGCGCAGCTCCACCGGATGGATGGTGAACTTCATCCCGGCCTCCTCGGCCAGCGCAAAGCTGTCCGGCAGGCGGGGGTCGTCCGGGCGGAGGCCCAACAGGCCCGCTACCAGTGCGCGGTCGGTGCCGTGGCCCCGGCCCGTGGTGGCAAAACTGCCATAAAGCCCGATGTCCGCCTCTGCGGGGATGTCGCCCAGCAGCTTCTGGGCCGTGTAGCCGATGCGGGCCGCGCCCGCCGTATGGCTGGAGGAGGGGCCGATCATCACCGGCCCGAGAACGTCGAAAAGACGCATGAGATGTACACTTCCTTCCGTTTTGCAGCGTTTTGGGCCTTGTTTTCTGCCCCGCAGACCCGCCCCGGGCTGCCTCAGCTGACAAAAGAACAGATTTTCTTTCTTTTTATTATACCGCTTTTGAGCTTGTTGTGCTATAATAACTTCATAATGCTTTGAATTTGCCCTTTCAGGGGGCAGCACGGAGGGTAGAACCTATGAAACTGGTAAGCGTGGAAACTCCCGAAAAGAGTGTCTGCAAAATGACTTTCAGCGCTTCGGCTGAGGAGCTGGAAGCTGCGTCCAACGCCGTGTACGAGCGCACCCGCGCAACGTACACCATCAAAGGCTTTGCCAAGGGTGAGGCTGACCGCGCCCAGATCGAGGCCGACCGCGGCGAGCACACCTTCTGGTATGACGCCATCAACGACCTGATGGACAAGGACGTCCCGGCGCTGTACGACGCAGCGATGGCAGAACACGGCTTCCACGCAGTGGACGAGCCGGTGTACGATCTGGTCAGCGTGAAGAAGGATGAGGGCTTCGTGGCCACCGCCACCACCGCCCTGCAGCCCGAGCTGAAGCTGACCCAGACCACCGGCTTCAAGGCCGAGTGCGTCACTCCGGAAGTCACCGACAAGGAGATCGACGCCGTGCTGGAGCGCCGCCGTGCCGTCTCTGCCGAGCTGGTGCCCCACAAGGGTCCTGCCGTCAAGGGCAACATCGTCCACATCGACTACGAGGGCCTGCTGGAGGGCAAGCCGTTCAACGGCGGCACCGCCCAGAACCAGACTCTGCAGCTGGGCAGCGGCCGGATGATCCCCGGCTTCGAGGAGGGCATCCTCGGCCACAAGGGCGGCGAGGAGTTCGACATCTTCGTCACCTTCCCGGCACGCTACCACGTCAGCGACCTCGCCGGCAAGCCCGTGGTCTTTAAGATCAAGCTGCACGACGTCTGCGTCCGTCAGCTGCCCGCCCTGAACAGCGATTTTGCCAAGAAGGCCGGCAATGTGGACACGATGGACGAGTTCCGCGCCCAGATCCGTCAGCAGCTCCACGACGGCAAGCACGCCAGCGCCCTCAACCGCGCCAAGGACGCCATCCTCACCCAGCTGGCCTCCGCCGCTGAGGGCGAGCTGCCCAGCGTCCTCGTGGAGACGGCCTACCAGCAGGAGATGGAGCGGTTCCAGCAGCAGCTGCAGATGCAGCGCCTGAGCCTCGACCGTTATCTCAGTCAGGTCCACCAGACCCGCGAGAGCTTCACCGCCGCCGTCCGCGCCGTGGCCGAGAAGAACACCCGCGCCCGGATGGCCCTGCTGCAGGTGGCCCAGAGCGAGGGCCTCCTGCCCACCGAGGAGGAGATCGACAAGACCCTCTCCGAGCGTGCCGAGCGCACCAAAAAGACCCTCGAGGAGATCAAGGCTGCCACCAACGTGGAGGCCATGCGCCGCAACGAGGGCATCCGCCGCGCTGCCGATTACGTCATCGAGCACTCCACCATTGAGGAAAAATAATTTTTCTGTCCTTTGCGCCTGCACCGCCGTGCAGGCGTTTTTTGTTGTTCATTTTTTGGCTCTTGACTTTTTCCCCAAGCTGCGGTATTTTTAAGGTGAAAAAGTTTGTCCGGGCACAGCCGGGTCCCGGGCAGATAACATAAAAATTTTGCGGGGCGATCCCCCTCATCCGGTCTTCTCTTTGCGACAGGAGGTTTTCCTTATGAAAAAGTTTCTTCTCGCTCTTTTGACAGCCGCCACAGCGGCGGCGCTGCTCTGCGGCGCTGCAGCTGTGTCCACCTACAGCGTCGGCTATGACGCACCGGCCGGCATCAGCACCATCGTGGTGCAGGACAGCAGCGCCGCCGTCGTGCTGCAGGCCGCAGACATCGACCACATCCACGCCGACTACACCTACACCTCGAGCTATGCGTTCGAAAGCTCCAAGCTCTACGACTTCTCGGTGGCGGGCAGCACCCTCACCGTGACCAAGACCCGGGAGCCGAACACCTCCCTTACCATCAAGAGCACCGACACCCGCGCCTGCACCCTGACGCTTCAGGTGCCCCGCCAGACGCTGGCCAGTCTCACCGTCAGCACGACGAACGACAACATCACGCTGGACGGCGTTTCGGCCCAGACGGCTGCTCTGACCACCGATAATGGCCGCATCGAGGTGACGAACTTCAACGGCACCTCCCTGAGTGGCACCACCCGCAACGGCAAGATCACCCTGAGCGGCGTCACCTCCCAGAACGTGGCTGCCACCATCCAGAACAGCGGCACCCTCAAGCTGGAGAACATCTCCGCCAATGTCTGCAACGCCAAGGTCCAGAACGGCAGCATCACCGGCTCGGTGGTAGGTGACAGCAGCGCTTACGGCTTTGACCTCACCGCCGGAGGCGGCAGGATCCGGGTCTCCGACTCCAACGACCGCAATTTCCTTCTCAGCGGCAAGGACGCTCTGCAGCAGAACGCCAGCGCCCCCCAGAAGCTGAGCCTCGCCACCCAGAACGGCGACGTGGATGTGGAGTTTGTCCGCTAAATCAATCAAAAAATGCCTGTGCAGCAGATGCCGCACAGGCATTTCTTTTTTACCCGGCAAGGGCGTTGAAGCCCATGACCACCACGCCGAGGATGACGAGGATGATACCGGTGGCCCGGTTGAGGGTCTTGGCGTCGGCCTTGTTGGCAAAGACGGCTGCGATGCGCGCCCACAGCAGGGTGAAGACGACGCAGAGCACCCAGACGTACCAGTCCGGTGCGCCGCCAATGGCGAAATGGCTGACCGCGCCGGTGAGAGCCGTGAAGGTCATGATGAATACGCTGGTGCCCACAGCAGTCTTCAGCTCGTAGCCGAGGACGCTGGTGAGGATGAGGAGCATCATCATGCCGCCGCCTGCGCCGATAAAGCCGCAGATGAAACCGATGAAGACGCCGCAGACCACGGACTGGATGGCCCGCTTCCGGGCGCTGACGCCCTCCATGGCCTCCTTGGTGGTCATGACGGGCCGGACGATGAACTTGATGCCCAGCAGGAAGGTCATGAACACCGAGAAGCCGCCCATGGTGGCCGAGGGCAGCAGGCTGGCCACCCAGCTGCCCACCACCGTGAACACCAGCACGCTGGCCATCATGATAAGGCCGTTGCGGATGTCCAGATTTTTGTTTTTATGATAGGTATAGGCCGAGACGGCGCTTGCCAGCACATCGGATGCCAGCGCGATGCCGACGGCCGTGTAAGGCTCGATATGCAGGAATGTGACGAGCATGGGCGTGATGACGGCAGCGGCACTCATTCCGGCAAATCCCGTGCCAAGGCCGGCCCCCGCACCCGCGAACAGGCAGACGACGATGGTCAGGAGGAGCTGCATCGGATCACCCCTTCCTCGTCATTTCGACCGTTCGGCGGTAGGCGGCTGTGACGGCGTTCTGCACGGTATAGGAAAATCCGCCCTGCTCGAGCGCCAGAACGCCCTCGATGGTCGTTCCGGCCGGGCTGCACACGCGCATTTTCAGCACGTCCGGCGCTTCCCCACCCTGCAGGAGCATCTCCGCCGCGCCGAGCATGGTCTGCGCCGCCAGACGGCAGGCGTCCGGGTACGACAGGCCCGCGCGCACGCCGCCGAGGGCCAGTGCGTCCGCAAACTGGAAGCAGAAGGCCGGCCCGCAGCCCGAGATGGCGCTTGCTGCGTCGATCTGCGCCTCCGGCAGGGACAGCAGCAGCCCGGCCTGTGCCAGAACGGCGCGGAAGGCGTTCAGCTGTGCGTCCGTCACGTTCTGCGCGGCATAGAGGATCGTGCCCGCGCCGACGGCTGCGGGCGTGTTCGGCATGATGCGGATGAGCGGCAGTCCCCCGCCGAGCATGGCGTCCAGCTCCCGGAGCGTCACGGCCGTCGCCATGCTGACGACGACGGGTGCATTCCCCTTCCGCGCCTGCAGCACGGGAGCCAGCTCTCCTGCCAGACCTGGCAGGCCCTGCGGCTTCACGCCGAGGAACAGCAGCTCGGCCGTTTCCGCAGCCTCCGCGTTCGGGCAGACTGTCCCGCCCAGCTCCTTTGCCAGCGCCTCGGCTTTTGCCGGGGTGCGGTTGGCAAGCAGCAGCGTGTGGCCGCCCTTGGCCGCGGCCCGCGCCAGCGCGCCGCCCATATTTCCGGTCCCGATGAATCCGATCTTCATGCGCTTACCTCCTGATCTGACCGTTTCCGGTGATAACGTACTGATAGGTCGTCAGCTCGTTCAGGCCGATCGGCCCGCGTGCGTGGAGCTTCTGCGTGGAGATGCCCATCTCGCAGCCGAGGCCGAATTCGCCGCCGTCCGTGAAGCGCGTCGAGGCGTTGACATAGACGGCCGCGCTGTCCACTCCCGCCGTGAAGCGGGCGGCGCTTTCCTCACTTTGCGTGACGATGGCCTCGCTGTGGTGCGTGGAATGCTGCGCAATATGGCGGATGGCGCCCTCCACGTCGTCCACGACGCCGACAGCCAGCACATAGTCCAGAAATTCCGTGTCGAACTCCGGGTCCGGCGCGATGCCGAGGATGGCTGCGGCTTCTTCGTCGCAGCGCAGGCGGACGGGGTGCTTTGCACCGGGGCCGCACAGGCGCTTTTGCAGCATGGGCAGGAACCTCGGCGCGGCGGCGCGGTGGACGAGCAGGACCTCGGCCGCGTTGCAGACGGACGGGCGGCTCGTTTTCGCGTTTTCGATGATATCGAGCGCCATATCAAGATCGGCGCTCTCGTCGACATAGACATGGCAGATGCCCGTGCCGGTCTGGATGCACGGCACGGTCGCGTGCTCGACGCACGCGCGGATAAGGCCTGCCCCGCCGCGCGGGATGAGCAGGTCAACATAGCCCGTGGCTGTCATGAGAGCGGCGGCCCCTGCGTGTGACGTGTCCTCCACAAGGTTCACGAGATCCGGCGTCAGACCGGTCCGCTCCAGCCCACGGCGCAGCGCTGCCGTGATGGCAGCGGCGGAGCGGTAGGCCTCGCGCCCGGAGCGCAGCACGCAGACGTTGCCGGACTTCAGCGCGAGCGCGGCGGCGTCCGACGTGACGTTCGGGCGGCTCTCATAGATGATGGCGATGACGCCCATCGGCACGCTGCGCTTGCAGATGCGAAGGCCGTCCGGGCGGACGAATTCGTCCAGCGTCCGGCCGACCGGGTCCGGCAGGGCAGCAACGGCCTCGATGCCGGCCGCCATGCCCTCGAGCCGTGCCTCATTCAGCGCGAGGCGGTCGAGCATGACGTCCGAGACCGTGCCGCGCGCAGCCTCGAGATCGGCGGCGTTCTCCGCCAGAATGGCAGGTGCCTCCGCGCGCAGCTCCTGCGCCATGGCGGCAAGGGCGCGGTTTTTCGCCTCGGTGTCGCGCAGGGCCGGGCAGGCCGCCGCGGCCTTCGCGCGCTGCAGAATGTCCTCCGTCGGGGTGAATTCCATTATGCCTCCGCCTCCTGTGCCAGAAATTTTGTGCCGACGGGCTTGCCGTCCATCAGATCGTAGAGCGCAGCGGGCTGCGCGCCGTTGGCAATGACCATGGGCACACCGGCCTCCGTGGCGATGTGCGCGGCATGGAGCTTCGTCTGCATGCCGCCCGTGCCGAATTTGCTGCCCGCGCCGCAGGCCAGCCGCTCGATCTCCGGCGTGAGCCTCTCGACGACGGGGATGAGCTTCGCCGCGGGATCGCTGTGCGGATCGGCCGTGAACAGACCGTCGATGTCCGAAAACAGGATGAGGAGGTCTGCCCGGATCGTCCGGGCGACGATGGCGGCCAGCGTGTCGTTGTCGCCGATGCCCAGCTCCTGCGTGGCGACGGTGTCGTTTTCGTTGATGATGGGCAGCGTGCGCAGCTGCAGCAGCCGCGCAAGCGTGTTGTGGAAGTTTTTCGCGCGCTCCGGCGTCTCGATGTCGTCCGCTGTGATGAGCAGCTGCGCCACGACGTGGTGGTACTGCGAGTAGAGCTTATCATAAATGTACATCAGCTCGCACTGGCCGACGGCCGCAGCCGCCTGCTTGCCGGGAATATCCTTCGGCCGCTCGGCCAGCGACAGCTTGCCGACACCCATGGCGACGGCGCCGGACGATACCAGCACCAGCTCATGTCCTGCATTTTTGAGATCGCTGCAGACCTTGCACAGCTCCTCCACGCGGCGAATGTTCAGATTCCCCGTCGGGTGCGTGAGCGTGGACGTCCCCAGCTTGAGTACAATTCGCATGGTTCAAGGCTCCTAACTTTTTTGCTTTAGCTTGTTAACACCTGCGTATCATAGCACGCTGAGGCCGGAATTGCAAGCGCTGCCGGATTTTTTGATGAGCTGCGGCAAAAGACCGCTTCACAGCCTCTGTGTTTCACGTGAAACACAGATCACCGCATGAAACCATACTATTATAAATAGTACACTTGCAGTACCCGGCAGCATTGTGGGAAAGCAATCGGCGAAATCGCAGCTGCCTGCCCGAGATTGCACCCCAAGGGCACTTCCTCGCGCTTCGCGCTCAGGGCGCCGCGTCGGCCTGCGGCCTCCACGCAATGACAAGCCTGCCACCCTGCATCTCCACTCTCCACCCCACTACGTTTCACACTTTTCACCACATTCCTCTTTCCAAATGTTTCACGTGAAACAGGAATTTTTTACAGAACGCTCCTGCACGGTTGCAATCCTCCCCTGCATGTGCTAGAATAGCACCGTATCGACAACCAAAGGAGGTGGCAGCTTGGCGCAGATCATCGCGATCGTCAATCAGAAGGGCGGCGTGGGAAAAACGACCACTGCCGTAAACCTGACGGCGGCGCTGGCCGCGACCGGCGCGCGGGTGCTGCTGTGTGACTTCGATCCGCAGGCCAACGCGACCTCCGGCCTCGGCGTGGACAAGCGTAAGGCCCCCTACGCATCCTACGATCTCATTCTCGACGGCATCAGCGCCGAGAAGACCGTCATCCACACGGATTATGGCGACGTCATCCCGTCAGTCGCGGAGCTGGCCGGTGCGACCGTCGAGCTCATCGGCGTGGAAAAGCGGGAATACCAGCTGAAAAACGCGCTCGAGCCGCTGCGCGCGGCCTATGACTACATCTTCATCGACTGCCCGCCCTCGCTGGAGCTGCTGACGCTCAACGCCCTCTGCGCGGCGGACAGCGTGCTCATTCCGGTGCAGTGCGAGTATTACGCCCTCGAGGGCCTGTCCGACCTGATGGGCACGCTCCGGGCCATCAAGCGGCGGCTGAACCCGAAAATTTCCGTATTCGGCGTGCTGCTGACCATGTACGACGGGAGAACAAACTTCTCCAACCAGGTGGCGCAGGAGGTGCGGCGGCACTTCCCCGGCAAGGTCTATGCCAACGCCATTCCCCGCAATGTCCGCCTCGCCGAGGCCCCGAGCCACGGCCTGCCGGTCATTGCCTATGACCGAAGCTCCCGCGGTGCGGCGGCCTATCTCGCCGTTGCCGAGGAGATTCGCAGAAAGGACGGAAGCTTATGAGTGCAAAGCAGCGTGGGCTGGGCCGCGGGCTTGGCGCGCTGATCGGCGATTTTCAGGAAGAACCCGAGAGCAGCGCGGTGACGAAGCTGCCTCTGCAGAAGGTGGAGCCAAATCCGGATCAGCCCCGCCGCACGTTTGACGAGGAGGAGCTGCAGGCTCTGGCGGATTCCATTGCCGCCCACGGCATCCTGCAGCCGCTGGCCGTCCGCGCAAGCGGCGGCGGCTTTTATCAGATCATCGCGGGCGAGCGCCGCTGGCGCGCGGCCCGGATGGCGGGCCTGAGCGAGGTGCCCGTCGTCGTGCTTGAGGCCGACGACCGCACCGTCATGGAGCTGGCCCTTGTGGAGAACCTGCAGCGGCAGGACCTCAACCCCATGGAGGAGGCCGAGGGCTATCAGCGCCTGATGAAGGAATACGGCCTGACGCAGGAGGAGGCTGCCGCGCGCGTCGGCAAGTCCCGCCCGGCCGTGGCCAACGCCCTGCGCCTGCTGCTCCTGCCGGAGGAGGTCCGTTCCCTCGTGGAGGACGGTACGATCTCGGCCGGGCACGCCCGCGCTATCCTGTCGCTCCCGGCGGCTCGCCTGCAGAAGGCGGCCGCGCAGAAGATCGTCGCCCTGCGCCTGTCCGTGCGGCAGGCCGAGGCCATGTGCAAGCGGATGCTGCAGGAGGAGGAAAAGCCGGAGCCGAAGCCCGCTCCCCTGACGGTCGACTATGTCGCCGAGTGCGAAAAATCACTCACGCGCCGCCTCGACCGCAAGGTCCGCATCGTCAACGGAAAGCGCAAGGGACGCTTTGAACTGGAATTTTATGGGCAGGAGGACCTGCAGCGCCTGTATGACGCCCTCCTCGCTCTCGGAAAAACGGAGGAAAAGCCTGAATGCCTGAACTGAAGCAGCCGCAGGAAGCGGCAGAAACAACAACGGAGCAGCCGCTGACCACAAAGAAAAAGCGCGCCATGCTCGAATACATGGCCATCATGTTCGCGGCGGCCTTCCTGCTCGTGGCGATCTCCCTGCTCATCAAGGTCATTGACATGAAGGGCGAGATGGAGGCGGCCAACACGGGTGCGCGAGAGAACATCGCGCTGCTGCAGAAGGATCTGGACGCCGCCCGCGCCGAGTCCGCAGAGCTGCAGACCCAGCTCGACGAGGCCAACGCCGCGTCCTCCGAGGCAGCAGACAAGCTCTCGGAGGCCGAGACCCGCCTGAGCGAGGCCGAAAAGGCCCGCGAAACGCTTGAGAAGACGCTTGAGAGTGCGCAGAAGGAAAACGACACGCTCACCCGCCGCGCGCAGGCCAATGAGCTGCTCGTCTCGGCGCAGGCCGCGCTGGAGCAGGGCGACTATGCCGCCCTCCGCAGCCATCTCGAGGCGCTCGAGGCCTATGCCGACGCCCTGAAGGACGACGGCGCCGCGCTCTATGAGACCCTGCGATCCTATATCGACTGATTTTTGAACTGATTTACTGATTTATTGAGGTGACTGAATAATGCTGGATATCAAACGAATCAAGGACGATCCCGAGGCGGTCAAGGCCGGTCTGCGGGCCAAGGAGGTCGACTGCGACGCTGCCGTCGACCGCATTCTGGAGCTGGACGCTCAGCGCCGCGCCCTCATCCTCTCAACGGAGACGGATAAGGCCGAGCAGAACCGCGTCTCGAAGGAAATTCCGAAGCGCAAGAAGGCGGGCGAGGATGTTGCGCCGATCTTCGAGCGTATGGCCGAGCTGAAGGCCCAGATCGCCCAGAACGACCAGAAGCTGACGGACGTCGAGGCGGAGTACCGCACGCTGATGCTGTCTCTGCCGAATCTGCCGGACCCCGATCTCAAGCCGGGCGGCAAGGAGAACAACGAGCCGCTGCGCTACTACGGCGAGCCGCATCACTTCGACTTCGAGCCGAAGCACCATGTGGACCTGTGCACGGACCTCGGCCTCATCGACTATGAGCGCGGCACGCGTCTGGCGGGCTCCGGCTTCTGGATCTACCGCGGCATGGGCGCGCGCCTCGAGTGGGCCCTGCTCAACTATTTCATCGACGAGCACCTGAAGGACGGCTACGAGATGGTCGGCCTGCCCCTGATGCTCGAGTACCAGTGCGGCGAGACCGCGGGACAGTTCCCGAAGTTCGCCGACGAGGTCTATAAGATCGAGAATCCGACGGACGACCGCATGCACTTCATGCTCCCGACGGCCGAGACGGCCCTCGCCTCCCTGCACCGCGGCGAGATTCTCGCCGAGAGCGACCTGCCGCACAAGCTGTTCGCCTACACGCCGTGCTTCCGCCGCGAGGCAGGCTCCCACCGCGCCGATGAGCGCGGCATGGTCCGCGGTCACCAGTTCAACAAGATCGAGATGTTCCAGTACACCCTGCCCGAGAAGTCCGACGAGGCATTCGAGGAGCTGGTCGGCAAGGCCGAGCGCCTGGTCAAGGGCCTGGGCTTCCACTTCCGCACCGTCAAGCTTGCCGCGGGCGATTGCTCGGCCTCCATGGCGCGGACGTATGACATTGAAATTCAGATCCCGTCCATGAACGGCTATAAGGAGGTCTCCTCCGTTTCGAACGCGCGCGACTATCAGGCGCGCCGCGGCAACATCCGCTTCCGCCGCGAGGCCACGGGCAAGACGGAATTCGTCCACACCCTCAACGGCTCCGGTCTGGCCACGTCCCGCATCTTCCCCGCCATGGTCGAGCAGAACCAGCGTGCCGACGGCTCCGTCGTTGTGCCGGAGGTCCTGCGCAAGTACCTCGGCGGTCTGGAAGTACTCGAAAAGAAGAACTTCTGAGAAGGAGAGAGGATACTATGGGGAAGAAAAAGAGCGGATTTCTGAAGGAATTTAAGGAATTTGCCATGAAGGGCAATATGCTCGACCTTGCAGTCGGCGTCATCGTCGGCGGTGCATTCAAGACGGTCGTCGATGCCCTGACGAACAGCGTCATCATGCCGGTCGTGTCCATGTTCCTCGGCGGCCTCAGCTTTGAGGAGTGGAAGATCCGGCTGCCGCAGTTCTTCGGCGAAAAGCTGGACGAAAACGGAGAGGTCATCGTAAACTACCTGCGTTTCGGCGACTTCCTGTCCGCATTCATCAACTTCGTCATCATGGCTTTTGTCGTGTTCCTGATCGTCAAGACCGTCAATCGCCTGCGTGAGGCCGGGGAAAAGCACCGCAAGAAGGAGGCAGAGGCCCCTGCCGCGCCTCCCGAGCCGACGAAGGAGGAGCAGCTGCTCACGGAGATCCGCGACCTGCTCAAAAAGTGAGCCGAAGGGAGCGCCCGATATGAAGCGAATCTGCATCCTCTGTCTGCTGGCTGCCCTCCTGCTCGGCGCCTGCGGTCTGGCCGACGCGCCCTATATGGAGCCGGTCCGCACCTACTGCGCCGCCCTGCAGGACGACGATTTCACCCGCCTGCAGGAGGCCATCCCCCCCGCCGTGCTCAATGCGGACGGCTGTGACGCCGGGGAGTTGGCCAATGTGCGCGATTCGTTCGCCAAGGGCAGCAGCAACGACTATGACATCACGCCAAAGGAGCTGGACAGCCGCCGCATCCCCGAGAGCGGCTGCCGCGTGCTCGAGGATTATTTCCGCCAGCAGTATGACTGGACCATGACCGTCGACGAGGCACGGCTCGTCAAATTCCGCGTTTCGTTCACGGGCGAGCTGGATGGCCAGCTCAATGTCCGCGCCGTGTGCTACCAAACCGGCGGGCACTGGTACCTTGACCTCAGCGCCGTGAATCTGAACCTGTTCAGCTGAATGAAAGCAAAAGCGGAGAGCGCAGGCTCTCCGCTTTTGATATCGTATAATGAAAAGAGGTGTCGGGCCCGGCTGCCCGCTCCCGGCGCAATGCTGCCGAACCGTACCGGCCGCCGTTAAAACGGTACCGGCCACTGTAGGGGAGCGGCATGCCGCTCCCGGCGGCGCACTGGCGATACGAACAGT
>OIXA01005064.1_pt1 | contig 12039 bp, 8 predicted proteins | sample 1587721 | NCBI WGS metagenome assembly OIXA01 (sample SAMEA3888900, study PRJEB22519) | human gut metagenome | biome: human gut; feature: human-associated habitat; material: faeces | place: Denmark | collected 2013 | reverse complement strand
TAAGGTGGATAAGATTTTGACCATCGAAGCGTCGGGCATCGGCCTTGCCTGTGTGACTGCCCAGTATTTTGACGTGCCGGTGGTGTTTGCCAAAAAGGCAAAATCCAAGAATATCGAGGGCAGTGTCTTTTCCGCACCGGTGCACTCGTTTACACATGGCAAAACCTATGATGTCATGGTTTCGGTGAAATTTCTGCATCCCGAAGAAAATGTTCTCATCTTCGATGATTTTCTCGCCAACGGCAAAGCGGCTTTCGGCTTAATCGATATTGTAAAACAAGCCGGTGCCAATGTGGCAGGCATGGGGATCGTCATCGAAAAAGGCTTCCAAAAGGGCGGCGAAAAGCTGCGCGAAATGGGCGTTAACCTCAAATCGCTCGCTGTGATCCGTTCGATGGACGACGATGGCAATATTGAGTTCGAAGAAAACGAATAAACGTGTTTTGCACCGAACCGGCCTCGCTTTTTGTGTGTTTTCTCTATCGGAGGCATGAAAAATGCCCGGACTTTTGACGGTTATGGAAAATTCGGCGGAAAGCTCTTGAAATGTGCGGGTGTTTGTGGTATAATCAAACGGTAATGTGTCTTGCTCTGTCTTGACGCATTGCCGTTTTTTCATTTTTTAAGGAAGGAGGAAGTTCTGTGAAAACAAAGCAATTGTACGATTTGTCCCATACGCTTGCGCGTCCGCTTCTCGAAAAAAGCGAATATCCGTGGGAAATTCTCGGTGGAATCAAAAATTTCATCCTCGAGCTTTGCAAAACGCTTGACCCGGAAAAGTACGATATGGTGAGCGAAAACGTTTGGATCGCCAAAAGCGCGACCGTTTTTCCGAGTGCCTATATCGGCGCACCCTGCATTATCGGCGAAAACACCGAGGTCAGACATTGTGCCTTTATCCGCGGAAGCGTGCTTGTGGGAAACAACTGTGTGGTCGGTAATTCCACCGAGGTCAAAAACAGCATTGTCTTTGACAACGTTCAGATTCCGCACTACAACTATGTGGGCGATTCGGTTCTCGGCTATAAGTCCCATCTTGGTGCCGGTGCCATCACGTCCAACGTCAAGAGCGATAAAACGCCCGTGTCGGTTAAGACCGCCGACGGGAAAGTGGAGACCGGACTAAAGAAATTCGGTGCCATGGTCGGCGACGGAACCGAGGTCGGCTGCAACAGCGTTTTGTGTCCGGGCACGGTGCTCGGCAAAAACTGCACGGTGTATCCGCTCTCACGTGTGCGTGGCTATGTTCCGGAAAACCGTATCTACAAATCGGAAAAGAGCATCGTCGTTAAGCTGTAAGGCTTTGAAACGGCACGCTTTGCCGAAACATTGTATCCAAAAAACGAATATAATGAATACGGGACACGGAAAAGCGGAACTGCAAAGCGACCGCTGTTTCGCGGCAGTCGTATTTGCATTGTAATGAAAAGACAGTCTTGCCGGCTCTTGGCAAGCAGCAAGGGAAGCCCTTTGCCGAACCCTGTTTTAGCGCCAGACCGCACAGGCAACGGAATTTTTTCTGTGCGGCGACGAGGAAAGAAATTATCGAAATTTTCGGCGGATATTTCTTCGGCAGTCTCCTGTCGAAAGAATCCATACAAAGCGTTTTTTGAAAGAAAAACCGTACAAAAATGGATTCACGGAGAAACTGAACCTTAACAATTCAATTTTCAGCTGACAATTCCGGCTTTGTCCCACCGGAACAAAAGCAAATTTTGTGAAACGGAGACTATTTCTTATGTGTGGAATTATCGGCTATACGGGCGGCGCAAACGCCGTCCCCAGACTTTTGGAAGGACTCGAATCTCTCGAATACCGCGGCTATGACTCGGCAGGCATTGCGGTTTTTGACACGAATAATACCTTGCAGGTCGTCAAATCCAAAGGGCGTCTCGCGCTCCTTCGCGACAAGCTAAACCATCTTGCTGACAAACTCGAAGGGCATTGCGGCATCGGCCATACGCGCTGGGCGACTCACGGCGAGCCGAGCGATGTCAATGCGCATCCGCACGGTACGCCGCGCGTGTATATCGTGCATAACGGCATCATCGAGAACTATCACGAAATCAAGGATTTCTTGCTCGGAAAGGGCTATACGTTCGTGTCGGAGACCGATACCGAAATCGCGGCAAAGCTCATTGATTATTACTTTGTCGAGACAAGCGACCCGACAGCTGCCATGCAGAAGGCTATCGCACATCTCAGCGGTTCTTATGCCATTGGGGCGGTTTTTGCGGGGCATCCGGATACAATCTATGCCACGCGCAAGGATAATCCCTTGATTGTCGCAGTATCCGATAACGGCAATTTCATTGCGTCGGATATCCCGGCTGTTCTGAAGTATACCAATCGTTATTTCCGTATCGATGAGGGCGAAGTGGCTGTTATCACGGCAAAAGCCGTGACAGTTCTCTCACGCGACGGAAAAACGGTCGAGAAAAAGCTCGAAACGGCGGATTGGGATGTCGAAGCGGCCGAAAAGGGCGGCTACGAGCATTTCATGATGAAAGAGATTCACGAAGAACCGGATGCACTTATCAAAACGGTTCGTCCGCGCGTCAAGAACGGAATGCCGGATTTTGGTATTCCGGAACTGACCGATGAACGTCTTGCGTCCTTCGAAAACATCCATGTCGTTGCCTGCGGAACGGCCATGCACGCCGGTCTTATCGGAAAATATGCCGTCGAAAAGCTGGCACGCGTGCCGGTGAATGTGGAGATTGCATCGGAATTCCGGTATAAAGACCCGATTCTCGGCAAAAATGACCTTGTGATCATCGTTTCCCAGTCAGGCGAAACGGCAGATACGCTGGCGGCTCTGCGCCTTGCCAAGGAGCGCGGCGTGTATACGCTTGCCATCGTCAACGTTGCCGGTTCTTCGATCGCAAGAGAAGCCGACAGCGTTATCTATACCTGGGCAGGTCCGGAAATTGCCGTGGCCAGCACCAAAGCGTATACCGTTCAGCTTGCGGTGATGTATCTGTTTGCACTGCGGCTTGCCTATGCCTGCGGCAAGCTCGACGAGCAGAAAACCAAGGCGTATACGGCAGAGCTTCTCGACATGGCACCCAAAATGATTCAAAAGGCACTTGACAGTGAAAAGGCGTGCGCGGCCATCGCCAAAAAGTATAAGGATAACAACGATATTTTCTTTATCGGACGCGGCGCAGACTATGCGCTCAGCATGGAATCGGCACTCAAATTAAAAGAAATTTCGTATATCCATTGCGAAGCCTATGCGGCCGGTGAACTCAAGCACGGCACCATTTCGCTGATCACCGACGGAACGCCGGTGTTTGCGCTTGCAAACTATGCGGGCCTTTACGAGAAGATGTTAAGCAACATCAAAGAGGTGCGCGCACGCGGTGCACGAGTGATTTTAATGTGCGATGAAAACGCCGTCATCCCGGAGAACATCGCGGACGATATCCTTCGCGTGCCGACGCTTGACGAGCTGTTTATGCCCATTCCGACGGCAACCCTCTCGCAGCTTATCGCCTATTACACCGCGCGTATGCTTGGCTGCGATGTGGATAAACCGCGCAACCTTGCAAAATCGGTCACGGTCGAGTGAGAAACAACCGAAGAAGCCGTGCTTTATGCGGCTTCTTCCGCAGGAATACCCGAAAGAGCTCTTGCGTACAATATGAATGAACGTCAATAATGGAGAATGTATATGGGAAAATATTTCGGTACAGACGGCTTCCGCGGCGAAGCCAACATTACCTTAAACGTTGAACACGCCTATAAAGTCGGCCGCTATCTCGGCTGGTACTACGGTAAAGAACATAAGTGTAAAATCGTCATCGGCAAAGACACCAGACGTTCGAGCTATATGTTCGAATATGCACTTGTTGCCGGTCTTGTGGCAAGCGGCGCGGACGCCTATTTGCTGCACGTTACCACCACGCCTTCGGTTTCGTATGTCGTGCGTACCGAGGATTTCGACTGCGGCATCATGATTTCCGCCAGCCACAATCCGTACTATGACAATGGAATCAAGGTCATGAACGGCAACGGCGAGAAGCTCGAGGAGAGCGTGATCACAGAGATCGAGAAGTACTTAGACGGAGAGATGGAAGAGATCCCGCTTGCAAAGAGAGAACATATCGGAAGAACGCAGGATTTTGCAGCGGGAAGAAACCGCTATATCGGTTACCTGATCTCCATCGCTACGAGATCCTTTAAGGGTAAGAAGGTTGGCCTCGACTGCTCCAACGGAAGCGCCTCCTCCGTTGCGAAGAGCGTATTTGATGCCCTCGGCGCTGACACTTATGTCATCAACGATAAGCCTGACGGACTGAACATTAACCGCGACTGCGGTTCCACTCATATTGAAAACCTTCAGAAATTCGTGAAGGAGAAAGGTCTCGATGTGGGCTTTGCCTATGATGGTGACGCGGACCGCTGCCTGGCTGTGGATGAGAACGGAAACGTCGTGGACGGCGACCTGATCCTCTACATCTGTGGAAAGTACATGAAGGAACAGGGACTTCTGCGCAACAATAAGATCGTTACCACAGTTATGTCAAACCTTGGCCTTTACAAGGCACTTGACCGTGAGGGCATCGGCTACGAGAAGACGGCTGTCGGCGACAAATATGTATACGAGAACATGTCCAGGACCGGAAACTGCCTCGGTGGCGAGCAGTCCGGACATATCATTTTCAGCAAGTACGCGACTACCGGTGACGGAATCCTGACGTCCTTAAAGATCATGGAGGTTATGCTGGAGAAGAAGGAGACGCTCGGAAAGCTTGCTTCCGAGGTTACGATCCTTCCGCAGCTCTTAAAAAATGTCCGCGTGGCAGACAAGGCGGCGGCATTAAATGACCCGGATGTGCAGGCAGCAGGAAAGGCTGTTGATGAGGCACTCGGAAATGACGGAAGACTTCTCCTCCGCCAGAGCGGAACAGAGCCGCTGATCCGCGTTATGGTCGAGGCGGAGACACCAGAGATCTGCGAGAAGTATGTGGATCAGGTGATCGATGTATTGAAGAAAAAAGGTCATGTGACAGAAAGCTGATCGCTTGAAATATAAAATATGAAGGATGAGGCAGTGAAATAATTTGCTGCCTCATTTTACATATGGTTATAATCTCAGAAAGGCTTGGGAGGTGTACAGTGACTTCGTAGTTACTTTTCATGGGTAGGAATTTTCTGAACTGAAAATTCCGTATGATACTGTTATGACCGCGGATTTTGCCGATTCGGAATGCGAAGCATCGGCAAAATCCTGTTACAGTGCGCGGGCATGGAGTGCCCGTGTACTGTAACACTGCATATCTCCCATATCTAAATGTTATGGTATAGATTCTTGCGATTCCTTTTTCGTAGTGATATAATGAAGAAACGAAAAGGAAGCGGCCGAAAAACGCGGCCGCCGCCAGAATTTCACAAAAAAGGACTGATGAAAATGGGGTTAGACCTAAAAGCGTAACATTGTTTATAATTGAGAAGTACAGCGTGGTTTACCGACTCCGTGGCCTGCGACTATGAAGCTGGAGGGAAACTGCAGTGCCTGGAAAGACTGCATGATTACAAAAATTCATGAAATGCAGGAATGAAAATGACTTTTATCAGAAAAGCGGAGGAAAGAAACTATGATGAATTATAAGAGATATCAGAGAGTACCGGTCATGAATTACCCGGAGAGGGAGTGGCCGAATAAAGAGATCCAGAAAGCGCCGATCTGGTGCAGCGTGGATCTGCGCGACGGCAATCAGGCACTTGTAGAGCCGATGGTCGTTGAAGAGAAGATCGAAATGTTCAATATGCTGGTGCAGATGGGCTTCAAGGAGATCGAGATCGGTTTCCCGGCCGCTTCCCAGATCGAATTTGACTTTTTAAGACAGCTCGTTGAACGCAGGCTGATCCCGGACGATGTGACGGTCCAGGTTCTGACCCAGTGCCGTGATCACCTGTTAAAGAGAACCTTCGAGTCCATTCAGGGAATCCCGAAGGCAGTTGTGCATATTTACAACTCTACATCCACCTTACAGCGTGATGTTGTATTCCATATGGACCGCGAGGAGATCAAGCAGATCGCAATCGACGGTGTCGATATGGTAAAGAAGTACATGAAAGATTATGACGGAAAAGTGATCCTGGAGTATTCCCCGGAGAGCTTTACCGGAACAGAGATGGACTATGCGCTTGATATCTGCAACGCGGTCCAGAGAGCATGGGGACCGACACCGGACAATAAGATGATCATCAACCTTCCGTCCACTGTCGAGATGACGACACCGAACGTATTCGCGGACCAGATCGAGTGGATGAGCAAACATCTGGAGAACCGCGAGAGCATCATTTTAAGCGTTCATCCGCATAATGACCGCGGAACAGGTGTCGCTGCTGCAGAACTTGCAATGCTTGCAGGCGCTGACCGCGTTGAGGGAACCCTGTTCGGAAATGGTGAGCGTACCGGAAACGTGGATATCCTGACCATCGCCTACAATATGTTCTCTCAGGGAATCGATCCGGAGCTTGAGATCGGCGACATCAAGAAGATCGCGGAGGTTTACGAGCGCTGCACAAAGATGCATATCGATCCGCGTCATCCGTACGCTGGAAAACTGGTATTTACTGCGTTCTCCGGCTCCCATCAGGATGCTATCAACAAGGGAATGCATGCGCTTATGGAAAGAAAGAGCGAGATCTGGCAGGTTCCGTATCTGCCGATCGATCCGTCCGATATCGGAAGAGAGTACGAGCCGGTGGTCCGTATCAACAGCCAGTCCGGAAAGGGCGGTGTTGCTTTCGTTATGGACAGCTTCTTTGGATTCAAGCTTCCACGCGGCATGCACAAGGAGTTCGCGGATGTGATCCAGAAGATCGCAGAGAAGCAGGGTGAGGTTGCGCCGGATCAGATCATGGAAGAGTTCCGCATCGAGTATCTCGACCGCAAGGAACCGTACCACTTCCGCAAGTGCAAGATCACAGATTTCGAGTCCGGAGACCAGTTCACAACCGTTGCTGTTGTTACCTACTCTGACCACGGCGAGACAAAACAGTTTGAAGGTGTCGGAAACGGCCCGATCGATGCTGTGAAACGCGGACTGGAGGAGGAGCTTGGTATCTCAATCAAGGTTCTCGATTACAGCGAGCATGCGCTGACATCCGGTTCCGGGGCACAGGCGGCTTCCTATATCCACCTGATGGATCAGAAGACCGGCAAGGTGACATACGGTGTCGGCATCAGCTCCAACATCACGAGAGCATCCTTAAGAGGTATCTTCAGTGCAGTTAACCGTCTGTTTGGAGATGCAGAGTAAAATAAAAATGTCGGATATACGTTCAGTGCTGCGGTAAGACATAGGGAGAAACTGCAGTGTCCGGCGGCAAATCATAAGAAAATTTTAAATGCGGCAGAAATGGGAATGCAATCCTGTTTTTGCCGCATTTTTGCGTCATATTTTTAATGAAATGTAAGGAAAAAGAGAAGAGTTTTTAGGAAGTTTTCTGTATAATACAAGTACAAACAAAAAACGAAAGATATCTAACGGAGATATCGAAAACAAATAGCCACCGTGGGAACGATGAAAAGGAAACCGGTGGGAAAGTGAAAAAGTATATTCCGGAAACGGAAACATTTAGAAGAGGAGGGTTTCTATGAAGAAGAGATATTTTGCAGGTGCAGCAGTTGCGGCGATGATTTTAACCGCAGGAATGGCGACGACCTCTTTTGCGGACTGGTCGCAGCAGAATGGAAAATGGTATTACTACAATGACAACAACGGACGCCTCGTTCGGAATGACTGGGTATGCTCCAAAGATGCATGGTATTATATGGATTATAATGGAGTGATGCAGACAAACAGCCTGATCGATGATACCTATTATGTAAATGAGAATGGTGTCATGATCACAAACACATGGAAGTACATCAACAACAGCCGCTGGAACGAAAGCGGATGGAGATATTTCGGAGCAAACGGAAAGGCGTACACAAACGGCTGGAAACAGATCAATGACGTGTGGTACCACTTTACGGATTCCGTTTTGGATATCGGCTGGGTGGAGATCGATGGTAAGATCTATCATTTAGAAGATTCCGGAGCTATGACGACGGGCTGGAGAAAACTGGCGGACAGAGAGGATGACTGGGGTGAGTACTGGTATTACTTTAATTCCAGTGGAAAGCTGATCTATGATGGTGAGCTGAAGATCTCCGGTGAGACCTATATCTTTGACCACAGCGGAAGAATGCTGACTGGCTGGGTAAATGAGTCTGATTACACATCTACAGGACGTGACGACCTCTCCAACAGCGATGTCAATGCCCTTCGCTACTTCCGCAGCGGCGGACAGCAGATGAACGGCTGGAGATATATGGCATCCCCGGATGACGCTGAGGAAAACTGGTACTACTTTAAAGATGGCCGCGCATACTCCACATCCTATAAAACAACGGAGGCCTGCGGATACGGAATAGCGAAGATCAAGGGAGAGACCTACTGCTTCGATAAGAAGGGCCGCATGAAGACAGGTCTTGTGGAGCTGAGTGATGGCAGAAAGTTCTACTTTGACAGCGACGGAAAGATGAAGACCGGACGGATTGTGGTCAACGACGATAACCATGACAACGAAGTATTCTACTTCACAACTTCCGGCAGTATCGGAACGAGAGGCGACGGATTCACGGGTGTGAAGGACGGAAGTCTCTACGAGAACGGACGCCTTGTGAGTGCGGAAGAAGGAATGAAGTACGAGAAAGTCACCGTTGACGGAAAGACATATGTGGTCAACGAATCCGGTAAGGTAAAGACCAGCGGAACCGTGACAGATGCGGACGGCGTGAAATATAAGATCACGAAGGATCAGAACGGTGGATATAATGTAGAAGTTTCCTGGTAGGAATGGATACAGAAAGCTTGAGGAGCTTATGATGTAAAATTTCATAGAACCCCATAAAAGAGAGATCCCGGCAGTTTGCTGTCGGGGTCTCTTGCACGTTGGTGCGCATTTTGTGAAAGGTAAATGATTTTACCTTTATATAAAAACGAACAAATGTTTGCATATAAAAACGAAATGTGATATACTGGGCGTAACAGGAAACAAGTCCGTAGCATGCGAGAATATCCGGCTTTCTTGATGAAGCGTATACTCAGGAAATTCCGTGAGAATGATAAAGCAAAAGCAGACATGGCAAAGAGGAGAAACACAATGCCGAAGCAATATATAAAAATACGAGGTGCCAATGAGCACAACTTAAAAAATATTTCTCTGGATATCCCGAGAAATGAGCTAGTAGTCCTGACCGGACTTTCCGGATCGGGAAAATCCTCCCTGGCATTTGATACGATCTACGCGGAGGGACAGAGACGCTATATGGAGTCTCTGTCCTCCTATGCGCGTCAGTTCTTAGGCCAGATGGAAAAGCCGGATGTTGAGAGCATCGAGGGACTTTCCCCGGCGATCTCCATCGACCAGAAATCCACGAACCGCAACCCGCGTTCCACTGTGGGAACCGTGACGGAGATCTATGACTATATGCGTCTTCTGTACGCGAGGATCGGTATCCCCCACTGCCCGAAGTGCGGCAGGGAGATCCGGAAGCAGACCGTGGACCAGATGGTGGACCAGATCATGACACTGCCGGAGCGGACGAAAATCCAGCTTTTAGCGCCAATGGTCCGTGGAAGAAAAGGACGTCATGAGAAGGTTCTGGAACAGGCGAAACGCAGTGGTTACGTCCGTGTGATGATCGACGGAAATCTACATGAGCTGTCAGAAGAGATCACGCTGGAGAAGAACATCAAGCACAATATTGAGATCGTTGTGGACCGTCTCGTTGTGAAGCCGGGGATCGAGAAACGTCTGACGGACTCCATAGAGACAGTGATGAAGCTGTCCGATGGTCTGATGATCGTGGATGTAGCTGACGGCGAGCCGATCAACTTCAGCCAGAGCTTTTCCTGCCCGGACTGCGGGATCAGTATCGAGGAGGTGGAGCCGCGAAGCTTCTCCTTTAATAATCCGTTTGGCGCCTGCCCGGACTGTTTCGGTCTGGGATATAAGATGGAATTTGATGAGGATCTGATGATCCCGGATAAGTCTTTGAGTATCAATGAGGGAGCGATCGTCGTCCTTGGCTGGCAGTCCTGCGCGAAGCCGGGAAGCTTTTCGAGGGCGATCTTAGATGCTCTGGCTGCGGAGTACCACTTTGATCTCGACACCCCATTTCAGGATTATCCGAAGGAGATCCATGATATCCTGATCTACGGAACCGGCGGAAAGGAAGTAAAGGTCCACTATACAGGACAGCGCGGAACCGGCGTTTACGACGTGGCCTTTGAGGGCCTGATCGAGAACGTAAACCGCCGTTACCGGGAGACGTTCTCTCAGGCCAGTAAGGCAGAGTACGAGAGCTTTATGCGGATCACACCATGTACCACCTGTCATGGACAGCGTTTAAAGCAGTCTTCTCTGGCGGTGACAGTAGGTGGGCTGAATATTTACGAGGCTACGAATATGTCCATCGTAAAATTCAGGGAGTTTATCGATGATCTGAAGCTATCCGAGATGCAGAAGATGATCGGTGAACAGATTTTAAAGGAAATCCGTGCGAGGATCAGCTTCTTAATTGATGTGGGACTGGATTATCTTTCTTTATCCCGGGCGACAGGAACTCTTTCCGGCGGCGAAGCACAGCGGATCCGTCTTGCGACCCAGATCGGCTCCGGACTTGTGGGGGTTGCCTATATCCTTGATGAGCCGAGTATCGGACTGCACCAGAGAGATAACGATAAGCTGTTGAAAACGCTGGAACATCTTCGGGATCTCGGAAACAGTGTGATCGTCGTGGAACACGATGAGGATACGATGCGGGCGGCGGACTGTATCGTGGATATCGGTCCGGGGGCCGGGGAACACGGCGGAAATGTGGTCGCTGTGGGAACGGCAGCTCAGATTATGAAGTGTAAGGAATCGATCACCGGTGCGTATTTGAGCGGCCGGATCAAAATTCCGGTGCCGAAGGAGAGAAGAAGCCCCACGGGCTGGATCAAAATCCGTGGCGCGAGGGAGAATAACCTGAAAAATATCGATGTGGATGTGCCGCTTGGAATTATGACCTGCGTGACCGGTGTGTCAGGATCGGGAAAGAGTTCCCTGATCAACGAGATTCTCTATAAGGCGCTGGCGAAAAAGCTGAACCGTGCCCGGACGATCCCGGGAGATCACGACGGAATCGACGGCGTGGAGCAGCTGGATAAGATCATCGCCATCGACCAGTCTCCGATCGGAAGAACGCCGCGATCAAACCCGGCGACCTATACCGGTGTGTTTGACCTGATTCGTGATCTTTTCGCGGCGACTACCGACGCAAAGGCGAAGGGATACTCAAAGGGACGGTTCAGCTTCAACGTGAAGGGCGGTCGATGCGAGGCCTGCAGCGGTGATGGAATCATCAAGATCGAAATGCATTTCCTGCCGGACGTCTATGTGCCCTGTGAGGTCTGCGGAGGAAAGCGGTACAACCGTGAGACCCTGGAAGTGAAGTATAAGGGAAAGAGCATTTACGATGTGCTGAATATGACCGTGGAGGAGGCGCTAAAGTTCTTTGAGAATGTGCCGTCTATCGCGAGAAAGATCGCGACATTGAACGATGTGGGACTTTCCTATATCCGCCTCGGACAGCCTTCGACGGAGCTTTCCGGCGGAGAGGCGCAGCGGATCAAGCTCGCCACAGAGCTTTCCAGACGCGGAACCGGAAAAACGATCTATATCCTTGATGAGCCGACGACAGGACTCCATTTCGCGGATGTCCATAAGCTGGTGGAGATCTTAAGAAAGCTTTCCGAAGGTGGAAATACGGTGGTTGTGATCGAGCACAATCTGGATGTGATCAAGACAGCAGATTATATTATCGACATGGGACCGGAAGGCGGAGACCGCGGCGGTACCGTGATCGCGAAAGGAACGCCGGAGGAGATCGTGAAGGTTCCGGAGTCTTATACGGGGCAGTATGTCAAGAGGTATCTTGAGAACGGAGATAACGGTTCAGATGAGTAAAAAAATGAAAGTTTCGAATGA
>OIXA01005063.1_pt1 | contig 12040 bp, 7 predicted proteins | sample 1587721 | NCBI WGS metagenome assembly OIXA01 (sample SAMEA3888900, study PRJEB22519) | human gut metagenome | biome: human gut; feature: human-associated habitat; material: faeces | place: Denmark | collected 2013 | reverse complement strand
TCTCATCCATCTTCTCCAACCAGATACCGTCCTTGTTGATCTTAGCCTTGATGTTACGGTCGGCAGAGCAGCTTACACCCATACCGATAGGGCAGCTTGCACCATGACGTGGCAAACGGATCACGCGGATATCGTGAGCGAGATACTTACCGCCGAACTGTGCACCCAAGCCAATCTTGTGAGCCTCTTCGAGGAGCTTGTTCTCCAAGTCGATGTCACGGAAAGCACGACCCGTCTCATCACCTGTTGTAGGCAACTCATCGTAGTACTTGATAGAAGCCAACTTCACGGTGAGGAGGTTCTTCTCAGCTGAAGTACCACCGATAACGAAGGCGATGTGGTAAGGAGGACATGCTGCTGTACCCAGACTCTTCATCTTCTCTACGAGGAATGGGAGCAATGTGCCCTCGTTCTGGATAGTAGCCTTGGTCATTGGGTAGAAGTAGGTCTTGTTGGCAGAGCCACCACCCTTAGCTACCATCACGAAGCGGTACTCGTCGCCCTCTGTAGCCTCGATATCAATCTGAGCAGGAAGGTTGCAACGGGTGTTCACCTCATCATACATGTTGAGAGGAGCGTTCTGAGAATAACGGAGGTTGTCCTGTGTAAAGGTGTTGTAAACACCCAGGCTCAAAGCCTCTTCATCCTCGAAGTTGGTCCATACGCGCTGGCCTTTCTCACCGTGGATGATAGCAGTACCTGTATCCTGGCAGAATGGGAGGATGCCCTTCACGGCAGTCTCTGCATTGCGAAGGAACTGGAGAGCTACGTACTTGTCGTTCTCTGAAGCCTCTGGGTCGCTGAGAATCTTAGCTACCTGGAGGTTGTGCTCACGACGGAGCTTGAACTCTACGTCGTGGAAACCCTGCTGTGCCAGCAAAGTAAGAGCTTCCTTAGAAACCTTGAGGATAGTCTTACCCTCGAACTCTGCTGTACTTACGCCTTCCTTAGAGATAAGGCGATACTCTGTCTTGTCCTCTCCAATCTGGAACATTGGAGCATACTTAAAATCTGGAGTCATATTAATTTATAATTTATAATTTATAATGAATAATTATTTTTTTTCTCTTGTTTTTAAAATACTTGTAAGTATTTTTAATAATTCTGTACAATCGGCATTGATGCTTTCGAATTGTTTGTCGTCAATATATTCACTTTCGTGAAGAGTCTCTAACCAAAATTCGGTTTCTGCTGCTTCTTTAAGTGAGATACTTAATTTTGCGTAAAAATCAGCTTTGGATTGAGCTACGCTAGCTTCTTTCGCATTGGCACCGATACTGGTGCCAATGCGAACAATCTGTTTTGAAAGAATATATTCTTTCTTTTGTTCACATAAATATTTATACAGTTTTATGATTCTTAGGGCAAACTGCTTTGATTTTATGAGAATTAAATTATACTCTTTCATAACTGCTGAATTTATACATTATTAATTGTACATTATTAATTATACATTATCAATATCCAAAGATTTCTTCCTGGCTCAATCTCTTGATAGGAGCAATCTTCTCCAGACTCTTCATGTCAAGATTCTTCTCATCACCGAGGATCACCATGCGGTATGGCTTGCCTACGATATTCTGCTTCTCGAAGTTCGTGATGTCCTGGAGAGTCAGAGAAGGGAGCTGCTCGTAGTAGAGCTTGGTTACATCATAGTCGATACCCATCAGCTTGGCATTGAAGTAGGCATTGATGACGCCAGCCTTGGTAACGCGACGGCTCTGGATAGACTTCATCAGGTTCTGTTTGGCAAGATTGAAGGAAGCCTCGTTCTGTGGGAGATTGTCGGTAATCTCATCGAAGACGTGGATGCAGTCCATCATCTTGTCATTCTGGGTGATGACGTGACGCATGAAGTAATCCTTCTCGTCCTTGCGAACTGGAGTGTAGTAGGCAGCACCGGCATTGTAAGCCAGACCGCGGGTCTCACGAAGCTCCTGGAAGACGATGGTATTCATGCCGCCACCATAATATTCATTGAAGAGAGAAATCAGGCCCCCGTCCTTCACATCGCTCTTCTTTCCGGTGTTCTGGTAAGAACGCAGATAGATGTTCTTGGCATCGTAAGGAGCGATATAAATCTCGTTCTGTTTGATTTCCTCCATCTTGTACTCCTTGCCCTCAGGAACGGCAGCAAGCTTCTTGGCTGTCTTGTGCTCCTTAGCGAGCAGGGCGTTGAGCTGCTTCTCGCTGTAAGGACCGTAGTAAGCCACGGTGTGCTCGATGTTGTTCAGTCCACCCAGAAGATTGACGAGCTCCTGAGGATCCATCTTGCGCAGGTCTGCAGTCTTGATGGCGTTGCGGATTGGGTTGTAGGCGCCGTAGGTGCTGTAGCTCCAGAGATGGCTGAAGTTTGACTGCTGGTTGGTCTTGGCATCCTGCTGTTGCTTCTCGATGAGGTCGATGAACTGGTTCCATGAGGTCTTGTCTGCCTTGGCATGGTGCAGGATTTCCTCCGTCAGCTGGAGAGCTGCAGGAAGGTTCTCGTTCAAACCGTTGAGGCTGATCTGCAGAGTCTTGGAACCCTGGGAGACGCTGAAGTTGCAAGCTAGCTTGTAGAAAGCCTGCTTGATGGCAGAAACGCTCTTCTTGTCGGTTCCGATATAGTCGAGATACTGGGCTGCATAGCTGTAGCGGATATCATCCTCATCGCCGAACTCGTAGCGGAATACGAGGTTGAAGAGGTCGTCCTGGGTGTTCTGCTTGTATACGAGAGGCAGCTTTCTGCTGGTCTTGCCTACGGTAAGATCCTTCTTGAAATCGAGGAACTGAGGCTGGATTTCAGGCACCTGGGCGTTCTTGATTTCCTTGACGAAAGCACTCTCATACTCGCGGTTTGCCGGAATAGGAGTGATGGCTGGCTTCTCAATCTTCTTCAAGGTTGTATCCTCGCCCATGCGCTTGTAGACGCATACGAAGTTGTCGTCGCGCAGATATTTGTTGGCGAAATCCACGATGTCCTGCTTGGTCAGCTTGCTCTGACGCTCCAGCTTGCCGGCTACGTCTTCCCATTTCTCGTCGTTGATGAAGGCGTCTACCATGATGCTGGCACGGTTGTCGTTGCTGTCGAGACCTCTGTAGAAGTTCAGCTTCTTGTTGGCGATGACCGAAGGCAGGAGGTCGTTGTCGAATTCTCCACGGCGCAGCTTCGCCATCTCCTGGAGCATGAGACTGCGTACCTCTTCCAGCTTCTGACCCTTGTTAGGATTACCGGCAAGGATGAAGGCAGAATAGTCGTGCAGACCGTAGACGAAGGCTCCGGCAGAAGCCAGCTTCATCTGCTGCTCCAGGTCAACCTCCATCAGCCCAGCCTTACCGTTGGAAAGCATGTCTTCGATGACATCGAGCACATCGCTCTCCTTGTCGTTGGCGCCCTTGAATTTCCATGCGAGCATCACGTTCTCAGCCTCCTTGCCCACTACGGCTGTATCCTTGACGGCAGTAATGTCCGGCTGCAGGCTGAACTCAGGACGGGAGAGATTCTCGTTCTTCTTCCATGAACCGAAGTACTTGTCGATGATGGCGATGGTCTGGTCTGGGTCGAAATCACCTGCCAGGCAGATAGCCACATTGTTCGGTGCATAGTAGCGATGGAAATAGTTCTGGATATTGATGATGCTAGGGTTCTTGAGATGCTCCTGCTCACCGATGGTGGTCTGGGTACCGTATGGATGGGTAGGGGTGAGAAGCTTCCAGAGGGCAGCAAACTCCTTGGTGTTGTCGCTAGCCATGGAGATGTTCTTCTCCTCGTATACAGCCTCCAGCTCGGTATGGAAACCGCGGATCACCATGTTCTGGAATCGGTCGCTCTGTACCTTAGCCCAATTCTCTATCTCGTTGTTCGGGATGTTCTCTACATAGCAGGTCACATCGTTGGAAGTATAGGCGTTGGTGCCCTGGCTTCCGATGCTCGCCATCAGCTTGTCGTACTCGTTCGGGATGTTGTACTTGGCTGCCAGCTGCGAAACCGAGTCGATTTCGTGATAAGCCTGCTTGCGCTGTGCAGGGTCGGTCAGCTTGCGGTAGCTCTCATATCGGCGAGTGATTTCGTCGAGATAAGGCTTTTCCTTGGCATGGTCTGTGGTTCCGAACTTCTGGGTTCCCTTGAACATCAGATGCTCCAGATAGTGGGCAAGACCGGTTGTTTCGGCAGGGTCGTTTCTGGAACCTGTCTTCACTGCGATGTTTGCCTGCAGACGAGGCTTTTCCTTGTTGACTGACATATACACCGTCAGACCGTTGTCGAGGGTATAGATGCGTGTCTTCATCGCATCACCGGGGATGGTGGTGTAATGATAATCCTTAGCTGTGGCGCTGAGGCTGCCCATCAGGACAGCTGCCAGCAAAACGTGCTTGATCTTCATTTCTTAATTATAAATTGTTAATTCTTCATTATGAATTAATTCTCGTATTCCACTTCCTGGTCCAGACTGTTGACGAAGTTTCTGAAAACCTCTTCCTCCACATCGCCCATGGCATACTCCTTTTCGGCATCCTTCTTGATTTCCGCTATCCATGAGCGGCGTGCCTTGATGTAGTCCTCGTGGATGCGGTTGGCATCCTCCAGGGTAATCTCGGAGATGTGGTAGTAGTCGCAGATCATCTTGTAGGTCCATGCCCACTGGTATTCACGATAGTTGGCATCAATCTCCTCGAAGCGGCTGATGAGCTCCTGGATGGTTTCGATGGTTCCATCCTTCAGGTCGGAGATGATGCGCTCTTCCTCGCTAACCGGCAGGAGGAGTCCGGAGAGGTCATCCCAGTCGCCCACGCCTGTCTGGGTAGATGGAGGGGTGATGGAAGGATCGCGCTTCAAAACTCGCTTCAGCACGGCACCCATGTAGATGCGCAGGGCGATATCGTAGTATTTGATGCCCTTGTGGAGCGATGTAGCCGGGATGATGTATTCGTGGTAGAGGTACTGCGAAACGTTGTCGCCCGTCACCTCGCGCAGGTTCTCCAATATCTTCTTGCCCTTCAGGATTTCGCCTACGGAGAACGGAGAGAGCCAGTCGAAGTTGACGATGCTCTTGCGGTTTTCCGGTGCACGGAGGTCGCGCTTAGGCCATTTCTTGATGTCGCGGTACAAGCCCACGGTGGTGATGTTTCTGCCCGGAATGAGGAACATCTTGTCGCCATCGGCTATCAGATAGGCGAATGGCAGGTTGCGGGTGTTAGGGTGGTGCATCAGCTTGCCGAAGCATACTGAGAACGAACCCAGGGTGGCTGGCATCAGCAGATAGGCACCGCTGGCTGTCTTCGAACCGCGCTCCAGGATGCCCCAGTGCATTGGCCCCATCTTGTAGGCATGGTTGGAGAAGTTGGTGGCTGAACCGGCATTGTAGAACGAGAACATGCCGCCGATAAGCAGGCTGCTCTTGTGATGCGATGCCGTGAATGGACCACAGAAGGCGGCGCACGCCTCACCGTTGCTCATATAGCTGTTGGCAAAGAATACGGAGGCTGAGGCTGTGAAACCGTTGCTCAGCTGGCAGGCTTCTCCCACGAAGCAGTCCTGTATCTTCACGCTGTTGATAACGCTGGAACCCTCGGCGATGATTGAGTTCTCGATGATGACTCCCGTGCCGACATATACGTTGCCGTGAACCGAACCGAGCAGCGTACAGTCGCTGAGTCGTGAGGCACCGTTTACCTCGCAGAGGTCGTAGATGACACAGTTGGTAATCTCCTTGGTGTTGACAATCTTCACGTTGTTGCCTATCTGTCCGCGTTCCGGCATCTTGTTGTCGATGTCGGTCTTGATGAGCTGTCTGATCTTCTCCTTCAGTTCCTTGTCGGAGAAATGCTTCACCATGAAGGCGGCAAGCTGACTGTTCAGATCGCTGAAGAGAATGACGTTGCCTTCTCCCACCTCGTTGAGCACGCTCACCAGGTTGCCCTCACCGTAGGTTGCTCCCTCGGTGGTTTCCATGGTAGAGATGTTCGAGATGTAGCAATCATCCCCGATGTTGTAGTTGTTGATGAAATTGCCTACGTTCTCGATGAGGCAGTCATCACCTATAGTTACATTGCGCAGGGTGGCATTGTTGATGCCAGAGTGCTTTACGAAGCCTTGGCTCACCTCTACATTCTTGTTGAAGGCGCCGATGTTCACTTCGCCGTAGAGCATCACGCGGTGCATGAAGTTCGGTTTGAAATCTTCTGAGACATTGATGGATGTCCAGTCTTCAGCCCAGCAGTCGTTGCTCTTGAGTACCTCGATTTCCTCGGAGGTTAGGGGTCTGTAGTCATTCATATTGTTGATACGTTTTTATAGTTTATTCATAATCCTGGTACAGGAAGTCGTTGTATGGATACTTCTGTACGTGGAGCTCTCTTACTTTCTTGTACAACACCTCACGGAACTCGTCGATGTTCTCCTTGTTCTTTGCCGAGATGAACAGGCAGTCATCGTTGAGCTTTGCCATCCAGGTCTTCTTGAGGTCTTCCAGCGGAATGTTTTCCTTCTCCATAGGGGTGAGGTCGTCTTCCTCCTTCTCAATCCAGGAATAGTTGTCTATCTTGTTGAAGACAATCATCGATGGCTTGTCGGCACAGTCCAGTTCCTTCAGCGTGTTCTCTACCACCTGTATCTGCTCTTCAAAGTCAGGGTGGGAGATGTCTACTACATGGAGCAGCAGGTCTGCCTCACGGGTCTCATCCAGGGTGCTCTTGAAGGAGTCCACCAGGTCGGTAGGCAGCTTTCGGATGAATCCTACGGTATCTGCGAGGAGGAACGGCAGGTTGTCTACCACCACCTTTCTCACGGTGGTATCGAGGGTAGCAAAGAGCTTGTTCTCGGCAAACACCTCGCTCTTCGAGAGCAGGTTCATGATGGTACTCTTGCCCACGTTGGTATAGCCTACGAGGGCCACACGGATCATTCTGCCGCGGTTCTTGCGCTGGGTGTTCTTCTGCTTGTCGATTTCAGCCAGTCGCTCCTTGAGCAGGCTCATTCTGCCCAGGATGATACGGCGGTCCATCTCGAGCTGGGTTTCACCCGGTCCACGCAGACCTACCGATCCCTTTCCGCCACCTGAGCCGGAACCACCACCCTGGCGTTCCAGGTGAGTCCAGAGTCTTTGCAGACGAGGCAGCATGTAGCGATACTGTGCCAGCTCTACCTGGGTCTTGGCAGCTGCCGTCTGTGCACGCATGGCGAAGATGTCGAGGATGAGCGAAGTACGGTCCAGAATCTTCACCTGCAGTTCCTGCTCGATATTTCGGATTTGCTTGGCAGAGAGTTCATCATCAAAGATAACCATACCGATTTCTCTGTCTTCCTCCTCTTCTTCCTTGATATATTGCTTGATTTCCTCGAGCTTACCCTTGCCCACATAGGTAGTCTGGTTAGGCGAAACCACCTTCTGCGTGAATCGCTTCACGGCGACCGCGCCAGCCGTATCGGCAAGGAATTCCAACTCGTCGAGATATTCCTTGGTCTTGGCTTCGTCCTGTGTCTTGGTAATCAGACCCACGAGCACAGCGGTTTCCGCCTTGACTTCTGATATTACAAATTCTTTCATTTACGTATACGTGTCTATTATATATATAATTAGGTGCAAAGATACTGTAAAATGCAGACAATACAAAATAAAACCGAATGTTTTTTGATTTTTTATTGCTAATGGTCCCTTATCGGTAGAGCAAAACTTGCAAACGTTTACGTTCTTTTTTGCATAAAAAACAGTCTTTTTTTTGATTTGCATCAATTTTATTATTACTTTTGCACCCAGAAAGAAAAACTGATTTTCAAAGATATAAATCATAACTACATAAAAACACAACTGCTGAAACATTCAAAAACTTCAAGAGCCTCGACGTGATGTCGGGGCTTTTGGTTTGCTTGCTTATCTTTGCAACCAAATGGTTTGCATCTGAGGAAGAAAACTGAAGCTGATTCGCTTTTCTTGGGTGTATTTCCGACAACTGACAGAATTATTAAATCTATAAATACAGACAAGATGAAGCAAAAAATTGGTATTGCTGGTATTTATTTGCTCGGTGCTCTCGCAGCACAGGCGGGCAACTATACAGTCAAATCGCCTGATGGCAAATTGGCAGTGAATGTATCGTGTGAAGGGGGCAAGGGTTTGCTGTCAAGCATAAAAAAGGTTCCTTCGAAGGATGTTACTCCTTGAAGGAACCTTTCTTGTGTATATATTATAGAACCTATTGAATCTTATGGTTCTCTTGAGACTTCCGGAGGGAAGCTTTAGTCATTCTTGAAAACCAAACCGTGATCCTTGACGTAATCGATGGTGATTGGCTTCTCACGACTTACTTCCTCTGAAAGAATCTTCTTGCTCAAATCGTTCAAGACGTAATCCTGGATGGCACGCTTTACTGGACGGGCACCAAACTCTGGATCGTAACCTACCTCGGCAAGATAACCGATGGCAGCTGGAGTCCAGCGGAGATCGAAGCCCTGAGGCTCCAACATCTTCTTGGCTCTGTTCATCTGCAACTCCACAACCTTGGCAATCTGATCCTTGGTCAATGGCTGGAAGGTGATGATGTCGTCGATACGGTTCAGGAACTCCGGACGGAAGGTCTTTCGCAACATCTCACGGCTTGCGTTGGAAGTCATGATGATGATGGTGTTCTTGAAGTTTACCACACGGCCCTTGTTGTCGGTCAATCGGCCATCGTCCAATACCTGGAGCAGGGTGTTGAAGACATCAGGATGAGCCTTCTCAATCTCATCAAAGAGAACCACACTGTATGGCTTGCGGCGAACAGCCTCGGTCAACTGGCCACCCTCATCGTATCCTACATACCCCGGAGGCGCTCCAATCAAACGGGTGACACTGAACTTTTCCTGATACTCACTCATATCAATTCGCGTCATCATTGACTCGTCGTTGAAGAGATACTCAGCAAGCGCCTTGGCAAGCTCGGTCTTACCTACACCGGTGGTGCCGAGGAAGATGAAGCTGGCGATAGGACGTTTAGGGTCCTGCAAACCGGCACGGCTGCGGCGAACGGCATCGCTTACGGCTGTGATAGCCTCGTCCTGGCCGATGACTCTCTTGTGGAGCTCCTCCTCCAGATGGAGCAGTTTCTCGCGCTCACTCTGCATCATTCGGCTTACTGGTATTCCGGTCCAGCGGCTTACTACCTCTGCAATATCATCGGCAGTCACCTCTTCACGGATCATAGCCTCACCGCCCTGGGTGCTCTTCAGCTGCTCCTGAATCTTCTTGATATCCTCTTCAAGGGCTACCAGCTTAGAGTAGCGAATCTCGGCTACACGCTCGTAATTGCCTTCACGCTCCATGCGCTCAGCTTCGAACTTGAGATTCTCCATCTCCTGCTTGTCTTGCTGAATTTTGTTGACGAGAGCCTTTTCGCCTTCCCACTTTGCACGGAAGTCATGTTCCTTATCCTTCAACTCTGCAATCTCCTTGTCGAGCTGCTGAATCTTAGGCTGGTCGTTCTCACGCTTAATGGCCTCACGTTCAATCTCTAACTGCTTCAAGTGGCGGGTGATTTCATCCAGTTCCTCTGGCACGGAATCACGCTCCATACGGAGCTTGGCGGCGGCTTCATCCATCAGGTCGATGGCCTTATCCGGGAGGAATCTATCAGAAATATATCTCTCTGATAATTTGACTGCTGCGATACAGGCGTCATCCTGGATACGAACCTTGTGGTGGTTCTCGTAACGCTCCTTGATACCACGGAGAATGCTGATGGCATCTACCTCGTCTGGTTCATTCACCATCACGGTCTGGAATCGGCGCTCCAGAGCCTTATCCTTCTCGAAGTACTTCTGATACTCGTTGAGGGTTGTGGCACCGATGGCTCTCAATTCGCCACGAGCCAAGGCTGGCTTCAGGATGTTGGCTGCATCCATGGCACCCTCGCCACCGCCAGCACCTACCAGGGTATGAATCTCATCGATGAAGAGGATAATCTGATCATTGGCATTGGTTACCTCCTTGATGACGCTCTTCAAACGCTCCTCGAACTCACCCTTGTATTTGGCACCGGCAACCAGTGCACCCATATCGAGCGAATAGAGCTGCTTGTTCTTCAGGTTCTCCGGTACGTCGCCACGAACGATACGCTCTGCAAGTCCCTCTACGATAGCGGTTTTACCTGTACCAGGCTCACCGATGAGGATAGGGTTGTTCTTGGTGCGGCGAGAGAGAATCTGGAGCACACGGCGAATCTCTTCATCACGTCCGATAACCGGGTCGAGCTTGCCGCTGCGAGCCTGTTCTACCAGGTTCTTGGCGTACTTTTCAAGACTCTGATAGTTCTCATCGGCACTCTGGCTCTTCACGTTCTGACCCTGTCGCAAAGCCTGGATGGCTGCGGTAAGGTCCTTTTCGTTGGCACCCGCATCTTTGAGGATTCGGGCAGCGGTAGAGTTGCTCTTGAGGATAGCGAGGAGGATAGGTTCCACGCTTACGAATTCATCTCCCATCTTCTTGGCGATGTCCTCGGCGTTGATCAGTATCTGGTTGGTATCGCCCGAGAGGTATGGCTGACCGGCACCCTGCACGCGAGGCAGATGCTGCATCTCCTGCTGAAGGAGCATGGCAATCTGGTTGCCGTTCATGCCCAGCTTCTGGAAGATATAGTTGGTTACATCAGGTGCTTTCTCGATGATACCGCTGAGAAGATGTACCGGTTCGATGGTCTGCTGACCATTTCTCTGCGCTATGTTCACAGCGGTCTGCACCGCTTCCTGCGCCTTGATTGTAAATTTGTCGAATGTCATATCTTAATCTCCTTTCTAATTGTTATTTTCTACTTATGTTATGGATGCTTCAGCCTTTGTGGGTTTTCTGCTTCGGGAAAGCTTCGGCCTTTTGGACTTTCAGCTTCTGAAACCTCAGCCCCGTCCGGCTTTCAGCATCGCAAACCCAGGAAGCGAATAGTGTGCCCTGTTGGGCTTTTTCTGTGTTTTTCTGACGTTTTGTCTGATTTTTCCGGAAACTCGTCTCTTTTTTCTCGGTTTCTCTGTCAAAATGTCTGAGCCATTTCTTGATTTACCGCAAATTATTAAATAATAGCTTTAAATTGTGATAATAGCTCTTAAATATTTGCGTATTTCAAATGTTTTTCGTAACTTTGCAGCGATTTAAAAAATAGATTGAAGTCTAATTCAAAATAGATAAATAGTTAATGGCTGAAACAAAGAAAATTAAGACAGCTTTGGTGTCTGTCTTCCACAAGGATGGCTTAGACGAGTTGCTCGCTAAGCTGAATGAAGAGGGTGTTAAGTTCTTGAGTACTGGTGGTACCCAGAAATTTATTGAATCTCTTGGTTATGAATGTCAGAAAGTAGAGGACGTTACCACATATCCATCTATCCTTGGTGGTCGTGTGAAGACTCTTCACCCAAAAATATTCGGTGGTATCTTGGCTCGTCGTGACAACGAGGGCGATCAGGAGCAGATGAAGGAGTATGAAATTCCTTCTATTGACCTCGTGATCGTTGACTTGTATCCATTCGAGCAGACTGTAGCTAGCGGTGCCAGCGATGCAGACATCATCGAGAAGATTGATATCGGCGGAATCTCTCTGATCCGTGCCGGTGCCAAGAACTTCAAGGATGTAGTCATCGTACCTAGCAAGGCAGAGTACAGCGTGCTTCTCGATATCTTGAAGAAGAAGGGTGCTGAGACTGACATTGAGGATCGTAAGATGTTTGCTGAGCGCGCATTCGGTGTAAGCTCTCACTACGATACTGCTATTCACGCTTGGTTTGCCAAGTAATCTCTCTCATGTAGAGACAAGGCTGAATCCGAGGTGTCTCTGAAAAATGCTTTCGGAGGCTTCTCGGATGTGTCTTTATATACGATGAAATTTTAAGCTTAGAATATTTTTAGTATTACATTACAACAAATGGGATTTTTTTCATTTATTCAGGAAATCGCAATGGACTTGGGTACTGCCAATACCATCATTATCAGTGATGATAAGATTGTAGTGGACGAACCTTCCGTTGTAGCCCTCGACCGCAGAACAGACAAGATGATTGCTGTGGGCGAGAAGGCTAAGATGATGTACGAGAAGACTCATG
>OIXA01005057.1_pt1 | contig 12052 bp, 10 predicted proteins | sample 1587721 | NCBI WGS metagenome assembly OIXA01 (sample SAMEA3888900, study PRJEB22519) | human gut metagenome | biome: human gut; feature: human-associated habitat; material: faeces | place: Denmark | collected 2013 | reverse complement strand
TCATCATGCCGGAGAGCTGGCAGCCCGTGCCGGTGATCTTGCCCATCTCGGGGCGGCCATTGCGGATGACATAGCAGGTCTTGCCGTCGCTGACCAGGTCGATTGCCCCGGTCACAGCAACGATGGCCCCGCTCTTGGCGGCGAAATCCTTGACAAATGCAACGGCATTGTCCAGGTTTGCATCTGTCACAGCGTCGGCCACGTCGGCGTCCACGCCCTTGGTCGTGCCGCTGCCCAGCGCCAGCGTCTTGATTTCAGAGATATTCCCGCGGATAACGGTGAACTTGACCTTTTCCATCAGCTCCACAGCCGTGTTGGTGCGCAGAGCCGACGCGCCCGCGCCGACGGGATCCAGCAGCACGACATGGCCCAGGGCGTTGGCCTTGGCCCCGGCACGGAACATCCCCGCGATGCTGCGCTGGTTCAGCGTGCCGATGTTGATGTTCAGCCCGCCGCAGATGGTGGTGATATCCTCGACATCCTCCGGCTCGTCGGACATGATGGGGCTGCCGCCGCAGGCCAGCAGGATGTTCGCCACATCATTGACGGTGACATAATTCGTGATGTTATGCACCAATGGCACGTTCTTCCGTACATTTTCAATACAGGTACCCAGCATACAAAAAACACTCCTTGCAAGTAAAATGCGGATACGCCTGCAAAGACATATCCGCATAAAAACTCACAAAGAGTGGTCGTGCGCGTATCTCCCTACGTTGGCATTATCCAAATCAGGTTACGGGTCAGGGCGATACAGCCCACTCTCAGCCCGCTTTACGCAAGCTCCCCTTTTGTACAAAAATAGCATAGCACATTCCGCCGCACTTTGCAAGGGCCGTGCCTGTAAAAATAACGCGAGCCGCCCGCTGCGCATGGCAGCAGGCGGCCCGCTTGGGTTCACACTGCGGTTACACCTTCCGCAGTGCCGCTGAAATCGGGGTCGGGGTGTTCCTCATGGCTGCACAGAGCCAGGGTCGCACCGCCGGGGCGCAGCTTTAGCTGCAAACTCAGGATGCCCAGTCGCTCGCCCAGCAGATGCACCCGGAAAAGGAGGGAGTCCGGAGCACGCCAGCCGGCGGCGATAACACAGGGCAGCGCGGGGTCGTCCCACAGATGGCTTTGCACCAATGCCCCCGTCCGGAAAGGCAGCGTGCAGGTCTTGCCGCCGTAGTGCAGCACCAGTGCGTTTTCTTGCAGCTGCAGGGCCGTCAGGCCGGGAGCGTTGAGGCCCATCTGCACCGTCGCACAGCAAAGCTCGGTGTCGGGGGCCGCCAGGTTTTCCACAATCGGCAGCTGCATGGTGGATAACTTTTTCGTCAGTTCGGCATAAGCCGCAGGGTTTGCGGGCAGCGCAGCATCGGCCACGCCGGGCAGCAGGCAGTTCCAGAAGGCATCCAGAATCGTCTGCACGCCGCCCGCCAGGGGCTGGGTATCGGCCGTCGTCACAAGGAGCATATCCTGATCCGGCAGGCAGATGGCCAGCTGGCCGCCCATACCATACATAGACCATGCGTTATGGGTCAGCCGCCAGAACTGGTAGCCGTAGCCTTGGGCAAAATCCCAGCCGCCGCTGCCGCCGTTCTCGGCATTGTCGATTTGCCAGGCTGTGGCAGCCTGCAAATAGTCTTGGGGTAAAAGCTGTTGGCCATCCCACTGCCCACCCTGCGCAACAAGACGGAGCAGCGCCAGCATATCCCGGGGGGTAGCCATCAGGCCGGACCCGCCCTGGCTTATGCCCATGGGATCCCGGATGCAATAGCTTTGCTCTGAAAAGCCGATGGCATCCAGTGCCTCACGGCGCAGCACATCCAGTAGGGGGCGGCCCATCCGCTTTTCCACTAGGGCGCACAACGTATGGCTGCTGCTGGTATCATAGCAGAAGAAACTGCCCGGCTCGTGGTCGGTCCGCGCGGTGAAGAACGACCCCACCCAATCCTTAGTGGGCCGCCGTTTGTAGGTCGTGCCGTTGTACGGCGTTGCCATGCGCAGCATATCCCGGATGGTCAGCCGTGCCAGCTCTGGGCTAGGGCCGCCCAGGGGGAGCTTTTCGGCAAAGTGATCCACGATATGGTCGTCCAAATCGAGATACCCTTTGGCGCACATAACGCCGACAGCCAGCGACACAAGGCTTTTCGTCTCGCTGTACATACGATGCAGCGTATCTTTTGTGAATGGTGCCGCGTACCCTTCGCAGATCAGCGCGTCATGCCGCATGACCAGCAGGCTGTGCAGCGCCACCCGACGCTGAGCCAGATAATCAAGCGTTTGGCTGAGGGCCGCACTGGACACGCCAACTTCCTCCGGCTTTGCTATGGAAAACTGCATACAGCTCACCCTGTTTTGCCCACACGGTTCTTCTCAAAGGCGATAAACGCCGGGTCGCCGGGCATGATGGGGTCGTACCCCTTGTTGAAAATCTCCACTTTGGGGAAGTCGTCGGTCAGCGCACCGGCCTGTTTGGCCTGCAGATACTCGGCGTAGGCCATCATGCAGACGCCGACGCCCTTCTGCTCGTCGTGGACCACATCCTCGGACAGGTAGTATTCCACGGTGCCGTTTCGGCGCAGGTTGCCCGCCGGGCCCAAGCCCGCACCCTTGCAGATGCCGTGCAGCTCGACCTTACCGTCGTGGACGGTGAACTGTCGCAGCTCGATGCCGACCAAAATCTTCTCCCCTGCCGCACGGTATTTCGGCTCGGCCAGCACGCCTAGGCGCGCGCCCTTCAGCAGGCTGTACGCCACCATCAGGGAACCGCTGGTCTCCAGGTAGTTTCCCTTCACATCGGGCAGGGCAGGCAGCTGGTAGAACAGGCCGCTGTCCGGCTCCTGCCAGCGCAACATGCCGTCGATGGCCTCTTTCCAGAGGGCGGCCAGCTCCTTTTGCAGGTCGGCGCGGCTGTCGGGCAGCATGGCGTAGATATCCGCCATCGCCATCAAATACCAGCCGATGGCCCGTGTCCAGAAATTTTGGGACAGGCCGGTCTTTGGGTCAGCCCAGAACACGTCCTTTGTCTCGTTCCAGGCGTGGTAGTACAGGCCCGTCTTTTCGTTGTAGAGATACTTGCGTGCGTTGCGGAATTGCAGCATGATGTCATCCAGCGTGGCCGCATCGCCAAACCGCAGGGCGTAAGCCGCATGGAACGGCAGACCCATGTACAGACCATCGAGCCAGACCTGGTTGGGGTAGATGCCCTTGTGCCAGAAACTGCCGCAGGGGGTGCGCGGCTGGTGGCGCAGCTGTTCTTCCAGCGTTTCAATGGCCTTGCGGTAGCGCGACTCGCCGGTCTCGTCATACAGGGTATACAGCGCGCAGCCCGCCGGGATGTAGTCCAGGTTGTATTCCTCGGCCACATAGCGGCGAATGGTACCGTCCGGCTCGATGTATCGCTCCATAAAGCTGTTCAGCACATCAAAGTAAAACGCATCACCGGTCGCCTGGTACAGCGCACGCAGGCCGATCAGCACGCAGCCATCCTCGTAGTTCCACATATTCCGGTCTGTCTTGCGGAATTGCTCTGCGTAGGCCCGCAGGTATCGTTCGTATAACATAGTAGGCTCCTAAGTAGAAGTAATATCAATCCCCGGCCTTGTCCCAGTGCGCAAAGGAGAACTCGCCCCGGTAGTTGGAGGCACTGTACTCGGGGTATTTTTCCGGGTGATAGACCGGCCCATCGGGTGCGGGGCGGTCCTGGGTATAAATGTACATCTTGTGGGCATCCCACAGGATGATTTCATCCCGCGGGTCGCCGGTCAGGTTCAGCACCTCGGCGCACTGGTCGGGGTGGCCGTCGTCGGGGAAGAGCACGACCCGGTCGCCGTCACCGTCCAGCATGCCGCCGTACTTGACGTTGCCGTTGAGCAAAATCAGCTCGGTACCGTCGCCCTTCCAGTTGACAGGCGCCACAACATTGCCGTTGGAGGAAGGCTCCATGTGCCAAATCTCATGGCCCTTGCAGTCGTACAGGTAGATGATGCCCTGGTTCTCCCAGTAGGTGGTGGTGGCAATCTGCAGACCGCGCATATTCGGGCAGTAGTTGGCTACGCTGATGCGCTGGCCGTGGCCGTTGATATCCCGGGCCAGGATGTGACCGTGCTTGTCCACGATCATGAAACCCTCCCAGCCGGAGACAATAGCCAGCAGCTCCTCATCGATATCAGGGTCAAACTTGCCAATGACGATTTCATCCGTGTGATCGGTGTCGATGGGCAGCTCCCACTGCAATTTGCCGTCGCTGCTGATCATGTTGTAGCAGCTGAAAATTTCATCCTTGCCGTCGCCGTTGAAGTCGTAGGCATAGGGGAAGTGGCCGGTGTTGTTGTGGGTGAACTTCCACAGCAGGTTGAAGTTCTCGTCGTACACCCACAGGCGGGCGTAACGGTCCTTGATGAGGATATCGCTGGCATGCTCCTTGCCGGAGACGTTCACAATGCGGATAGCATCAACGTTCAGCCGGTCAAATGCGTGCTTCTGGAACTCGATGCCCAGAATCTCATCCGCCGGGTCGTCGTTGTAGGGCGTATCCATGCTGCGCAGCAGCTTACCGGTGCGGCCGTCCAGGATCATGACCTTGAAATCTCGGGCAAAAATGACCTCGTCGTAGCCATCGTTGTTGATATCGTAGATTTGGAACGGCAGGTCGCAGGTCGTGTCCTGGTTCACCGCCAGGGTCGAAGGCTCACCCACCTGCCACAGCACCTCGCCGGTCTCGACATTGACGGCTGTCAGGCAGCTGATGTTGCAGTAGCGCTCCTTGAACACGCGCTTCTGGTGCTGTGCCATGACGAAGTACCAGTCGTCGCCGCCCATCAGATGGCCGAAGCGAATCTGCCGCGACGCTCCGAAGTCCTTGAGGTCGATGACCTTGTACAGCTTGGGGCGGGGGTAGTGGCTGCGCTTTTCGGCCAGGCGGGCCTGCTCGGCATCCTCGCACTCGACGATGCGGGCGGCCTCCTCCGGCGTGGTGGTGATGAGCACGTTCGTGTACTGGGTGGGCATAAAGGCCGCCAGCGCCACCTTGCCGTAGGTGTAGCGGTCGTCCTGCACAGTCAGCAGCTTTTCGCCGTTGATGGATCCGGTGAAGGTATTGCCCTTACAGGTCACGCGCATCGTGTAGTACTGGTCGCAGTTGTACTCGTAGGGGGCCTCGGCCAGCATCGTGCGCTCTTTTTTCTCGATGCGCCAGAACTGCACCTTGTTGTCATTCATAAAGAAGGCGTAGTGCATCAGCGACGTCTGGTAGCGGAACAGCACACCGGCTTCCTCGTTGCTGCAAAGGGTGCGCAGTGTGACAGTGAAGGTGTAGTCCTGCCAGCGCTCCTCGCCGGTAGCCAGCACCGGGCAGACGCCGTGGGTCAGCGGATTGCGCACGCGGGTCTGCTCCATGTAGTGTACGCCGTCGGTGGCGGTGACGAGCCAGCTGGGGCCGCGATAGTTGCAGTTTGCGATGGGGTCATACCACTGCCCTCGGTAACCTGGCAGCGGGCTGTAATGATACTCACCCATTGCGGAATGTTCGCGGTCAAAGGGCAGCGGACCGATCGGGAAAGACTGGAAATCATCCTGGAATAAAATAACGGTATCTGCCATGGCAACCTCCCTATTGATTTTCTCTAAAAAAGCCGCAAATAAAGGCTTTTTCATGCTCCTTTACTTGCGGCTGATGTTCAATTATGCCTGTGCTTCGTAGGCAGCCTGATACTCGTCGATCTTGGCGGCCCAACCGGAGACGCAATCCTGAGCGGTCATGTTGCCCATCAGAACGGCCTGGAAGTCAGCGGTCATATCGTCGGAGATGAAGGTGGAGAACTCAGTCAGCCAGTACGGGTTCTGGATCTGCTTGTAGTTTTCGTCCTCCAGGTAGCTGGCGTACAGCATCATCTCGGGGTCATTCTTGTACCAATCCTGCTCTTCAACGTCCTTGTTGCAGGGCACACGGCCGATAGCCTGGCACATGCCGCCCTCGCACTCGGCGTCCAGCAGCACGTTCATCAGCCAAACAGCACCGGAGTAGTCGTGGTCGTCGCCCTGGTTGGTGATGCAATAGACGTTGGGCTGCAGACCGGAAGCGAAGTAGTGGCCCTCATCGTTGGCCAGCACGCGGGCGGCTGCGAAGTTGCCCTCACCCAAGTTGGTCAGGTGGGTAGACTCGGAAGAAGAGTTGTGGATGATGTACATGGAGACGCCGGAACCGAACTCTGCAACGATCTGGGAGAAGTTGTTGTTGATGGAGTCGCCGGAGACTTCGTTGTTCTTGTAGAGGTTGGCGTAGGTGTCCAGGGCTTCGGCGAACTTGGCGTCGCCCAGGATGCACTTGCCGTTCTCGTCGAACCAGGAGCCGTCATAGCCCAGGCCGTCGGTGTAGGTCCACAGCCAGGCAACCAGGCTGTCGTAAGGACGCACGCCGCGCAGAGAGTAGAAGTAAGAGGAGTTTGCGGGGTCAGCATACTTCTCGCAGTCCTCCAGGAACTCCTTCTGGGTAGCGGGCGGAGCATCGATGCCCTTCTCCTTGAACTTGGCGGTATTGTACCAGGCAACCTCCTGGTTGTATGCATAGGGGATGCCGTACAGCGTGCCGCCGCCGATGTTGCGCATACTGTCTACCATGCTGCTGTCGATTTTGTCGAGGGTCTCGATCTGGTCGAGGTAATCATCCAGCGGCAGCAGGGAATCCTGTGCGGTGAAGGTCGCCACGTTGGAGAAGCCCAGGCTGACGACGTCGGGCATCGTATCGGTGGAGACAGCCATCTGGAACTTCTCCTGGAAGTCGGCGAAGGAGAAGCTGGTGTACTTGATCTCGTACTGGTCCTGCTCAGCGTTGATTTTGTCGAAATAATCCTCAAAATAAGCGTCGGTCACAGGGTCAGCGGAGTGATACCAATACTCCAGGGTCTGTTTCTCGCCGGTGGGGGCAGCCGCAGCGGTAGAGGTGCTTTCGGCAGTGCTCTCAGTCGAGGTCGAGGCGGCGGTGCTGGTGGCGGAGCTTCCGCCGCAGCCGGCCAGCAGGGTAGCGGCCATGGCAGCGCTCAGGACCGCAGCGGTGGTACGGGTTGCTTTCATTTGTGTTTTCCTCCTATAAATGAAATCTAATTCTACGCCTTATCCCTTGACCGCACCGGAGGTCGCGCCGCCGGAGAGGTGCTTCTGGATGAAGGCAAAAATTACAACAACGGGGATCAGTGCGATGACGCATCCGGCGGCGAGCTTGCCGTAGTCGGTGCCGTATTCGCCCTGGAAGACATTCAGCGCCAGGGGCAGGGTGTACTTGGCTTTATCGGTGATGAACGCGGTGGCGTAGACGTAAACGTTCCACGCATTGATGAATGCGTATGCACCGGTGGCGACGATGCTGGGCAGCATGACCGGGATCAGGACGCGGAACACCGCCCCCAGCAGGGTGCAGCCGTCCACTTGGGCGGCCTCTTCCAGTTCACGCGGGACTGAGCTGTAATAACCCATCATCATGAACATACAGAAGGGAAGGTTCGTGCAGGTGCAGATCAGCACCAGGCTCCACAGGCTGTTGATGAGGTGCAGCTTGACCATCGTCTGGAACAGGGGGATCATCAGGACGACGGCGGGCAGCATTTGGGTCGCCAGCATCAGCACGTAGATGAAGGTTTTGCCGTAGAAGCGGTAGCGGCTCATCGCGTAACCGGAGAGCAGGCTCAGCAGCGTGACCAGAACCGTGGTCAGTGCGGCGACGAAGGCGGTGTTGGCAACGTTGTTGCCAAAGCCCATCTTCTCAAACAGGTAGGAGTAGTTGCTCAGCGTGGGATTGTCGGGCCAGTATTTGATGGGCAGGCTCAAAACCTCAACGCTGTCTTTCAGAGAGGTGTTGACGATCCAGTAGAAGGGGAACAGCGTCCCGATCAGGAAGAGGATCAGCGGCAGATACAAAGTCAGGCAACGCCAACCCAGATCTTTTGCTTCACGTTTTGTCATGGGTTTGCCTCCTTAGTTGTCAGTCTGGCCCATTTTGCCAAATCGGATGTAGACGAACGCAACGACCATCATGATCAGCGTGGAGATAACTGCCAGCGCCGAGGCGTAGCCGTAATCATAGCTGCCGGTGAAGGTATTCATAATGTACAGCGCCAGCGTGGTGGTGCCGCGGTTCGGGCCGCCGTCCGTCAGGGAGACGATCAGGTCAACAGCGTTGAAGGTCCAAATCGCACGCAGCAGCGTGGTAAAGATGATGGTGTCTTTAATCATCGGCAGCGTAATGCGGAACAACGTGACCGCCGAGTTGGCACCGTCGATCTTGGCGGACTCGTACAGATCATCGGAGATACCGGACAGCGCCGACATATAGCTGATGGTGAAGAAGGGGATGCCGCGCCAGATGTTGGCAATGACGGCCGCGAGCATGGCGCTGCTGCCGTTGGAGAACCAGGAAATGTTCATTTCAATGATGCCCGCGCGGCGCAGCAGGTCATTGATGACGCCGTAGGTCTGGCCCAGCATCAGGTTCCAGATGATACCGACCATCAAACCGGCAACGGCCCAGGGCACCAGAGCCAGTGCGCGGATAACACCGCGGCCCTTGAACTTGCGGGTCAGCAGCCATGCCAGCCAGAAACCCAGCACGGTCTGGAACACGACGCTCAGAATCACGTAGACGGCGGTGTTGCCCAGCGTCTTTAAGAAGATCTGGTCTTTGGTGAAGACGGTCACAAAGTTTTCCAGGCCGATAAAGTGGCGGTCGTTGGGTTTCGTGACCTTGTAGGACTCTGTACTCATCATAAACACGTTGATGATGGGCCAGATCATAAAGCACATTACAAACGCCAGCATGGGTGCCAGCAGCAGGTACGGTGTTGCCAAGCGCCGATAGTGCATCATTGAACCTTTTTTGCTCAACTGCAATTCCGCTCCGTTGTTTTTGCTCATGGCTTTCTCCTTAGTGTTATTCAGCCGCTTTCAGCACGACCTTCATCAGGTTGCCGCTGTTGTGGCGCAGGGCCTCAAAGGCCTCGCCCGCCTGGTCCAGCGGGTATTCGGCGCTGACCAGTGCCTCCACATCGACCTTGCCGCTTGCCAGGATGTCAATGACCTGCTCAAAGTCAGAGTTGTAAGCGTTGCGGCTGCCGAAAACGTTCAGTTCCTTTTTCAATAAGATAGAATGCACAAAGGTCGTCTCGCGCTTGCCGTTACCGATCAGGATGATCTTGCCGGCGAAGGCGGCCTGGTCGATGCAGGTCAGGAAGGTTTCGGGTGCGCCGCAGCACTCCACGCAGACGTCGAAACCGTCACCGTTCGTGACCTTCTGGTTCAGGTCCTTCAATGCCTCGGGGTCCTTGCCGTTGGCCACGCCGTCCGCGCCCATCTGGGTCGCTTTTTCCAGGCGGCCGTCCAGCAGGTCGGTCATGTAGACCTCGGCGCCGATGGCCTTGGCGCTGAGCATCGCAAACATACCGATAGGACCTGCGCCGACGATGAGGACTTTATCGCCCTTTTGCACATTACCGCGGGTGATGCCGTGGTGGCCGATGCAGAACGGCTCTACCAGCGCCAGCTGGCGTGCGGTCAGACCTTTGCCGGAGAAGATACGCTGAACCGGCATCGTGATGTACTCCTGGAAGGAGCCGTCGCGCTGGACGCCCATCGTTTGTCCGTACAGCAGTTTACGAAACCGCGACGGCAGGAGTAGCACTTGCCGCAGTTGAAGTAGGGGTTGCAGGTGACGATATCACCGGGCTTGAGGCCCTTGTCATTTTCGGGGATATCCACGATGCGGGCGCTGAACTCATGGCCCGGCACACGGGGGTAGGTGGTGAACGGCTGGTTTCCGGTGTAGCTTGCCAGGTCAGCGCCGCAGATACCGCAATACATAACCTGCAGCAGGGCCTCACCTACCTTGGGGGTGGGAACCTCTGCGTCCTGGCGTACACGAACCTTGAACGGCTCTTCAATCAATACCTGTTTCATATGGATTAGAACCTCCTCCACACTATTCACAGAAGTTGTTCTGCTTTGCCGATTTATTTTGTGCTTTTATCATATCAGCCTTTTTTGCGAAGTTCCAATACCAAAGCAGATATTGCCCCATAATGTCAATGTTATGGATTTTCTTGATTCTCTTTACAACGTCATTTTTTTATGTTACCATATTGTCATTCCACAAACTTTTGGGGGCTTTTTTGGTGAAAAATACCTTATCTGACCGTTTGAACTACTTAACTACCCTGGCCGAGGAGCAGAGTATTACCCGCGCGGCAGCGCGTCTGTTTATCTCCCAGCCTGCCCTGACGGCGTTTTTGAACCGCACCGAGGAGGAACTGGGCGTACGTCTGTTTGACCGCTCCACCACGCCCATCCGCATCACCAAGGCCGGGGCCTACTACCTGTCCGAGCTGGAAAAGATTTGTGTCATGCAGGACCGGCTGCACCAGGAGCTTTCGGATTTTTCCTCCCATGATCCGGAACTGCGGATCAACATCGGCATCGGGCGCAACCGCGGCAGCATCTGGCTTTCCTCTGTCATGCCGGAGTTGAACCGCCTCTACCCTGATATGCGGCTGACCATCTTTGAGGACCGCGACATCAATATGTTGGACAAGGTGCTCAACGGTGTGCTGGACATCGCCATCGTCGAGAGCTACGCCTACCATTCCTCGTTGCACTATCTGCGGCTGCCATCCGAGCAGTATATGTTCATCACCAGCTGCGAAAACCCACGGATGGCCGCCTACAGGGACGCCGTCTGCAGCCCGGAAGCGCCGCTGGATATCGACGCCGACTGGCTGGCGGACGATCTGTTCATCTGCCCCAGCGTCAAAGGCCGCATGAACCGCCAGACCCAGTGGATGTGCTCAACCTACAATTTCCAGCCCAAGCGCACGCTGTTTTTGGCCAGCGGCATGACCGCCTACCGCATGGCCGTGAGCGGCATGGGGCTGACCTTCCAGAATGCCGCCTACTCAACCTTTGTCAAGACGAAGGAGCGGCCGCTGTTTATCATGCCGGGCGGCAAGGCGACCCAGCACCACGTTTTTGCACTGTTCAAGGGTGAGCCAAGGCCCGGCCTGCAGCAAGATTTCATGCGGCTGCTGCACGACCGCATGAGCACCGCCATCTACGGCGAAGTCACCCCGATGGAGTATATGTAAGGTAAAATTTTGAACACATCCACCATCATTATATAAATTTTTCAGTAACAATTCAAAAGATTGCAAAAGAACTCCTCATTTTCAAGCCCGGGGACACCGGGTCAAAAATGGGGAGTTTTAATGATTTTTCCTTATGTCAGTGCTTATCCCGCAGGCAGAGCAACCCGGTCAGCGCCAGCATCCCGGCGTAAGGCAGGATATCGGCGGCCATACCGGCCGCCCAACCTCGCAGCGGTCAGGATGCCACTGTCCTTAAAATAGGTCACCAGCCAGCCGGTCACACTGTTTTCGGCGGCGTTCCGGCAGAAGAGCAGCGCCGTGAAGAACGCCCCCAAAAACAGGACGATACGTTCCTTCAGGGTCATATGCCGTTGGAAAAAGTTCATGCGGGGCGCTCCTTTCCGGTGAAATTTTCATGATTTTATTGCATCGCCTTGGCGAAATCTTGGCAAGACCGGTCAAAGCTTTTGCCGAAATACGCTTGCACCCTGCCACGCACCGTGCTATGATGGGGGAAAGTGCAACGCGCGAAAGGGAAATTCGTGCAGGAAAAGCTGCCCGCCGAAAAGCAGCACACCGCAAAATAAAGGAGCGAAGTATCCATGGAGAAAAAGCATGAAAATACCGTATGGGTCCCCCATGCCGAGACCCTGCCCGAGCCTGCAGGCCCCGGCGTGACCCGCCGCGTGCTGGCCTATAACAAAGGCCTGATGTGCGTGGAAAACACCTTTGAAAAAGGCGCAGTGGGTGCGCTGCACAGCCATCCCCACACCCAGATCACCTATGTCGTGTCGGGCCGTTTCCGCTTTACCATCGGCGACGAAGTGCGCGAAGTGACCGCCGGGGACACGATGCTGAAAACCGACGGCATCATCCACGGCTGCGAGGCCCTGGAGCCCGGCGTCCTGCTGGACATCTTCACCCCCATGCGGGAGGATTTCGTC
>OIXA01005055.1_pt1 | contig 12056 bp, 10 predicted proteins | sample 1587721 | NCBI WGS metagenome assembly OIXA01 (sample SAMEA3888900, study PRJEB22519) | human gut metagenome | biome: human gut; feature: human-associated habitat; material: faeces | place: Denmark | collected 2013 | reverse complement strand
AGCCCATGGGCAGCAGCAGGCTCGGCTCCATCTTTTTGGCGATGGCAAGGTAGATGAGCAGCGCACCGATGCCCCACATCACCACCATCTGCCAGGTCAGATTCCCAAAATTGGAAAAGAGACTGGCGAACGTGTTCAGAAGATCCATATTTATTTTTCCTCCTTGTGTTCCGGTGCCGGGCAAGAAAAAAGAGACCCCTGCCACAGCACTCTGTCTGTGACAAAAGTCTCAAGCCAACACATGACATCGGGCATTTCTGCCGTGATGACGCTGCCATGCAGCACCCCGCAGGCCCTGCGGGATGCCCTTTACTCCCTTTTATCGATTCTAATTAAATCAGAATGCAGTCCCCTCTGTCAAGGGGTTCCTGCATTTCTTTGCCAAACTTTGCTTCAGCGCTCAAACGTTGTGCTGAGGGTGGTCTCCCAGGTCTGGCCGGGGGCAAGGCAGGCGGCAGCGGCGCGCTGGCTCCACTCCTGGGGATCGGTCTGGGCACCGGGCAGGGAGTGCCACGGCTCAATGCACACAAAGCGCACTGGCTTTGCCGGAGCCGACCAGATGAGGGTGTAGGGGTAGCCCTCCACATTGCAGACGATTCCCTTGCCGGTGTCCTTCTCGTAGATGCCCAGCGTGCGGCTGCGCAGACCGGCCATGCAGAAGCTGTCGTTCTCAAACAGATCGTCTGTCAGGGGGATGCTCTGCTCGTTCTTCCACCGGTAACCGCACTTGCCCGTCAGCAGACCGTTGGGGTAAGCGTCCAGGATCATCGGGCTCTCCGGCTGGTCGAAGCGGAATTCGTAATCGGTGGTGGTGTGCTGGTCATCAAAGGGGATGCGGAACGCCGGGTGGTAGCCGATGCCAAACCGCAGCTCTTCGGCGGCATCGGCGGGGTTGGTGATGGTCAGGGTGTGGTGCACCGTCCTGCCCTCCAGCCGGAAGGTGCTGGTCAGGACAAAATCAAACGGGAAGCGCTCTGCCTTGCTCTTTTCATCCGAGCGCAGCTCCAGCCGGATGGTGTCGCCCTCGGCGCAGAGCAGGGTGTGCTCCACGTCCCGGGCAAAGCCGTGCTGCCCTCCGGGGTAGGTCTTGCCTTTATGGGTAAAGGCCCCGCCGGTCAGCTTGCCCGTCCAGGGGAAAAGGATGGGGGCGTGGCGCTTCCAGACAGCCGGGTCGGCCTGCCAGAGCATCTCCTGCCCGGCGGCATTTTTCAGGCTGACTGCTTCGGCACCATGGGTATCCACGGTCAGGGTCAGGAATTTGTTGTGAATGGTTGCCTGCATGATTCATCTCTCCTTTTTATCTGTTGACGATGTGCTCGCCGTTTCCTTCCAGCCAGGTGCGCAGGTTCCGGGTGGTAATGTCCATCAGGTTCTGCAAAGCCTCCCGGGTCGTCCACGCAATGTGCGGTGTGAGGATAGCGTGGGGTTCTGCCCGCAGGGGGCTTTCCTGAGGCAGAGGCTCGGTGACAAAGGCATCGGCTCCGTAAAAGCCCAGCTGACCGCTGTGGAGGGCCGCTGCCACGGCCTCCTCATCCACCAGCGCGCCCCGGGCCGTGTTGAGCAGAATGGCCCCGGGCTTCATCTTCGCCAGCGCCTCCGCGTTGACAAGGCCCCGGGTCTGGGGCGTGGCCGGGCAGTGCAGGCTGAGGATATCGCACCGCCTCAGCAGGGTATCATAATCCACAAACTCCACACCGTCGGCGGCGTATTCGGGCCGGACAGTGCGGGTGCAGACCAGCACCTCCATGCCAAAGGCTCTGGCAATGCGGGCCGACTGCCGCCCGATGCTGCCATAGCCGTAAACGCCATAGATCTTGCCGTAGAGCTCCATCTGGGGCAGCAGGCCGATGCTCTCCGGGATATCCAGCTGCCAGCATCCCTGCTTGACGGCACGGTTGTAGCGCTCCGCGCACTGGCAGATGGCCAGCAGCAGGCTGAAGGTCATCTGGGCCACGCTGTAGGTAGAATAGCCCGGCACATTGGCCACTGCAACGCCGTGGCGGCGGCAGGCTTCCAGATCCAGGTTGTCGGTGCCCGTGGCGATGATGCCCACCCATTTCAGGTTCGGGCACTGCTGTAAGACCTCCTCATCCATGCGGCACTTGTTCAGCAGAACGATGTCCGCATCTCCAATGCGGGGGGCGATCTCCTCGTAGGCCGTGCGGACATAGCTGGTGGTATCCGGCACCAGCGCCTTTACCCCCGACCAGTCGAGGTCGCCTTCCTCCATGACATAGCTTTCCAGAATGACAGCTTTCATCTCAGTCCTCCAACAAAACGTCCTCGCTCAGCACCTGACCGATGGGCTTGGCAATGCACAGGTCTGCCTGCGCATCGGCCCCGGTGGGCTGCATGTTGATGACCACCAGATGGCGGCCCCGGAAGTACCGGATGAGCCCCGCCGCCGGGTAGACCACCAGACTGGTGCCGCCGATGATGAGAGTATCCGCCTTGCGGATGGCAGACACGGCCCCGGAGAGCACTTCCTCGTCCAGCCCTTCCTCATACAGGACGACATCCGGCTTGACGATGCCGCCGCACTTGGGGCAGCGGGGCACGCCGGTACTGTTGGCAATGAAGTCCACATTGTAGAACGCGCCGCACTTCACGCAGTAGTTGCGCAGGGTGCTGCCGTGGAGCTCGTAAACGGTCTTGGAGCCCGCAGCCTGATGCAGGCCGTCGATGTTCTGGGTGACAATGGCCTTCAGCCTGCCCTCCCGCTCCAGCTTTGCCAGCCGCAGGTGGGCAGCGTTGGGCTTTGCCCCCTTCACAATGAGCTTATCCCGGTAGAACCGGTAGAACTCCTCGGGGTTCTCCTCCCAGAAGGTGTGGCTCAGGATGGTCTCGGGCGGGTAATCGTACTTCTGGTGGTACAGGCCGTCCACGCTGCGGAAATCAGGGATGCCGCTTTCGGTGGAGACCCCCGCGCCGCCAAAAAAGACGATGCGGTCGCTCTCGGCAATGATTTTTTCCAGTGCAGGAACCATAAAAGAAACGCTTCCTTTCCGGCAGATCGTTGTGTTTTGGATAGCTCCAGTATAACACAAATCCAGCGGAAAGGAAGCGTTTCTTTTCTTGATGGGATCGTCCCCTTGCTCAGCGCCCGTTTTCGGCAAACAGGGTCCCCAGCGTATCCAGCAGATCATGCGGGAGCATCCCGGTTTCCCCGTGCAGGGCAGCGGCACGGTCGGCAGCTGCACCGTGGAGATAAACGGCACAGGCAGCGGCCTCAAAGGCAGGCAGGCCGCAGGCCAGCAGGGCGCTGGTCATGCCCGCCAGCACATCCCCGCTGCCGCCCCGGGAAAGCCCCGGGTTGCCGGTGGGATTGACCGCACAGCGGCCATCCGGCCCTGCAATGACGGTATGCGCCCCCTTCAGCACCACCACAGCATTCCATGCTTTCGCATAGCGCAGCGCCATGCCTTCCCGGTCCGCGTTGATCTCTGCCGCAGAGTGTCCGGTCAACCGGGCCATCTCGCCGGGGTGGGGCGTTAAAATCAGTTCTCCTTGAGGGTGAGGCATTTTTTCCGTTTGGAGCAGGTCAGCGGTGGCGTTCAGACCGTCCGCATCCAGCACTGCACTGCCGGAAAAACCGGGCAGGAGTGTTTTTACCAGCGCCCGGGTCTCGGCGGCACGGGCCGCGCTCTGGGCCGTATAACCCAGCCCGGGGCCCGCCAGCAGGACCGAAGCTTTCTGCCGCCGGATGCGGTCGATATTCTGGGGCGAGATGCCGCCCTCTGCGCCCGCTTCGCAGGGGCAGAGACAGCACTCGGGCAGGCGGGCGGCCACCGCCGCCAGCACCGGCTCCACACTTGCCAGCGTAACGATACCGGCCCCTGTGCGCAGGGCACCTTCCACGGCCAGCGCCGCCGCGCCCCGGTAGGACGCACTGCCCGCCACCACCAGCACGGAGCCAAAAGTCCCCTTATGCGCATCCCGGGGGCGGGGCTGGATCTTTTGCCAAACATATTCTGAGGTCGTGCTAAACATAGGCTGCTGCTCCTTTCCTGCCGTGGCTCGCCCTCTCCGTCAGCGCTTATGCGCTGCCACCTCTCCCAAAGGGAGAGGCCTTGGCAATACCCACAGCAAGGCTGTGTGGTTCCGCCAGAGGCTCCCCCTTCGGGGGAGCTGGCAAAGCCGCAGGCTTTGACTGAGAGGGTGAGGATGTTACCCTTCCCCCTGCAAATACCTCCGGATCTCCTTCTCCGCCTCCTGCACCTCTTCATGGAACATGCGGGCAGAGACACGGAGGGCACCATGGCCCAGAATGATGACCTGTTCCATGCCATCGGAGGTGGCCACGCGGACGCGGCGGCCCTTGCCGATCTCATGGGTGACACGCTCGATGAACATATCGGCGGTCTCGGCTTCCCGGGTGTAGACCACATGGATATTGTGGTACTGCTCTATGCTGCCGGGGCTGCCCGGCACACGGTAAGCATCAAACACAAGGATGAGCACGCACTTCTTAAAGCCCTGATAGTTGCAGAGGATGTCCATCAGCCTGTGGCGGGCCGCTTCCAGGCTCTCTTTGGAGAGTGCGTTCAGCTCGTCCCATGCAAAGATGATATTATAGCCGTCCACCAGCAGGTATTCGGGCTGGATCTCCCATTGCTCGGCGTTGAAATCAGGGCGTTCCCGCTTCTGGGTGGGGCGGAACGCCGCCAGCGGATCCCGCTTGATGGGCCCATAGGTCTGTTCAAAGATCTTCAGCAGCTCAGCATCCTCTTCCAGGGTAGCGCGGTAGGCGGCCATCCGGCGGGGACGGGCCTGCACCGTTTCCTCGGTCTTTGCAGTCTTGCCCCAGCCGCTGTCTACATGCATGTGGCTGCGCACCTGCTCCCAGGGCACCACAAATCCGGCCCCGTGGGCGCAGAACACCGAATCTGCCGGGTTGTCGAGGTCGTGTTCCGGCTCATAGCCCGCAGCCTCGATGACCTCTGCTGCATTGTGGCAGGGACGGTAGCCGTCCAGCGTCAGGGTCAGGTGTCCCCTGCCCCGGGTGTAGCCCACCACCTCCATGGGGTAGCTGCGCATGGTGGAGGCCGGTGCCGTGCCGGTAAGCAGGGTGGTATCCCCGTCGGCTCCGGTCTCGGGCGGGTCAAAGCTGCCGCCCATGTTCTGGATATCGTTCATGGCGCGTCCCACGTTGTCAGAGGGCAGCTCCAGCCGGAAGGCATACCACGGCTCCAGCAGCTGGGTCTTGTGGATCTGGTCTGCCATCATCAGGCCCTGCCGGACGGCGCGATAGGTCGCCTGCCGGAAGTCGCCGCCCTCGGTGTGCTTGAGGTGAGCGCGGCCCGCAATGAGGGTGATCTTCACATCGGTCAGGGGTGCCCCGATGAGCACACCCAGATGCTGCTTTTCCTCAAGATGCGTCAGCACCAGCCGCTGCCAGTTCTTGTCCAGCACCTCTTCCCGGCAGTCGGCGGCAAACTGCATCCCGCTGCCCCGGGGCAGCGGCTCCAGCTTGAGGTGGACTTCCGCATAGTGGCGCAGGGGCTCGTAGTGGCCCACACCCTCCATGGCTTCGGTGATGGTCTCCTTATACAGGATGCCGCCGGGGCCGAAGCTGACCTCCAGCCCGTACCGCTCGGCCAGCAGGCTTTTCAGCACCTCCAGCTGGATCTCGCCCATCAGCTGGACATGGATCTCGCCCAGGGTCTCGTTCCAGACCACATGGAGCTGGGGCTCCTCCTCTTCCAGCCGATGGAGCTTTCCCAGCGCGGCGTGCACGTCTGCGCCCTCGGGCAGCAGCACCTGATAGCTCAGCACCGGCTCCAGCACCGGCAGGTCGCTGTCCCGTTCCGCCCCCAGACCCTCGCCGGGGCGGGCTTTGGTCAGACCGGTAACGGCGCACACCTGGCCGGGGCCGATGCACTCCGCCAGCGTAAATTTTGCGCCGGAGTAGAGCCGCAGCTGGTTGGCCTTTTCGGCCCATGGCTCCCCGTCGACCTCTCCGGTGAGCTGGGCTTTCACTTTGAGCACACCGCCGGTCACCCGCAGCCAGGTCAGGCGGTTTCCCTGTTCATCCTGGCTCACCTTGAACACCTTGGCCCCGAAGGCTTCCAGCGCGGGGGCCGGGCGGGTATAGCGGTCAAGGCCCTCCACCAGCGCATCCACACCCTGCAGCTTCAGGGCTGAGCCAAACCAGCAAGGAAACACATGCCGCCGGGCAATGGCGGGGATGAGATCGGTATCGGTCAGGATTCCCCGGTCCAGCATCGTCTCCATCAGCCGCTCATCGCAGAGAGCCAGCGCCTCGTCCCGGTCGGCCTGCTCTGCCCCAAAATCCACAAAGCCATCCCCCAGCCGACGGTTCAGCTGGGTCAGAAGCGCTTCCCTGCCCGGGCCGGGCAGGTCCATCTTGTTCACGAACACAAAGGTGGGGATGTGATACCGCCGCAGCAGCCGCCAGAGCGTCTCGGTATGGCTCTGCACGCCGTCGGTGCCGCTGATGACCAGCACCGCATAATCCAGCACCTGCAGTGTCCGCTCGGTCTCCGTGGAAAAATCCACATGGCCCGGGGTGTCCAGCAGGGTAAAATCGGTATTGCCCGCCGTGAAGAGGGCCTGCTTGGAGAAAATGGTAATGCCGCGCGCCTTTTCCAGCGCGTCGGTGTCCAGAAAGGCATCCTTATGGTCCACCCGGCCCAGCTTGCGGATGGTGCCGGTGCCGTAGAGCAGGGCCTCGGAAAGGGTGGTCTTGCCGCTGTCCACATGGGCCAGAATGCCGATGACCAGCTGCTTGTGCTCTTGTTCCATGCCGCGGCCCCCTTACAGCACGCTGGCGATCAGCGCAGCAGCGACCAGCGGCAGGCCCAGCACCAGATTGGAGAGCAGGCTGCAATAGGTGCGCTCCTCGGGTTCCAGCTCCTCAAAGGAGACGATCTTCTCATCCGCATAGTCGATGATGGAGCGGGTGGAGTGGATCTTTTTCTGCCGCTTGCCCATCCCCTTGAATTCCTCCAGCAGATGGTGGATGGTCACGCCATCCAGCCGCAGGTAGTCCACCCAGGCCCAGATGAGCAGCACCACGCCGCACAGAAAGCCCGGGGCCTCCCAGATGGTAAACGTGCCATCGCTGACATAGCGCTGCCACAGCAGCATCAGCACGGCCACAATGGAGGTGCGGGTCACGGTCTTATATAAAATGGGGTGGAACATGTAGCGTTTGTACATCGAGGTCAGTTTCTTCATGGTGCGCTCCTTACTGATACAGATACACTTTATTGTATCATGTTTTTGTGAAAAAAGATAGCTGTTTTGTGCGCACAGCGTGAACAGTTTCTCTCTTTCGCCTGTTCTTCACAGATATACAGTTCTTTCCATTTTATAGTAATTTTTTCCATATTCTTTTCCTATGAAAGTGCTTGTCACCGTTTTGTTTCCAATTCTATGCCGTGGCGGATTGACTTCTTTCCAGTAAAGTGCTAAAATATACAGTAGTGCGACTTTTGTCTTTCCTGTGCACTTTTTGGAAAGGCAGACAGCCTCACTGCGTTTAGGAAAAGGAAAAACGCGCGGCTCTGTCCGCGCAAGATCTGGGAGGATCATCCAATGAGCTTCAATTTTGATCGCCGCACCTTCCTGAAGGGTGCAGGTGCTGTGGGTGCCGCCAGCCTGCTGGCAGCCTGCGGCGAAAAGTCCAACAACACCGGCAATGGTGCTGCCGCCAGCGGCGCTGCTGCCCCCAACTCCACCGGCGCTACCCCCCTGAAGGAGTTCATCTCCTTTGAGAGCGGCAACCGTGAGCTGGAAAGCTGGAATATGCTGTACACCCAGAAGGCTGAAGATGCCAACGTGGTCACCAACCTGTGGGACGGCCTGCTGAGCTTTGACCGCTACGGCAAGGTGGTGCCCGCCATCGCTTCCAGCTGGGAGCACAATGAGGATGCCACTGTCTGGACCTTCCACCTGCGGGACGACGTGGACTGGGTGGATTGCAACGGTGAGGTGAAAGCTCACCTGACCAGCAAGGACTTCCTGGTTGGTTTTGAATGGGTGATGAACGCCATCAAGAACGAGGCCAACAACACCTCCATGCCCAACGATACCATTGTGGGCGCTTACGAGTACTACGAGCTGACCAAGGAAGCCGGTGACGCTGCCGCTGACATGACCTACGAGGACATGCTGGCTGCCGGTGTGGGCATCGAAGCTCCGGATGATTACACTCTGGTGTTCACCTGTCCCAGCGCCTGCCCCTACTTTGATACCGTTGCCGCCTACAACAGCTTCTACCCCGTGGCTCCTGCTCTGATCGAGGAGCTGGGTGTCGATGGCTTCCGGAGCTGCGACAACACCACCATGTGGTACAACGGACCCTATGTGGTGGAGGAGTACATCCAGGGCAACACCAAGAGCTACATCCCCAACCCCAACTACTACGATGCTGCCAACGTCAGCCGCTTTGAGCGCTTCACCGTCACCATGATCAGCGACGGTTCCATCAGCCTGCAGCTGTATCAGAACCGCGAGCTGGACGAAGTGGACCTGGGCGAGAGCAACATCACCACCATTCAGTCCGATCCTTCCAACGAGTACAATCAGCAGCTGTGCGAGAAGCGTGCCAAGAAGTTCAGCTACTGCTTCATCTTCAACTACGACAAGAAGAACACCGACGGCACCCCCGATGAGAACTGGAACAAGGCCATTGCCAACAAGGCCTTCCGTCAGTGCTTCTCCAAGGGCATGGTGCTGAACAAGTTCTTCGCCCGTTACAACCCCATCAATCCCCTGAAGTGTGAGAACGACTTCTTCACCATGAAGGGCCTGTGCTACACCTCTGACGGCACCGACTACACCAACCTGGTGGCCAAGGAGATGGGTCTGGACGGCGAGGCTTACGATGGCAAGACCATGAAGCGCCTGCGCGCCAACAACGGTGACATCACCGAGCTGAAGAAGCAGGCCATGGAAGAGCTGAGCGCCATTGGTGTCACCTTCCCTGTTCACTGCTCCTACTATATTCTGGCTGGCTCCACCTCCGCTCTGGACAGCGCAACCGTGCTGAAGCAGTGCTTCACCGACAGCTTCGGCGATGACTTCATCGTGCTGGATATCAACACCTTCGTGTCCTCCACCATGAAGGAAGTCGTGGCGCCCAAGCTGCAGAGCTTCGTCCACATGGGCTGGGGCGCTGACTTCGGCGATCCCATCAACTTCCTGACCCAGATCATCGTTCACGACGACAATGCTTACTACAGCTGCAACATGACCAACATCGCAGGCATTGTGAACAATGGCCCCGCCAGCTACCAGACCGAGCTGGTTGCAGCCTACGAGAAGTTCACCGATCTGGTGAACGAGGGCCGTGCCATCGTTGACGACACTGATGCACGCTACGCTGCATTTGCCAAGGCCGAGGCTTACTTCCTGGACGAGAACCTGATCTTCCCCACCGTCTACGATATCACCTGGTGCCTGACTCACGTCAACGAGTACAGCAAGATCAACGCAATGTATGGTCCCTGCAACTACAAGGCTGTGAACTGGGAGACCAGCGAGGAGGCCTACACCACCGAACAGTACGATGCGTTTGCTGCCGCATTCGACGCAGCCACTCAGGCCTGATCGAGTGAACCCATAGCAAAAAGCAGAACCGGACGTTTTTGAAGCGTCCGGTTCTTTTTTTGCCCCCTGACAGCACAAAACCCCGCCGCACGGGAAAGCTCCCAGCGCGGCGGGGTCATTGTGTTAAAATACAGGAAAGCGGATCAGCTTACAGCTGGCTTTCATACTCCTTGCGGTAGCCTTCCAGCTCACGCTGGTTGCCATACACAAAGTGGCCGTTTGCGATCTCTTCCCAGACCGGCTTATCCACGCTGTAATCGTGGATCGAGGGGTCATAGACCAGCAGCTTCTTGTGCTTTTCAAGGCTGGGGTCAGGGATGGGAACCGCGCTCAGCAGGGCTTTGGTGTAGGGATGCAGCGGATGGAGGAACAGCTCCTCCGCCTCAGCCAGCTCCACGATACGGCCCTTGCTGATAACAGCGATACGATCCGAGATGAACCGGACCACCGACAGGTCATGTGCAATGAACAGGTAGGTCAGGCCGCGGCTCTTCTTCATCTCGTTCAGCAGGTTCAGCACCTGTGCACGGATGGAGACATCCAGTGCAGAGATGGGCTCGTCGGCCACGATGAACTCCGGCTCCATGACCAGTGCACGGGCAATGCCGATACGCTGGCGCTGGCCGCCCGAGAACTCATGGGGGAAGCGGGAGGCAAACTCCGGCAGCAGGCCGACCTCATGCAGGGCGTTCATCACCTTTTCATGCAGGTCTTCCTGATCCTTGTAGAGATGATGGTTCAGCAGGCCCTCGGCAATGATATACTCCACCTTGGCGCGCTCGTTCAGCGAAGCCATGGGATCCTGGAAGATCATCTGGATCTTACGGATGACCTCTCTGTCCAGTTCCTTGGAGATCTTGCCGTTGATCTTCTGGCCCTTGAAGAAGATGTCGCCGCCGGAGGTCGGGTTGATGCGGCAGATGGCACGGCCAATGGTGGTCTTGCCGGAGCCGGACTCGCCGACCAGCGAGAAAGTCTCGCCCTTATAGATGTCAAAGTTGACATGATCGACAGCAACAAATTTCTTCTTACCGGAGCCAAAGGTGATCTGAAGGTCTTTCAGCTCAATCAGCTTTTCGCGTTCAGCCATTTAAGTTGGCGCCTCCCATCTTTCCCATTTTCTCACGCAGGTTCTGGATGGAGTGCGGCCGCTCGATCTTGGGAGCGCGCGGGTCCAGATACCAGGTCTTTGCGGCGTGGGTCTCGGACACCTGGAAGAACGGAGGCTCTTGCACAAAGTCGATTGCCAGCGCATGCTTGTTGCGGGGCGCAAATGCGTCACCCTTGATCTCGTTGAACAGGTTCGGGGGAGTACCATCCACGCTGGGCAGGGCCTCACCCTTGGTGCCCAGCTGCGGCAGAGCCTGCAGCAGAGCCCAGGTGTAGGGGTGCCATGCGTCGTAGAAGATCTCCTCCACGGTGCCGTATTCCACGATCTGGCCGGCGTACATCACGGCCACACGGTCTGCCACGTTTGCCACAACGCCCAGGTCATGGGTAATGTAGATAACGGACATGCCCAGCTCCTTCTGCAGGTCGCGGATCAGCTGCAGGATCTGTGCCTGAATGGTCACGTCCAGTGCAGTGGTGGGCTCGTCGCAGATCAGGATCTGCGGGCGGCAGGCCGCTGCAATGGCAATGACGACACGCTGACGCATACCGCCGGAGAACTCGTGGGGGTACTGCTCGTACCGACGCTCAGGGTCGGGGATACCCACCTTGCCCAGCATCTCGATGGCAGCCTTTTTGGCTTCCTCGCCCTTCAGACCCTGGTGATGCTCAATGCTCTCCTGGATCTGCTTGCCGATTTTCTTCAGCGGGTTCAGACTGGTCATAGGGTCCTGCATGACCATGGCGATCTTCTTGCCGCGGACACCCAGCCAATCCTTCTCGGTGAACTTGGTCATATCGCGGCCTTCGTACATGATGGAGCCGCCGGTAATCATACCGTTGGCATCCAGCATACCCACAAAGGTCTTGGTGAATACGGACTTGCCCGAGCCGGACTCGCCCACGATAGCAAGGGTCTCGCCTTCGTACAGGTCCAGCGAGCACTTGCGGATGGCGTTCAGCTTGCGGCCGCGCAGGCTAAAAGTGATCTCCACGTCTTTGGCAGAGATAATCGGTTGTCTATCCATTTACGTCTCTCTCTCCAATCTATCAAACGTGGTTGCGCGGATCAGCCGCATCCGACAAAGCGTTGCCCATGATATAGAAGGAAATGGAAATGATGGACACGATGGATGCAGGGAAAACCAGCAGGTACGGATAATCCAGGAAGAAGCCGCGCACCTTGCTCAGGATCAGGCCCAGAGAAGGCGTGTCGATGCCCAGGCCCAGGCCCAGGTAGGACAGCGTGGATTCCAGATTGATGGTGCCCGGAATGGACAGTGCCATCCGCAGGATGATAACGGAGACCAGATACGGCAGGATGTTCTTGGTCAGCACGCGCCACAGCGGGGTGCCCAGGCAGCGGGACG
>OIXA01005043.1_pt1 | contig 12080 bp, 13 predicted proteins | sample 1587721 | NCBI WGS metagenome assembly OIXA01 (sample SAMEA3888900, study PRJEB22519) | human gut metagenome | biome: human gut; feature: human-associated habitat; material: faeces | place: Denmark | collected 2013 | reverse complement strand
ACCGATGTCGAAATCGGGCTCGACCTCAACACCAAGGTTAATTATTTCTTGCCGCTTGTGCAGATCAACAAATTCATGGTGTTTGACGTTTGAAGGGTGTATGAGCACATCATAGAGTGTCAAAATCGTTTTTCCTTGAGACGTTTCTACTTGTGCTTCACCGTTGAGAAAGTAGATAAGTTCAACAAAATTATGTGCGTGTTCATCAAGTATCCATATATCGCTGTTTTGATTGAAATGGCGACAACGGACGAGCCTTTTGCTACCGTTGGCAACGGACGCAAGATATTTGAGAGGAATATTTTCTTCAAGGTCAGGCAAAGTCATCAGTCCTCCAATCTATGCATAGCATAATATATATGCGGCGCAAAGTCAAGCACCTTGTTCAGAAAATTATACCTACAATACAGAAAAAGCGGTTGTTATATCTGCCCTTATGAGTTAATATTGACATGAAATCAAGCATGATACACAAGAAAGATATACATGATATACAATACCAACATATATTATATGGGATACTACTGTCATTCAAATTAGAAGTTATATGGATGGCCAAATCGATGCAAGGAAATAAATTTGGAATTCGGCCATATATAAAATGTAATCTGCAGTGGAAGAATACACTGAGAAATAAAAAAACAGGAGGAATTCAAATGAGAAAAAAAGTTATTGCGTTGGTTATGGTCTTGTGCATGATCCTTGTTTTGTGCGCTTGCGGTCAGCAGACATCTCCAGCAGCAGAGAGTACTGCGACAGCTGAAAACGAAGCAGTGAACACTTCTGGCGCATACAACATCTGGGTGTGCGACAAGTCAGCAATCCACCAGTATCACCGTACGATCAAGCTTGGCTGTGAAGCGGCAGCGAAGGATCTGGGCGTGAGTCTTACTTATGATGCCCCGGCAGTCTCGGGGGATGCGGCGGCACAGCTTGATATGTTCGCAACCGCAGTTGCAGCAAAGCCGGATGCAATATGCATCGGTGCTATCGATCAGGAAGCGGTAGTTGCAACAATGCAGAAGGCCAAGGATGTCGGCATACCGATTTTCTGCTATGATAACGGTGTCAACAGCGACATCCCTGTCACAACTCTTGCAACCAATGATATTGAGGCAACCCATACACTGGCAGAGAAGATCGGCGAGAGCTGCGGCGGTGAAGGCGGTGTGCTTGTTATCGGGCATGACCAGACCAGCAAAAACGGTGTTGAAAGAACTAACGGCTTTATTGACGCACTCAGTGAACTCTATCCCAATATGAAGGTCCTGGATGTGCAGTACTCCAACGATGCCGCAGTGGTTACTGAGATCGCCAAGAGCATGATGATCACCTATCCCGATGCTGCGGTTATTTACGGCACGTGCGACAATGTTATCAACGGAATACTCAATGCTGTCTCTGAGTTGGGCGTTGAGGGAAAAATCAAAGTCATTGGCTACGACTCCGGCAAACAACAGACTGATGCCGTGAGAGCGGGCACGATCTTCGGCAGTATTACACAGGCACCGTATTCTCAGGGATACGATATTGTCAAATATGCAGTTGACTATCTGAACGGAAAAGATATTCCTGCATCCATCGATGCCACTTACTATTTCTACAATGCGCAGAACATTGATGATCCTGAAATCGCACAGTGCCTCTACGACTAATATATGGACAGATACCGAGGGCAGATCAGCCCCGATATCAAAGACCGAAAGGAGTATTTACTATGATTATTGACAGCCATATGCATGTTTGGTCCATGGATGATGTGGATTATTACGATGATAAAACGATCTATCAATATATGCAGGAAAATGCTATTGATAAAACGGCTATCATTGCGATCTCGGAAAAAGAGAATGCCGAGATGAAGAAAGTGGTACAGAATGAACCGGATAAGTTTTTTGGGCTTGGTTATGTAAACGTAAGGGATATGTACCCGTCGCTGAAGAAGCTGGAGGAGGGCGTGAAAGGTGGCTGGATCAGGGGAATAAAGCTCTATCCGTATGCTGAGCATTTCATGCTTGATGACGATGCAATAAATCCTGTCTATGAGACCTGCCTTGCGCTTGATATCCCTGTGCTGCTCCATGTTGGCTTCCAACGCAGCAGTCTTGTCCATCCCTCACAGGTCGGGGCAGCCCCCTGCAAGTGTTCCACGCTTGGCTTCCCCGTTCAGTTTTGCACCGTGCTCGAAAAGTATCCCAATCTGAAGCTTATCATGGCGCACATGGGCGGAGATACATATTTCCAGTGCCTAAGCATCTGTATGAGGTTTGAAAATGCTTATCTGGACACCGCATGGCTTCAGTATTATGCGGAAAACCAGTTCCCGCAGGTAAAGGTCAAGGATTGGATCGAGCACGCCTGCAAGTATCTCAGCTCGGAAAAAATTCTATATGGCGGTGAGGGAACACTTCCCAGTGATATTCTCAATACGGATATTTCAGACAGAGAAAAAGAGAATATACTCTGGAATAATGCGGCAAAACTCTACAAACTGTGACTTTGGCACAAAACCGCCACAGAGAATATCTGTGGCGGTTTGCTGTAAAATGGAGGTATAAATATGTATACTGTGGTTTGCTTTGGCGATACAAACACATGGGGCTATGATAACCGCAGCGGAGACAGACTTGCGTATGACGAGCGTTGGACAGGGGTGCTGGCAAAGGAGCTTGGAGCTGACTTCAGAGTGATTGAAGAAGGCCTTCCAGGTAGAGCCACGACCGAAGACCCGGTGGAATCGGGCAAGAATGCCCGAGAGCAGATTGGGCCATGCCTCGAAAGCCATGCGCCAATAGATGTTTTTGTCATGATGCTTGGTCAGCCGGACCTGAAAAAGAGATTTTCGCTTACGGCTTGTGACATTTCCATGGGGATCGAGGCCTTGAGCCGGGTGGTTCTCTCAAGCAGCGCAGGAGCGGGCGGCAAGCCGCCAAAGCTTCTTATTATGTCCCCGGTGCAAGTGGGGGAGATCGCAGGCTCACCGATGGAAAACTGGTTTCCTGCGGAGGGAACGAGAGAACGGAGTGCACAGCTTCCGGAGCTTTATAAAGCGATTGCGGAAAAATACGGTGCGGATTTTTTGGAGGCATCGTCCGTGGCAGCAACAGCGGCGGATGCCATCCATATTGACAACAGCTCTCATGCGGCTTTTGCACGTGCAGTGGCGGACAAAATAAGGAAGCTTGTAGAGCTGTAATATCCGAAAAGAATTACAGATAGTTTTTTGTGGCAATAGCGCAAAGGAGAGATACACGATGAGAATTGACAGCCATATGCACGTTTGGTCATTTGAAGGTGTTGAGTATTATGATAACAAGCCGCTTTTCACCTATATGGAGGAGTTGAAGCTGGACTGAACTGCGCTCATCGCAATAAACAACGATGAAAATGCGAAGGTCAAAAAGCTTGTAGAGCAATACCCAAATAAGTTTTTCGGGATTGCATATGTGGACAGAGAAAATCAGGAAGCATCGCTTTGTGAGCTTGAATGCGGTGTTAAAGCCGGATACTATAAGGGTATAAAGGTGCTGTCCTATCAAGGCGGCTTTCATGTTGACGACCCTATCCAAATGCGCACCTATGCCAAGTGTCTGGAACTTGATATCCCGGTCCTTTTCCATGTCGGCTGGCATAATGCGGGTTCTGCCAACCCTTCTGCGGCAGCAAATGGTGCTAATTCCTGCAAGTATTCCTGCGTTGGTACCCCGTTTGAGTTTGCAAATATCCTGGAGACCCTCCCGGAGTTAAAGGTAATATTTGCTCACATGGGAGCGGAAAACTATTTCAGATGTCTTGGAATGGCACAGCGTTTTCACAATGTATATATGGATACGGCATGGCTTGAGCACTATGGCTCAAATCAACTGCCGCAGATAAGCGTGAAAGAGTGGATAGAACACGCCTGCAGGTATATTGGCTCCGAGAAAATCATGTTTGGCGGAGAATACACGATGCCGTGGGAGATAGAACAGTGTGATCTGTCAGACAAACAGAAAGCAGACTTACTCGGCGAAACCTGTCGCAGACTCTACAAGCTCTGATTAGGAGGCATTGATATGCGTGAAACCATGATAGAAATGAGAGGGATAAGCAAAGCTTTTCCCGGAGTGCAGGCGCTTCGGGATTGCTCGCTGGAGGTACGTCAGGGAGAGGTTCATGCCCTGCTCGGTGAGAACGGTGCGGGGAAGTCCACTCTCATGAAGATACTGACAGGCATTTACCAGGCGGATGCTGGCGAAATCTTTTTTAATGGTCGTAAGACCAAAATCACATCTGTGCTGGACGCAAGAGCCCTTGGAATCACCATGATACACCAGGAGCTTAACCTTTTGAGCAATCTCACTATTGCGCAGAATATTTTCATAGGCAAGGAGATCAAGCACCACGGAGTGTTTCTCGATGAGAGGGCAACAGTTGCCATGGCAGCGGAGCTTCTGGATCGGGTCAGCCTTCATGTAGACCCCAAAACGACGGTGTCTGAACTGACGGTAGCGCAGCAGCAAATGGTGGAAATCGCAAAAGCCATCTCTTACAATTCACGAGTGATTATTATGGACGAGCCGACAGCACCGCTGAGCAACAGTGAAATTGAAAGCCTGTTCGCAATAATCAGTGAGATGAAAAAGAGCGGCATCAGCATCATATATATTTCACACCGTATGGATGAAATAAAGCGCATATGCGACCGTGCCACCATTCTCCGGGACGGACAGTATATTTCTACCGTTGACGTTGCCTCTACAAGCCTCGACGATATAATAGCGGCAATGGTGGGGCGCAAAATTGCCTACGTCAGAAAAAGCAGAGACAAAAGTAGAATACTCGAGGACGAGATCTTGCGGGTCGAGCATCTTAACTCTGGCAGCAAGGTCAAAGATGTGAGCTTTTCTCTGAGAAAGGGTGAAATTCTCGGTTTTGCGGGACTCGTCGGTGCGGGGCGTACAGAAACGGCACGGCTTATATTCGGCGCAGATCTACCTGACGGCGGAGAAATATATATTGGTGGCGAAAAGGTTCTGATAAAATCACCGTTTGATGCTGTGCGTTGCGGAATCGGCTATCTGTCAGAGGACAGAAAACGGTTCGGTCTAATAACCGAAATGTCCGTTGAAAACAACATAACCATTGCATCTATTCCGAAGCTCTGTAAAGCGTTTGGGTATATAAACAAAACAAAATGTCGGATTGAAGCGAAAAAATACACCGAGCGGCTCAAGGTCAAAGCTCCGTCGCTTGATGCGTTAGTTAGCTCGCTGTCAGGCGGAAATCAGCAGAAAATAGTTGTGGCAAAATGGCTGCTCCGGGATACAGATGTGTTGATTTTTGATGAACCCACACGGGGCATAGACATCGGCGCAAAAGACGAAATATGTGAGCTTTTGATTAGCCTTGCCGACATGGGGAAAGCCGTTATAATGATCTCGTCGGAGATGCAGGAAATACTGCGGGTATGCGACAGGATCCTCGTCATGCACGAGGGTGAGATAGCGGGAGAGCTTGACGCAGACAGCGCCACGCAGGAAGACATCATGCGCTTGGCATCAAAATGTGACATGCAGACAGAATGAAAGGAATGACCTTAAAATGAAAAACTCTATAGAAAAGTTGAAAAAGATTCCTACACAAAGCATGGCAATAGTGCTTGGTCTTATCCTAATGGTCATGTTTTTCTCAATAACTTCATCTGACTTTTTGACCCCATCGAACATAAATAACATTCTGCTTGCAACGATGATAAACGGCGTTCTGTCTGTGGGTGCTCTTTATGTTGTCGTTACTGGAGGCATCGATGTATCTATAGGCACGTCTATGACCTTTGTGAGCGTTATGCTCGGCGTGTTCATGAACTGGTGGGGAATGCCGGCATGGATGGGTATTATTTGCGGCATACTGACCGGCGCAGCAGTAGGTTTGATCAACGGCATCATGGTGACGAAAATGAAGATCACGCCGTTCATAGCCACACTCGGCATGCAGATGGTCACAGCGGGTCTTGCCATCGTGATAACAGGCGGAACGCCGATATATTTCACACAGATACAAGGGTATCAGAACATTGCGCTTGGTTCGCCGTTTGTCAGCTGGTTTGCAGATCTTGGCATTGCGGATTACGCAATTAACACCGGCGTTATCATCATGTTTCTGCTGGCGATCCTGTTTGGCGTTATGCTTGCAAAGACAGCTTTCGGGAGATACCTGTATGCCATTGGAAACAACAGAGAATCAACACGCCTCTCAGGCATAAAGGTGGATAAGTGGGAGCTACTTGCCTATATTGTTGCCGGAAGCATGGCTGCGGTTGCCGGAATACTCATGACTTCCCGAATGAATACGGCGTATCCATCGATTGGCAGCGGATATGAAATGAATGCGGTTGCGGCGTGCGTTATCGGCGGTGCTTCTCTCGCAGGTGGTAAGGGCACGATGAAGGGTGCGATCCTTGGTGCATTTATTATGAGCGTGCTCACAAACGGGCTTCGCCTGCTGAGTGTATCCACAGAATGGCAAAAGGTACTGACGGGTGTGATCATTATTGTTGCCGTGTATATCGATATCGTCGGAAAGAGAAAAAAGAATGGCTGAAAAATACGATATTGTTGCTCTGGGGGAATACCTGGTGGATTTTTCGCCGAGTGGATGCGGGAAAATGGGCAATCCCCTTTACGAAATGAACCCCGGCGGTGCGCCGACAAACTGTCTTGCCGCCTGCTCGGCACTCGGCGGTAAAACCGCAATCATAGGGGCAGTCGGGGCCGATCTGTTCGGGGCTTTTCTGAAAAGAAAGGCTGCAGATGCCAACATAGATATAAGCGGACTGCAGACGGTGCAGATGAACACAACTCTTGTATTCGTCAGTGTTGATGTGACAGGAAACCGTGAATTTGCATTTGTGAGAGATCCAGGTGCTGACACGCAGATAGATGCAGAGAAAATGAACATGAACCTTATAGACAACACACGGTATTTTCATTTCGGCACGCTTTCTCTTACCGACGAACCGGCACGAAGCGCCACCATATGTGCCGTGAGACATGCAAAACAACAGGGCGTGCGCATTTCATTTGACCCGAACTATCGTGCGCCGCTTTGGAAGAATGAAGCCGAAGCCATAAAATGGATGCGCTGGGGGCTAGAGCAGGCAGACCTGGTGAAAATATCTGAGGAAGAACTACAGATGCTGTTCGGCAAGGATATAGATACAAGTGTGAAGGAGGCCATGTCATTAGGTGTGCAGGAACTGTATGTTACTGCCGGAAGCCGTGGCGCATATTTCTATTCACACAACGAACGGTGTTATGATAATGGCTTCTCTGTCGTGGCAGTTGATACAACCGGCTGTGGAGATGCTTTCACAGGGGCGATTTTGTATCAAAATTGCCGGGAGCCAGGTAGGAGTGCTGCTGAGAGACTTCGTTTTGCAAACGCAGTAGGAGCGTTGTGCGCCATGCGCCCTGGGGGCATGAGTTCAATGCCGGATATGAAAATGGTTGCCCATATGCTCGAAAACGGCGTGTAGAGTTATCGGATGTTCAATCAGATTTCAGAATATAGGCAGAAAAACGGGCGTATTGCAGAATAAGCCCATGAAAAACCACATCGACCACCCCGAAAGGGCTTGGTTGATGTGGTTTTTTGCGAAGGACGGTATAGCGGTAACCGTCAAACGGCCATAGAATAGTCATCAAAAAATGCCACCGGAAATCCGGTGGCATTGCGGAATTTAGAAGATATCGCAGTACTGGCGATTTTCAAAGAAGTCATCCAGGGCATTGGCCATGGAATCCCGCAGGTCCTCATCCGACTTGCGTTCTCCCAGTTCGTAAGCTACATCAATCGTATCTGCAAACCGGCTGGCAAGCCTGGGATGCTCCTTTCGGAAAGCTGAGATCATGAAAATGGTTGAGAAGGCCGCCAACTATACCACTTACAAAAAATGGCACGGGAAGACCTGTGGGATTCTGTTAAATATATCCAGGTCACAAATCCAGATAAACATGGAAAAAACAGAAAACCGATAATTGAAATCAATCAGACAAAGATTGATGAAGATCTGAAATACGCAGGATATAATCTCCTGGTGACATCTGAATTGGATATGGAACCCCTGCAGATATACCACACATATCACAACCTCTGGAAAATAGAAACTATATTTGTCCCCTCATCGGTGATATGAAGCTGGAGGATGTCACACCGAGAATCATGGACAAGTATTACCGAGATTTGCTTTCTGTCAAAGCGGTTTCTTCTAAGTATGTAAAAGCCCGTACAGAATATCTGACTCCGCATACTGTCCGAGAGGTTCACAAGACATTGCGAAATGCTTTCAATCAGGCGGTCAAGTGGGAATTGATGACCAGAAACCCTGTGGAGCACGCTACGCTGCCGAAGGAAGAACACAAGACCAGGGACATCTGGACAGCAGAAGTGCTCCAGAAGGCTCTGGAAGCCTGTGACGATGATATTCTTCATCTGGCTATCAACCTTGCCTTCTCCTGTTCCCTGCGAATGGGCGAGCTTCTGGGGCTTACCTGGGACTGTATTGACGTTTCCCCCACCAGTATTGAACTTGGTCAGGCAAGCATCTTCGTTGAAAAGGAGTTGCAGAGAGTAAATCGTGAAGCGATGGCAGATCTGGACGGTAAGGACATCATGTTCAAGTTCCCACCGACCTTCGCCAGTACGCATACCGCATTGGTTCTCAAAACTCCTAAGACCAAAACAAGTGTCCGCAAGGTGTTCTTACCGAAAACCGTAGCGGAAATGTTGGTACAGCGAAAGGCTGACATCGAAGAACTGAAAGACCTTTTCGGTGACGAGTTCGTAGACTTCAATCTGGTTTTCTGTTCTTCCAATGGCAAGCCGATTGAGGGGCAGGTTATCAACCGTGCTTTCAATAAGCTGATTGAGGAGAAGGGACTGCCGAAAGTGGTTTTCCATAGTCTCCGACATTCCAGTATCACTTACAAGCTGAAGCTGAACGGCGGCGATATGAAATCCGTTCAAGGTGATTCCGGTCACGCACAGGTCAAGATGGTAGCGGATGTTTACTCCCATATCATCGACGATGACCGCAGACTGAACGCTGAAAGATTGGAAGCTGCGTTCTACTCAGGCAGACAGGCAACGCCTGAGCCGGTTCAACCAGCCGCAACGGAAAGCTCCGCTGATGATAAAGAACTTCTTCTGAAGCTTCTGCAAAATCCGGAAATGGCAGCACTCCTGAAGTCGCTGGCAAAAACATTATAGTAACTGCAAGGGCAGATCCTTTTACATAGCTACAATAGCTGTAAAAGGGTCTGCCCTTATTTTTTTGTTATGGAGGTCAACGAGTATGGATAGAATCTTTATGGACGAGTATTACGAGCATCTGAGAGCTGACAATATCGAGGCATTTTCCAAGGAAAGGAACGACGAATATGTTGGCAGAGCTGAGGAATACAAAGCAGCAAAGTCGGCATTGCTTGAAGGATTGGGACTTGAGCATTTGTTTGACCATAGCCATGAACTGACTCCGAAAGAGAAAGAAATATGGATGCTGTTCGATAGGGTTGATGTAGCAGAGCTTCTGGCAAGGGATGCTTTTGCCAAAGGTGCTTATATGCTCGGCGCTGAGGATAGAGAGATTATGCTGAAATAAAAAAAGACCTGCTTCGGCGGGTCTAAATTACATAGAATCATTGAGTCTGAAAAAACCTTTGAAATTCTTAATAATTCTGGTTGAAAAATTCATTTTGAAATGATATATAAAACAGACTGAAATCTGTGTCTAAGGACACCCGCACCCTCACACGAGAATGAATAGGATTTCCTATCATTTCGTATAACGAGAGGTTACATAGAGGAATTTGCTTGCACTTGCAACGTCCACCAAAAATCGAAAGCCTTGCTAATTTCGAGCCAATCGGACGGTGTAAAATCCCTATGAAAATGCTTATGAAGCGTGATACCAGATAGGATTTGAAACAGTGAAAAACCTTGTATTTCCAAGCATTTTTAAGCATTAGATGCCACTTCCCGATGTCGTATCGGGTCTACTCCTAAGCAGTAGGCCGCTGGTTCAAGCCCAGTCCGGGGTGCCAAAAACGCTGTAATCTCAATGGATTTCAGCGTTTTTGCTTTTCTTGGCTCACCCCGAAAAAGCAACTGCTTTGTGATTTGAAATGCAACTTATTTCCAGACTGTTCCCTGCTGGACTCGAACGATTTTCGAGAAATCTGCTAATGAAATTCGGATTCTGCTAATGAACCCTGCCGTGGTGTTTTATAGTCGTTTCGAGTCCTCCCGTTACCCTGCGTGCAAAAGGGCTTTCAGTTGGCGGGCAAGTTCGGGATTTTCCTGAAGCTGTGCAAGAAGCGACTGGAGGTTTAGGTCGGGAGCCGGTTCCGGTTTCGGCGGATTCAGTTCCTGCTCCACGCGCCGCATATCCGGGTTCGCATAGAATGCGACCTCAAACTTCTGCGCGTTGATTTTCCGCTCCTCATCCAGAATATGCGCATAAACTTCTGTAACCATAGACGCCTGCGCATGGCCGGTATCCCCCTGCGTGGCCTTAATGTCACCATGATTGAGCTTCAGCTTATAGGTGGTGCTTGAGTGCCGCAAAGAATGAAAGACTACATTCGGGAGGTTCGCTGACTTTTTCAGCCGTTCAAACTGATTCCCGATTACCCTGTCTTCGCAGGGCCGCCCGGTTTCCAAAGCTAAAACAAGATTATAGTCGGCATACTCGTCACCCATAATTTCTTTGAGCTTGTCCTGCTTTTGATGCCAGTCCCGAAGAATATACGCAAGGGTCTTCGGCAGCCATACCTTCCGGATACTGGTTTCCGTCTTAGGTCGTTTGAGCACAAGCCGTGTTGTCGATTTGGCTTTCACGATCCGCGGGAACATAAAGATGATGTCTTTCTCTCCGAGCGCGTCAATCGCACGTTGATCGACACGCGCCAATTCCTTGTTGACAATGATATGGGCATCGTCTTTTGCAATGTCCGAATCGGAAATGTGAACACAATCCCATGTCAGCCCTGTGATCTCGCCCATGCGCAGTGAACAGGCGAACGAAAGGTTGATTGCAACATACAGTTTCCCCTCAGAGCAGTTATCCAGAGCCTGTCTGATAATGTCAGCCGTCCAGATAGCGCGAGGATTTTTCTCTTTCTTGGGAAGAAGAACATCGTCAAACGGATTCTTCGGAACCATATCCCATCGGACGGCCTGGCGGAAAGCGCAGTGCAGCACCTTGCACACTTTTTCAATCGTGTTGGGCGGCAAGAATTCCGAGCGTGCGTTTCGGTATGTTGTGCTGACGGGTTTCATCTTTTGCAGTTGGGCGATGAAGCTGTCTACGGTACGCCTTGTCACATCCTGGACATTCATATCACCAATGACTGGATTGATGTAATTGTTGATGATCCCGGTGTTTCCAGAGTAGGCTGAAAGCCCCCACCGCTTTGAACCGTAGAGTTCAACAAAATCTGCCAGGAAGTCACGGACAGTTACGCTGGATGGCGGAATGAAGGTTCCGTTGTTCATTTCATTCTCTACCTGTGCTTTTCTGGCCGCAGCCTCCTTCTTTGTTCCATAGGTTTCCCACTTCTGCCTTTTGACATCGGCAGAATCCGTATAGGTATATACGACGGCATACTTTTTACCGCGTTTTTGAATTGATGCCATAGCTCATGGCTCCTTTCAGGTGTTGTCTCTGCCATCAAGCCAATCATCGAAAGCCTTCTTTGATATTCTCAGCCTGGTTCCAATCCGTACACATTTGAAGGTGCCGTTAGCACACATGTTATAGACGGATTTTTTGCTGACACCGAGAATTTCCGCTACTTCCATAACGGAATAGCTTCTTTTTTCAGAGTTGGCTTTAAGGCCGTTTGTATTTATCTCAGCCACAGAGGGCCTCCTTTCTTTGGTGGCTGGGGAAAAGAGCCTGTGATGTCCTCACAAATATATTATACGGATTTTCCCCACTATCACCAACAAGTAAATTACATTAGGTTCTAATCCAAGTTCGATTCCCAATTCCAGGCCATTTCCTGCGCCCTCGCTTCAGGCCGCGTATTTGCAGGCTG
>OIXA01005040.1_pt1 | contig 12087 bp, 7 predicted proteins | sample 1587721 | NCBI WGS metagenome assembly OIXA01 (sample SAMEA3888900, study PRJEB22519) | human gut metagenome | biome: human gut; feature: human-associated habitat; material: faeces | place: Denmark | collected 2013 | reverse complement strand
CTGTGAATCCTTGGATTTGCAAGCATATTTGGCTTTTTTGTTTATGGAAAAAGACGTCAGTTTATGATTTGTTTATGTTTTTATGAATTTTATGTTTGGCAATAACCTTAAAAGAATCATAACATCTATTGCAAATGAGACTAAAGTACTATAACATACCGCCTTGTTACGTGACACACATAATGAATGTGAAATAAGGAGTAGTTCAATGAAAGCAATATGGATGAAGAAAGGAATTATGACATTGATGGCGGCGGCTGTGACAATGAGTCCTGAACAGACAGCAAGTGAGCCTGACCACTGGGAATATGAAGCCAGTCAGGATTTTACAGTGACGAGTGACGGCGTCTATCAATTTGAATTATATGGTGCGCAGGGCGGTTCTTATCAGGATAATACAGGTGGGTTAGGCGGCATGGTCAATATGCAGGTCAGCCTTCACCAGAATGATCGGGTAGAGCTTCGTATTGGTGGAAGCAATGACAGCCAGGGAGGAGGTCAGGGAACCTTGACTTCTGGAGGAGGTGCCACCACCGTAGTGATCAATGGAGTTACAGCAGCAGTTGCCGGCGGTGGAGGAGGAGCAACAGATATTTTAAATGGAGAAAGTGGTGGTTGTGGATTTAGTGGAATATCCACAGGAAATGGAGAATCCAGTTCAGAGCCGAATTCAGCCGGTGGCGGCGGTGGTTATCAGGGTGGACAGAGTGGCTATACTAGATACCATGAGCACACAGGCAGTGAAGAATCAGGCGGCGGCTGTTACACAGGAGAAATCAGACATACTCATGACGGCAGCTGTTTTGTACAGTGTGGAACATTTGAGAATTTCAGAGTCAGTGATGATCAGCCGGGCTATATAGAAGCCAATTGCAGTGTGTGCGGAGAATGGGGAAGCAATGAAGGCGATATGGATTCGGACTTCATTACGGATGGTTCGTGGACACATACCAAGAGGGATTGTGGGAAGGACAATGGAGCCATAGAAGGGTATCGTTTAGTATGCGGAAAATCTAAGGATGTTATTGAAGAGAACAAACAGGCATATGGAGGAACTAATTATTACAATGCAGAAATGTGTCGAAATGTTTCTACGGCAGCAGGTGTAAGACTAGGAAATGGTAAAATAGTAATTACACAATGTCCGCAAGAACAACTGACTCTTAATTATTTCAATTATGATATGACTTTACTGGGCAGCGTCACCACATCAAAGGGAAGTATGGCTGATTATCCAGTGAAGACAGAACCTGTCAGAAAGGCAGATTCACAGTACAGTTATACTTTTACCGGCTGGGACGATATGGAGACAGGACGTAAAGAGAACCTGACAGGGACGGACACCGTGCATTCCCCCGTTACAGAGAACAAAAACTATATTGCAGTATACCGCAATATTCCCAGAGAATATACAGTAACTTTGGAAGATGCCTATGGCAATGTGGTAGAGACTATTACAGCGGCATATAGGAAGCAGATGCCAGATATTACACTCCCGGTCAGGGAAGATGGATTATTTGCAGGCTATTACCTGCAAAAAGATGGCAGGGGAACCTGTTATTATAGTACGTCAGGTGAACCGGCGCGAAAATCAGATATTGTTCAGGATGAGACATTCTATGCGTACTGGGTAAATCCTGTGTCTATTACAAAACAGCCAGCATCCGTAGAAGTGGAGTCTGATTATGCAGAATGCTATATGGAAGTTGCCTATGCGCAGAGTACGGAACAGGGCTATACCATTACACCACAGTGGTATATGCAGCAGAATGGCAAAAAGACCAAAGTAGAGAATGGAAATACAGTCAAGTGTAAAATTCCTTCCGGCTATAAAGCAGGAAAATACACTTTCTGGTGTGAACTGACAGTAACCAGTGAACAGAATGGGCAGCAGATCAAGGTAAGCTCCAACCAGGTAACCTTACAGGTTAATCAGGCAGCAGAGCCACCCAAGAAGGAAGATACCAAACCAACTAGCCCAGACCTGGATAAGGATAACACCACAGGCAAACCGGGTGACACCAATAATGGAAGCACACCACCCCCGGATAATTCCGATAATGGATCAACTGGAAAAACAGACGGCGCAGATAATGAAGCCACAAGTAAACCCAATATCCCTAACAATCTGATAAACGGAGCGCTAAGCAAGAATGACATTACCAACATAAATGATGCAGCATTTACATTGGCAGTGAATCCATCACAATTACCAGTGAATGGCAGCAAACAGGAAAATACAGAAAATACAATGCCTGCATTGACAATGGTGCCTGACCCTGTAGCTTTGACAACCATTCCCGATGATACTCCATGGGAGAGTCATGCCAGTACAGCTGACAGCCCATGGATAAACCATACAGGGGCAGATAACACAGATTACAATCAGGCATCACCAGATCAGGATGCCATTTCACCGCAGAGCCATGCCACGTATGAGACAGAGCTGGTGAAAGCCAATTATTCCTTTATTGTAGGCTTAAGCATACTGGGGCTGATAGCAATTCTACTGCTTATCCTTTTTCTGAGCAATAATCATGGAGACCATTGTGCAACGGAATAAGACTGTCATAATAGCTCATAATGCCATCGAAAAATGCATTCAGAAGTGTAATATCGTATTTTCCACTGATTGCTTCATTATGCAGATAATCCAATAACTCAGCCATAAGCATAGGCGTAGAATCAGAAGACGTATGCTGTGTATTTTCCAGATAAGCGCATAAGGAATTGGCAATGGAGACGAGCCTGACATGAGGTGGGATATCCTCTGCCCGGCATCCATTTGGATAGCCTGTTCCATTGAGATATTCGTGATGCATGGATACAATATCCAGAACAACAGGGTCATCCGTATGATGCTTGACCTGTTCGAGACCGGCACTGATATGTTCATCAAAAGCCAGCTGTTCCATATAAGACATAGACTGGGGATTTTTGCCACAGGCAGAGCAACATCCCTTTCCAATATAACCAATATCATGGAGAAAAGCGCCTAACACAAGAGAAATAGGAGAGATACCCTGCTCATTGAGCATTTGACGATTACCAAAGAGTGCCATATGGGCAGCGATAGAGGCGACATTTACGCAATGTATGTATAGATCCATACTGGTTGCTTGCAGCATCTGTCCCATTGTGATGACCCATTGATTATAGGTAAGGGCTTCCAGGACAAGGAGCTGAGGTTCGAGTGCACGAATTTTTTTCATAAGAAGTTCCTCCTTTGCGAGGTGACAGGACTGCGGGCAGCCCATTAACAATTATAGTACGGACATATAATATAACACAAGACAAGTATATCATACATAGGACAAAAATACATTAAATAATAATTATATTCAGACAATATGCTAAAATAGGTTAAAAAGAAAATTAATTTTCAACCAGATATGAGGAAGGAGAACCCATATGAGAAACTTACTGTCAGTATCGGATGATATTTCCGCAAAGGTCCTGTTCATTATTGAAGAAGATGGCAGAGACGCAGGCTACCTGAAAGCCTGTACCATGTGGAATATGGATGCAACCATAGAACACGTGCCTTTTCAGGGATATCGTAAGGCTACACAGGAACAATATGATGTGGTAGTTGTAGATGACTATATGGCAAACAAATCAGGATATACACTGGCAATGGAGATTCTGGATAGAAAAGACGATGTCACAATGTTTATGATGGGCAAGGATATGGACGATATCAGTGTGGTAGGTGCGTATCGTATGGGGATTGCAGACTATATGCCCATTGCAACGCCTCCGGTTCAATTAATGGCAAAATGCATTGCCAGTGTGAATCATCGTCGTAAGAGCGTTAAGACGGTGCAATATCAGGAAGACGGCAGAATTGCAGTTTCAGATGTAATTCTGGATACGAAGAATTCAATCCTGGAAATGGATGGTGAGAAGATTGTGCTTATGAAGATGGAAGCACTGGTATTGCAGGTACTGATGGAGAGTGCAGATGTATTAGTCAGCAGAAAAGATATCTATGAGAAAGCCTGGGGACTGCCTTATGTGAATGTTCGCGAGAATACAGTAGCCATGCATATTTCCAAGCTGCGCAGGAAGATGAAAGATGATGGTGAGATTTCAAGATACATTGAGACGAAATGGGGAGAGGGATACCGCTTCCTGAGTCATCCAAGGAATGGTATCTATCATTAAGAAAATATGTGCAAGCCGCCATTTTGTGCTATAATCTGCTATAAGGTAATTATGCAGACCCACATAGGCAAAAACAAAGCATTGAAGCTGCGATTTTACGCATGGGTTCTGAGTTGGCAGCGGTATAGGATAACAGGAAGGCATGGATATTATGTATACAGAGACAGATATTCGCAAGGATACATCACAACAGGTATTTCAAAGAGGTAAATGGCTGTATCAGAGTGGTAATGTGCAGCATATTCAGATTCAGGATGTATATATAGAAGAAACACCGTGTAAGAAGATAAAAGCATATGTACAGGGAAGCAGCTGGAGATGCTATAACACGGAAGTGGTGGTAGACGAAGAAGCAAAAGAGCTGCATTCTTATCGTTGCGAATGTCCTGCCCATGTAGAATATGCCGGTCTTTGTAAGCATTGTGTAGCGACACTGCTTCGTTATTTTCAGGTGAGAGAGGACATACGGCGTAAGCAGGAAGCCCCGGCGGAGAAGCTCAAGGTAGAATTCCCGGAGAAGATAGCACAGCTGGAAGCAACGCCCGGTATTGTAAAAGGCAGTACTTTATATGGCAAAACACCGGAGCGGGAGCACCTTACCAGACAACGCTCCATGCCGCAGACGGACAGAGGTATGTATCGAATCCTGATGAATCAGGGGCTGGAACAGCAGCTTCCTTTTAAGCAGCCTACAGTACGGGGCAAAGTACAGCTTATACCCTGCTGCCATGACTACCATGGTAAGCTTTCTGTGGAATTTCGCATTGGAATTACGAAGCTTTATGTATTAAAAGACATAGGAGAATTCGCAAGACTTATGGCGGATTCTGAGTATAAGTCTTATGGTGCGAAGCTGGCATTTTACCATCATATGTCGGCTTTTGACAAGGAAAGTGCACCACTTGCGGCTTTCCTTGTGGATATCATGAAGGATTTTCAGACCCGTGGTGGACAGAATATCTATCAGTATTACACAAGAAACGATGTCAGGAGAGAGATTCCACTGGCAGGAGTGCAGCTGGACAGATTCATGGAGATCATGGAAGAGTCTCAGATGCCTTTTGAAATGGAGACGGTTTTTACAAATCCAGTACAGTACACGGTGCAGGAAGGGGAGCCACCGATTCCTTTGAGTGTTATAGGTGTTCCCTCTGGCATCCGGCTGATTGCGCGTTCCATGCCTATGACAGAAGGTGCGGTATATTCCTATGCCTATGACAGCGATGCGGGTATCATATATCGGACAAGCCTGGATACAATACGCAGAGTTCGGGGCTTTCGCACATATATGAATGAGCAAGGCGGTAACAGCGTATTTATTGCAGAGCGGGAACTGCCGCTTTTTTGCAGGGATTTATTACCGGAACTTGAGAAACATTATGATGTGCAGATTCAGGAATTTCGCCCGGAGAATTATCTCCCTGACCAGGCGCAGTTTGCCATTTATCTGGATATGCCAGAATATGATGAGATTACATGTAGATTATGTGCGGTTTATGGAGAAGAGAGTTATGATGTCTTTTCCGTAGAGAATGATGCGGCACGTTTTATTGATATGCCGTCCGGTTCTATATCGCAGAAGAGAGATGTGCAGCGGGAGATGGAGATGGATGCCGCAGTCAGTGCCTTTTTCCCGGAATATGATGGCAAAAGCCAACGCAGGGTGCTGCGTGAGGATGTGGATGCGATTTATGAATTTCTGCAAAGCGGCATACATGCACTGGAAGAGCTGGGAGAGGTCTATATATCAGAGAAGATGAAAAAGGTGCAGATTCTGAATACGCCTGCCTTTTCCATGGGGATTTCACTAAAAAGTGGTCTGCTGGATCTGACTCTGGATTCCAGCGAGTTGTCAATGGATGAACTGGCTGAAGTGCTAACAAAGTACAATCGGCGCAAGAAATATTATCGTCTTCGTTCAGGTGCATTTCTGAATATGCAGGATACCAGACTGGAGAATCTGGTAGAGCTGGTGGATGGTCTGCAATTGACGGCAAGACAGATCAGAAGCGGAGAGATACAGATTCCACGGTATCGTGCACTGTTTCTGGATAGTCTGGCTCATGAGGAGGGCGCAGAGTATATCCGCCGGGATACGGATTTCAGGCAACTGGTCAGAAATATGCGTGCCATGGAAGACAGCGAATATGAAGTCCCAAAGGAGCTTGAGCAGATCATGAGAGAATATCAAAAGAGCGGATTTCGCTGGCTCAAAGCTTTACAGGCAAATGGCTTTGGCGGTATTCTGGCGGATGATATGGGACTTGGTAAGACCTTGCAGGTCATTGCTTTTTTGATGACAGCAAGACACAGGACATTGATCGTCTGCCCGGCTTCGCTGGTGTATAACTGGCAAAGTGAGATAGAACGTTTTGCTCCAGACCTGCACCCTGTCATGGTCACGGGAGATGCAGCTTCCAGAAAAAGACTGGTAGAAGAGAGCACAGACATGGATATTCTGATCACTTCCTATGACCTGCTCAAGAGGGATATTGAGAACTATGAAAATACAGAATTCTTCTGTGAAATACTGGACGAAGCACAGTTCATTAAGAACCAGAGCACGCAGGCTGCCAGGGCGGTGAAGATGATTCATGCGGGAACCAGGTTTGCATTGACAGGTACGCCTATGGAGAACAGATTGAGCGAGCTGTGGAGTATCTTTGACTATCTGATGCCGGGATTTCTCTATGGATATAAGCAGTTTAAAGAAGAGATAGAAGCGCCCATTGTGGAACAGCAGGATCAGGATGCCATGATGCGTCTTCGCAGAATGATTACGCCTTTTATTCTGAGACGCCTTAAAAAAGAGGTGCTGGCAGATTTGCCTGATAAGCTGGAAGAAGCAGTGTATGCCAGAATGGAAGAGGAGCAGCAACAGCTCTATACGGCAAATGTACAGAATCTCAAACGTCTGCTTAATGGTCAGACAGATGCACAGTTTCGTGAGAAAAAGCTGCAATTGCTTGCAGAGCTTACCAGGCTGCGACAGATCTGTTGTAACCCGCTGCTTGTATACGAGAATTATAAGGGTGGTGCGGCGAAGCTGGAAATGTGTATGGAATTACTGCATAACGCCATAGAAGGAGGACATAAGATTCTGGTATTTTCCCAGTTCACTTCCATGCTGGAGCTGCTGGCAAAACGCAGTGATGCAGAGCAGATTTCCTATTATAAACTGACCGGTCAGACGCCAAAGGAACAGCGAATTGAAATGGTAGAAGCATTTAACCGGGATGAAGTGTCGGTATTCTTTATATCATTAAAAGCCGGTGGAACAGGACTTAATCTGACGAGTGCAGATATTGTGATACATTTTGATCCGTGGTGGAATCTGGCAGCGCAGAACCAGGCAACGGACAGAACACACAGAATTGGACAGAAGAATGTCGTTACGGTATATAAGCTGATAGCCAAAGATACCATAGAGGAGAAGATTCTGAAGCTCCAGGAGATGAAACAGGAACTGGCGGATCAGGTTCTTGGCGGAGAGAATATGGATAATCCGACATTCTCCAGAGAAGAACTTCTGGAGCTTCTGGGCTGATTATTTATTTGGATATACGTAGAAGATATGGCGTTTCTCTCTTGGAACTTCCTGAATGCGTATATCCATTTCCAGCTTCTCCTGATATTCTGACAACTGACTGGTGATTAACGGATTGCTTGCATCCTCCTTATGAAGTACCAGCTTCATACGTTCACTGATCGCAGCATGAAGGAGATCCATTTTCAGATACAGTGGATGGGAAGTGACCTCGTTGCACAAAGAAGCAATACTGCTAAGCTGTGACACATACTGTTCTTCATCAGCGCTGGCGTTCTCCAACTGCTCGATCAGGCGATCTTTTTTGAGCGTAATTGCCTGTAGAGTGACTGGATTGGGACAAGTCTGCAGGGACAACTCTAATAACATATCATCACACTGGCTTATGTGAGCCAGTAATTGCAGAATTCTCTTGTCATTTTCACAAATCGTCTTTAACAGTATTTCATAAGTCTGTCTGTAATCCATATAAATCCCCTTTTCTTTACACGTATCCCCTGTTACTTTAATACCAACAGATTGTTTCGCACTGGTATTATAAAATCGCTGGTTTTATTTTAACACAAAACTTTACATAATAACAGAAAATAATGAATAATTGTTGAGTAAATTTATTTAATACGGTATAATTATCATATAAAACGGCAAATAATCAGACAGTTATTGAAATATAGATACGAAGTGATTGGAATAAAGCATGAGCAAGCAGCAGCGCTTAAAGGACATAATGAATCAGGAAAGGCAGGGTTAGAACTATGGAAGATGTAAGATTCAGCTTGTGTATGATTGTTAAGAATGAAGAGGCAGTTCTGAAAGACTGTCTGGATTCTCTACAGGCGTTAATGGATGAAATCATTATTGTGGATACCGGCTCTACAGATCGTACGAAAGAGATAGCTGCGCAGTATACAGATAAAATATATGATTTCCAGTGGTGCAATGATTTCTCAGCAGCCAGAAATTTTGCCTTTTCCAAGGCAACAGGGGATTATATCTATTCTGCGGATGCAGATGAATACATAGATGCAGAGAACAGAAAGAAGTTCCAGCTGCTGAAGCAGGCAATTCTTCCCGAAGTAGAGATTGTGCAGATGATTTATGTTACAGAACAGATTAACCATCCTACGGAGAATTTTGCCAGAGATTTAAGACCCAAGCTTTTTAAAAGACTACGGCAGTTTACGTGGATTGAGCCTATTCATGAGACCATAAATACGAATCCGGTCGTATATGACAGTGAGATTGAAGTACGCCACAGACCACAGGGAGACCACAGCGGCAGAGATTTCGGTGTCTTTTCCAGAATCATAGAGGAAAAGGGCACACTTTCTGACAGATTATTGACTATGTATCTGCGTGAGCTGTATAAAGCGGGAGACGAAGATACGCTGGTCCGGGCAAGAACTTTCCTGGAAAAGATGCTGGAAGAAGTGGCAGCCAGAAACAAAGAACTGTTGACCAGACAGATCATTGCAGTACTTTTAAAGATCTATCGGTTAAGCGATGATGCAGCAGCTATGTTAAAGACCGGGCTTCGCAGTGAGATTACTGTTCCTTCTGCGGAAGTATGCATGGAATTTGGATACTTTTTCCTGAAGAAGGAGGATTATCCGGAGGCGGCGCACTGGTTCTACACAGCGGCTTTTGAAAGTGAAAGCGAGATTGACATTGCCAGCAGCGGTACATCACCTTTGATGGCGCTGGCGTTGAGCTACCGAAGATATGCCAAGTCACCGCATATCAGGGCGCTGCCACAGGAAGAGTATGAGCTGGAGAAGCTTCGACTTACACAGAAGGCAGCAGAATACGAACAGATGGCGCGGGACTGGAAACCACAGGAGAATGGTTTTTGAGTTGACTTAACACGGTAGAGGGATTACACTGAAGTTAACATAACAGAAAGGGAAACTTACCAATGCATTATCAGTATTTAGTAGTAGGCGCAGGGCTATATGGCGCAGTCTTTGCTCATGAGATGGAGAAAAGGGGAAAAGACTGTCTGGTCATTGAGAAGAGAGATCACATAGCCGGTAATATTTATACAAAAGAAGTAAATGGAATTCAGGTTCATGAGTATGGAGCACATATTTTTCATACCTCAGATAAAGAAGTGTGGAATTATGTAAACCAGTTTGCGGAGTTTAATCACTATATTAACTGCCCGGTGGCACGATATAAGGATGAGTTGTATAACCTGCCTTTTAATATGAATACCTTTGCCAGGATGTGGAACATCAAGACCCCAAAGGAAGCCAGAGAGCATATTGATGCACAGATTGCAGACCTGCATATCACAGAGCCTAAGAATCTGGAAGAACAGGCATTATCACTGGTCGGAAGAGATATCTATGAGAAACTGGTAAAAGGCTATACGGAGAAACAGTGGGGCAGAGACTGCAAGGAACTGCCAAGCTTCATTATTAAGAGGCTTCCGGTCCGTTTCGTCTTTGACAATAATTATTTTAATGACCCATATCAGGGAATCCCCAAGGGGGGATATACGCAGATCGTGGAGAAGCTTCTGGAAGGAATTCCAGTGAAGCTTGGAACCGATTATGAGACTTTCTGCCAGCGGAACACAGATGGCGGATTTATCTCTATGGACGGTGAAGATACTTTTGAAAAAGTACTGTATACAGGTATGATCGACCAATTCTATGAGTATTGTTACGGAGAACTGGCATACCGTTCCCTGCGTTTTGAGACAGAATATCTGGAAGACGAAGACAATTATCAGGGAAATGCTGTAGTAAATTATACAGAAAGAGAAGTACCTTATACCCGTATTATTGAACATAAGCACTTTGAATTCGGCACACAGAAAGGTACTGTCATTACCAGAGAATATCCGAAGGAATGGAGCCGGGGGGATGAACCATATTATCCTGTAAATGATAAACATAACAGTGAATTGTATGAGAAATATGCACAAAGAGCTGCGCAGGAGAAGAATGTACTCTTTGGAGGCAGACTGGGACAGTACAAATATTATGATATGGATAAGGTGGTTCGTGCCGCACTTACCATGGTAGAAGAGCAATTATAAATATTCATTATAATAGGTACAAAAAAGGCATCATTTGAGAAAGAATCAGATGATGCCTTTAACAATATGTATTAAACAGCATTCCGCTGTAGATACTGGTTACATATGGATTGATATAAGTAGTGGCAGGATTGGGATAGGAACAGATCTGCCGGTTCAGGTATTCCATAGGGTCCATGGCAATAGAGCTTAATTTACGGATCAAATGACTGCCAAAGTTCTGCAATGCATTCAGATCCATCGGAGTCGCCTCTTCTGATTTCTCTCTTGGCGGATAGAGGAGGGTATCATCTTCTTTGACCTGTATACCGTATTTCTCAATCTCATTTTGATGCCCTTGCAGTAGTCTATGCATATCTTCGCTTAAACGTTCTGAATGTTCCGGCGCAGATTTCGTGCTTTCCCAGAATGTATTATAACTCTTTACAAAAGCGTCTATATTATAGGAAAGAGATTGCGGATCGGGATAAAGTCCTACTTGAATCTCAGTGTTCTTATCGGCAGCAGATTCAGGATGCAGAGTGATTTCATATGCATCATAGACCCGGAAAGTATTGCCATAGGAAGACTGAGGTTCACCATCTATTGTATAGGCAGCATTTCTTGCTGTCTCAATGTCTTTGTTAAGACCAAGGTAATGTACCATGCCGCTGCTGTGAGAGGTATTATCATCTGTAATGCGGAAATGTTCATTGCCTTTTGCAGGAATACCATAAGCATCAGAGGTAATCTGCAGGGCACTGCGGCCGCTGTCGTCCTGAAGTACCTCGGCATGTACGCCCAGGTCAGAATTGTTGATCAGACGCATGAGTCTGTGTTGCAGGGTATCATGTGTATCGCCCGGCTGTAAGTCGAATTGCAGTTCATAGTGCAGTTTATTTGTAATCAGATCAAAGGAATAGCTGCCGGCAGGCATCATGACCGGTTGGGAAGAGGTCAGATAACTGGAGGTATTACGCTGCGGAGTCGCATAGTCCTGAATTGACATAACAAAGTGAGCAGGTGCTTTACAATAAGAAGAAACACCTTGATTCTCTGTCGGTTCATAAGAAACACTGACTTGTCCAGGGTGATCGCTATAGGCAGTTTTAGTGGAAAAAAGCTGATTCTCATCATCACAGCTTAACGTATCTATCGTTTCGTGCAGAGACTTAGCCTGTTCTTTGAGCTGAATTGCATAAGAAATCTCTTCAACAGTAGGGCTCTTTAAATATACCGGTGCGAACCGGTTCTTTAACTGTATGGAACTGTATAGCTCTTTGAGCTCTTTTGAATCATGGGTGTCATAACGGGAGCAGCGCTTGCTGCCATAGGTTGTCAGATATTG
>OIXA01005038.1_pt1 | contig 12095 bp, 10 predicted proteins | sample 1587721 | NCBI WGS metagenome assembly OIXA01 (sample SAMEA3888900, study PRJEB22519) | human gut metagenome | biome: human gut; feature: human-associated habitat; material: faeces | place: Denmark | collected 2013 | reverse complement strand
TCAAATTACGATGCTCGGAACGGGAAATGCTACGGTTTCCCAGATTTATAATACCTGTTTTGTGCTCCAAACTCCCAGCACCCTGATGCTGGTGGATGCGGGCGGAGGAAACGGAATACTGGCGCAGCTGAAGAAGATAAATGTTCAGATTTCTGACATTCATCACCTCTTCGTTACCCATGCGCATACCGACCATGTGCTGGGGGGAATCTGGGTAATCCGAATGGTGGCACAATGTAAGGGATATGAGGGATTGCTGCATGTGTATGGAAACGATAAGGTGATAAAGGTGATCAAGACCATCATCGACATGATTCTTGCCAAGAAGCAACTGGCTAAGGTGGCTGAAAGGGTGGTGTTCCATCAGTTGGAAGATGGCGATTGCTTCGAAGTGGGGGATATGAAGTTGGAATGCTTTGATATTCAGTCTACTAAGGAAAAACAGTTCGGATTCCGAGCAGAGTTTCCTTCTTCTGATGAATCGGATAAGCCTTTGGTCTTGGCGTGCCTGGGTGATGAACCTTATAACGAGCAGAACCGACGCTACATAGTGGGGGCTGACTGGATGATGTGTGAGGCGTTTTGTCTCTATGCCGACCGCGATACGTTCAAGCCTTATGAGAAATGCCACAGTACGGCGCTTGATGCCGGAAAACTGGCGGAGGAACTGGGCGTGAAGAATCTTATCCTGTATCATACGGAGGAGAAAACACTCGCTAATCGTAAAGAAAATTATACTCGTGAAGCTGCCGAGAACTTCAAGGGTAGAATCTTCGTTCCGGATGATTTGGAGGTGATAGAGCTGTAGAATTTCTTTCTTTATAATTGTGGGCTTAATCAGTTTTGATCCGGTAGGAAAATCTTGGTTACTTCCCGCTCTCCGAAATCTATCATGGCGTTGAAGAGACTCACTTTTTCCGCCTTTCTGAGGTTTTCTAGTGTGAGGTCGGCTTCCAGGATGATGCCGGCTTCCAGGAGCTGGGCACGTTTGGTTCCCTGGAGCAGGGGATGCTTGGGGGTGAGCCATCTGTTGCCATCAAAAAGGGCGAGATTGGTGAAGGAGGTATCGGTAATGAGCCCGTTCTTTACAATGATGATTTCATCGCAATCGTCCTTCTGGGCTACCAGGGCGTTGAGCGCACTTCGGTCTGTGCTCTTATAGGTGTAGTCGATATTATTATCCTCTACCACCTTGAGGGAATGAATCTCCTTCATCTTGTAGGGGGCGTACTCGATGGCTTCCACGCCCTGGGTGCCATAAACCACTCGTGCCTTGTAAAGGTTCATTTCCTCTTTTGGGGAAATGAGGGATGAGAGTTTTATTTCTTCAGATGCGAGGGTTGGAAAGAACCTGCGGATGGTTCTCTCCATTCTTGCCTGATGATAGGGTAGGGCTAGAGCCTTGCCGTTTTTGATCTTTATTGTTTCTATAAATTGCTGTTTCATAATCTCTTTTATTTTTTCTAAGATGAAAGGTGGATTTAAAACGGAAGATAGATTTTCTGAATCACTTCCTCGTATTCCCTCCGGCAATCGCTCTTCGAAGTGATGCCGCCGCCTGCCTTGAAATACAATTTTCGGCTTTCCTTCGGCTTCTTTCCTTCGTTTGCCTTGAAATTCTTTTCTCCGTCGGCTTCAAAATCAACCGGCGAAGTTTCTTCTTCTATGAATCTTATCATGACGGCAGAGTTGAGTTCGCCCTGGTCGTAGATTCCCATGATGCCCGTGTAGAAGCCGCGGTCGTAGCCTTCTGCCTCTTGGATAATCTGCATGGTTTTATCTTTCGGGGCACCCGTGATGGAACCGGCTGGGAGCTGGGCATCGAGGATTTCGCCCAGATGGTGCGGGTAATCTTCGGGCAGGCGACCGCTGATTTCTGAACTGGTTTGCAGAATGTCGCCCTTGTTGGTGTGCAGCACGTCGACGTAACGGTATTTATCTACCCTTACATCTTCTGCCACCCGGCTCAGGTCGTTTCTTATCAGATCTACGATGGTGGCGTGTTCTGCCGCCTCTTTCCGGTCTTCCATCAGCAGCTTTTCTGCATTGGGGAGGGATGCATCCAGGGTTCCCTTCATGGGATAGGAGTAGATTCTTCCGCCCTTGATTCTGACGAAGGTTTCGGGCGAAAAGCAGACGAAGGGGGTGAGATTCTCTTCTATGTTCACTTCTTTCAGATGAGCTTTATCTTCTGCTTGAGTTCTCTTTCTTCTGAGCAGCAGTTTATACTTCCCTTTTGCACGATGGAAAATTTCTTCTAATGAAAGATTGCAGCTCACGGGAACCCGGTTGGTGAGATTCGTAAGATAGCTGTTGCCCGCCATAATGTTGCTCTTCACGATGTTGAAGCTTCGCTCATAATCGTTATAAAGGGGCGGGGTTATCTGCCAAGAAATAGGAGAGTCCAAAGGAGTTCCTTTGAAAAACTTTTTCTCCGAAATCTCCTTTGGAATCTCCCTTGAAATCTCCTCGTAAATTCTTTTAGAATCCCCCATTTCTTTCGAATGGTTTTCTCTCCAGTTACCTCTTCCTTCGAAATCGAAGAGGCATTCTTCGGGATTTATATCTGATAGCTTGCGGATGAAGGCCTCGTCTGCCTGGTAGTTGATGACAAAGAGAAAAGGCTCTTTCTGGCTTGCCAATCGGTTGATTTTATCTATGATTTTCTGTTTCATGTCTGCAAAGATACTGCTTTTATTTAGAAAGACAAAAGATTGGTTACAGATTTTTGTTTGATGGGACGTCTTCTCCACACGCCCTGATCAGGGCGTGTGGAGCATATTTAATAGGCTTTCACTGCCTTTTTTAATACGCTTCTCCCTGCTCTATTTCTTCCTGCGTAATGCGCTTGCGGTCGATGGCGCGCCAGGCAAAAACGATGTAGGCGAGCACGAACGGGATGAGGAGGGAGACTATCGCCATGGTGCGGAGCGTGAACTCGCTGCTACAGCTGTTGGCGAGAGTGAGCGAACTCTGAAGGTCGATGTTGGATGGATAGTAGGCGGTATTGTTCCAGCCGGCTATCAGCAGCAGAACCAGCACGGTAAGCACGGTTCCGATGCCCGTAAACCAGATTCCCTTTCTATACTGCACGCTCCTCGATGACTTGAAAATGCCGAAAAGAACGAGTACTACACCTATTAATAATATTACAAGCAAGATTGGCATCTCCAGGAGATTGTGAAGATACTTCATACTCTCAATCGTAATGCCGGAAGAAGAAGTGCTGAATCCATCTTTTACCAGCAATCTGATGAGGAATGGCAGGAAGAACAATAGGAAGAGGAGGGCATTCCATGGCAACTGGCGGGTGCAGCGCTCCTGAATCTGCTGGTGCTCGATGTTGTTCTTGATGTAGAGCATGCCCAGAATACGGGCTAGCATCAGTACGGCAAGTCCCAGCACTACGTTCCATGGGTCGAGCAGGGCATCAAGACCATGGCTGGCATTTGCCCAGCGGCTGATGACGGGTTGCAGACTGTTGGTAATATTGCCCTTGTCTATCAGGAAATTGCTGCCGTTGAAGAAGGTGGCTACGGCTCCGCCAAGAAGCAGCGGACCCACGATGCCGTTGATAATGAGGCTGATCTGAAAGGGCTTCGGTCCAAGAAAATTACCTATCTTGTTCTGGAATTCATAGCTCACGGCTTGAATCACAAACGAGAACAGGATAATCATCCACAGCCAGTAGGCTCCGCCGAAACTGGTGCTGTAGAACAATGGAAACGAGGCGAAGAAGGCTCCGCCGAAGGTGACGAGTGTGGTGAAGGTGAACTCCCATTTTCGTCCCGTAGAGTTGATGATGAGGCGACGCTCTTCTTCCGTTTTTCCCAAACAGAATATCAAGGTGTTGGCTCCCTGTACAAACATGAGAAACACCAGTAGGGCTCCTAATAATGATACGAGGAACCACCAGTATGATTGCAAAAATTCGTATGTCATAATACTAATGTCATAAAGTTAATTCATAATCTTAAGTTTATCATCTTAAGTTTTTATTCATATTCCGGTCCTTTCTTAATCTGCTTCACCAGGATGCTGATTTCTACGGCAAGCATGGTGGTGAAGAGTGCCAGGAAGATGAAGAAGGTGGTGGCCACGCTGCCTGCCTCGATGTCGGAGATGGCGGCACTTACTGGCAGCAGGTCTTGGATGGTCCAAGGCTGGCGACCGATTTCTGCTACTATCCAGCCCGATTCTGAGGCGATGTAAGCCAGCGGAATCATGATGATGGCGGAAATGAGGAACCATCGGTATTGGGCGATTTCCTTCTTGTAGACGAGGAAGAGGCTGAGGGCGAAGAAGAGAATGAGCATGCAGCCTACTCCCACCATCAGGCGGAAGGCGTAGAAGCAGATCGGGATGCTCGGTACCAGTTCTTTGGCGTCCTTGATGTAACCATATCCGAAGTATTTCATATTCTCCCTGAGGATAGGGAGCTGGTCTTTCGCCTTCGTTTCGCGATAGGTTTTCAGGGCAACTATCGCCTTCTTGCCCCGGGCTATCTTTTCCTGCACGGATGGTTCCCGGGTGCCATCCTCTTTAGTGTAACCCTTGATAATATCGTTTACGCCAGGCACGTAGCCATCGGCTGTGCGGGTGGCTAAGAACGAGAGCATGTTGGGGATGGCGATGCGCATGGCTGGCTCCTGCTCGTTTTCGTAATCGGGCTGCCGGAAGGGATGAACGGCTGCTATCGCCGTGAGGCTTTCGCCGTTTCCACCATTATATAATGCTTCCATCGCAGCCAGTTTCATCGGCTGCACCTGTGCCACCTGGTAGGCAGAGTTGTCGCCGGTCATCGCAGCCAGCAGGGTGGCGATGAGTCCTACTCCGGCACCCATCTTGATGCTCGCCTTCGCCAGTTGGGTTTCTCTCTTCTTCAGGAGATACCAGCAGCTTACGGCTACTACGAAGGTGGCGCCGATGATCCAGGAGGAAGTAACGGTATGGGTGAACTTGTTGATGGCGAATGGCGAGAGTGCCACATCCATAAACGAAGTCATCTCGAAGCGCATGGTATCGGGATTAAATTCCTGTCCCACCGGATACTGCATCCAGGCGTTGGCTACGAGAATCCACCAGGCAGAAATGGTGGCGCCAAGTCCCGTGAGCCAGGTGGAGGCAAGGTGGAAGCCCCGGCTCACCTTATCCCAGCCGAAGAACATTACGGCTACGAAGGTGCTCTCCATGAAGAATGCCAGGATGCCTTCGATGGCTAGGGGAGCGCCGAACACGTCGCCCACGAACCAGGAGTAGTTGCTCCAGTTGGTGCCGAATTCAAATTCCAGGATGATGCCTGTGGCAACGCCCATGGCGAAGTTGACGCCAAAGAGTTTTTGCCAGAAACGGGTTACGTGCTTCCAGAACGGCTTGTTGGTGCGGTAGTAGCATGTTTCGGCGATGCCCATGATTACTGCCAGTCCCAGGGTGAGCGGCACGAACAGCCAATGGTAGATGGCCGTGAGTGCGAATTGCGCCCTCGACCAGTCGATGGTCGCTGATGTAATGTCTAACAATAGATTTGTCATCATAGTTGAATGGTTTTAGAATTGTTATTATATAATGTTTTTGTATTTCTTTCGATGTGAAGGTTGCGGGGATTCAGAGTCTTATCTGTTCAGAATTTCCTTGGAAACGAAGCCAGCCTTGTCTCCGTTCTTGGCATTCGTATTGATAAAATCTGGAAAGAAAAAGAGCTTGAGCACCAGGAAGATGATGGCAAGCTTGATGAGGATGACAGCCCACAACGTCTTGCCCAGGGTCATCGTCCTGAAACCATCGTAATAGAGATGGAAAATCCGGGACAGCAGTCCTTGTTTTATCGGTTTTACATCCGTTTTCATCAGTTTTTTATCCTTTTTCTTCTGCATAAGCACTCCTTCTTAAAAAAATCTGCTGCAAATCTACAATAAATAATTGTAACTACCAAACATTTTATTGAAAAAGATACAAAAAGAAAAGAATTTGTTTCTAGATAGTCTATTCAGGTTTTGCAAGTAGGTTCTGTTATTTTTTATTCCCTTAAATTAAAATCTCCTCTCTAAAAATAGCTTATCTTTGCAGTCTCATTACATGAAATGAGATGTAAAAAACTTATAATATAAAATAGAAGAAAATGTGTATGATTATAGGAGTAGTAATTGTTAAGGTGGCGATGCTGGTAAGTCTTGCTGCCTATAAAATATTAAGATAACATTAAAATCATTAGGAAATGGAAATTACAGAAAGAATTCAGAGTAGAAAGGATGTAAAGGCGATTAGTGTTCGCCTTTTGGGTGATTATAAGTCTGTCAATTATATGGAGGCTTGGAACAAGTTGGGTGCTTATTGTCAGAAGCATCATCTTGATTATGATTGTCCGGATGCAGAATACATCAACATCTATCACGACAATCCGGCAACGACTCCTGCTGAAGCCTGTCGCACGGATGTTTGTATCGCAGCTCCTATCGTAGAGCAGCTTCAGCCTGAGGAAGGTGTGAACATTATTACGATTTATGGCGGTCGCTTCCTGGTTTATCGTTATCAGGGACCGTATGAGAATCTGGCAGAAGTTAACGCCAAGGTTTATGGCGAACTCCTTCCTGCATCTGGCGAGAAGGTGAAGTTGGGAAGCGGAGTGTTGGAGCATTGTCAGATGTTTGAGCGTTACCTGAACGACCCGGAGACAACGGCTCCGGAAGAATTGCTAACAGAAATTTGGATTCCGATAGAGTAGAAATCATGCTAAATATATTTAGGTTAAGATTAGGAGCATTACTTCATTTTCTGATAGCCATAGGCCATTTGATTTGCCTCTTCTTTTTGGAGGAGGCATTCAAGGCTTATGGTATTTTATATGAAATGAAGCATCTCTGTTTTGACCAGGAATGGCTGTTGTATGCTGTTACGGTTTGTCTGGCAGTAGGCTTTGCTATTTTATATGCGCTCTCTGTTGCAGGCGATATTAGAAAGTTACCATTACAGAGATTGGTGATGATAGCCATTGTTGGCTTGTATTCTATCAGAGTAATAGTAGGGATTGATTGGCTGTTGTATGAGTTTACTTATCTGCAATTCTTCTCGACTTTAGTGCCAGCGATTCTCGTCTATTGCTATTTTCCCGGGCTGAAACGAGAAAAGCAAGTATAAAAAAGAATGTTATGAAGAAAGAGATAAATGCAAGAGAAACTTCCAGGGCGGCGGCGTTCGAATTATGGATTTCGTCGCCGATGCCGATGGTAACCCTGACCAAGACATTCGATGTTTCCCGAATTATGAAGATAAGCAGGAAGAGGGGGTGGAAATTCAATATGATCTTGTGCTGGGCGATAGGCTGTGCTGCATCGAGAACCAAGGAGTTTTATCTTCTTCCGGAAAAAGAATCTTCTAAAGGAATTCTTGATGAGGAAAAATCCCAAGAAAAAGAATCTGGTTCATCCTGGCGATTGATGCAATACGATTCTATCGCCATTAACGTAATCGTGGGAAATAAGAAGGGAGGAATCAATTCCTGCGACATTCCTTATTCTGATGATATTCAGAAGTTTAATGAAGATTATCTTCGTCTGACTTCTGAGGCTGCTGCTGAATGCAAATCATCTTCTTTAGAGGATGCGATGGTGGTGGGAACGTCGGCGATGATAGGAACGGAGCTTGATTGTATCGTGAATCAATACACGGATTTATTCTGCAACCCCATGCTGATGTGGGGAAGTTATCATCGTGGTTTCTTCAGAACCACGCTCCCCATCTCCTTCCAGTTTCATCATGTTCAGATGGATGGCGGCGAGGCTGCAGGATTTCTGGAGTTATTACAAGTAATCATCAGGTTCTTGCAATAACTCCACGTCTTAATCTGAATTCCATCGGGCTCACCCCGTGTTTCCGCTTGAATGCCGTGCAGAAATGGCTCTGGTAATCGTAGCCCAATTTGATACCGATGTCGGCAATCGGCAGACTTGTGTCGAGGAGATAATGAACCGCTAAATCCATGCGGAAATCGAAGAGATACTGGAATACCGTGGTGCCAAACTCCTGCTTGAAGGCTTTCTTCAGGGTGCATTCGTTGGTGCCCACCATTGCCGCCAACTCGTGGAGCGAAGGCATTTCCTGATAGTGGGTGAGGATGATGCTCTGGGCATCGTGTATCTTGTCACGGATGCTGAGACTGAAGGTTTGGCTGCCTGGCAAGAGACTGGCGGGCAGGAGAAATCCCGAGAGGCAGTCGATAATCTTCGATTCCAGGTATTTGGAGGCTTGGTTGCCTAACAGGCGGGAACGCTGGATGTCTCGTGCCGCCTTGATGACTGCTGCTATGGCGGGCTGGTTGTACTTGATGATGGTCTGGGTGTCGAAGGTAGGGCTGGTTAGAGGGGAGAGCTGCTCAAAAGCCTCCGCGTCGTGCTCGATAAGCTCTTCTATGAATTGCTGTGGGATGACCACGTTTAAGATTTCGAATTGGGTGCCCTGGTTCAGGTGAGTGTTGGCACCACCTTCGCCGCTTAGAAAACAGAGGCTTGCCTCGCCTGTTTTCCACATCATTTCCTTTTTTATACCACGACCGCCGTATACTTCTTTCATGCTGCCGCCAAAGGTTGGCATGGAGAAGAGCAGGGCTGGTCTGACCTCGTGCTGCGCGATAAACTTGGTGTTGTTCGCCTTGCCAAAATAGTGTTGGTTCATAATGCCAAACTTCCGGTAATGCCACTCCTTGAGCGAAACTTCCATTGCATTCGATTCGATGTGGTTGCTCCGTTCCATCCCATGGTTGTCGATGAAGATAAGACCGTTTGTCCTTACTTCCCCTTCTATCTTTCCATCTCTTATTATCTGACAGTCGATCATTAGCTTTACTTTAAGTTGTTTTTATGCTGCGAAATTGCAATTAAGCAAGAAATTCATTGCAAATGTACGATATTCTAAGTAAATATACAAGTTTATCTCCAATTTTATACCTCTTTTTCTAGAAAAAGTCTCTGCTGGGGCAAAATCATAGAGATTCTGCTTAACAGAGACTTCGTTTTTTCTATATTTAAACCGAGAAAGTTCTTCTACAAAGAGGAGTTCTTCTGGAGAAACCGAGAAAGTTTTTCTATTTTCCTCCCATTCGTCCCACGGCTTCCTGGGCAGAGTTCTCGCCACGGTATTGCTTCTTGGCCTGGTTGAAGCGATAGGTGAGGCGGAGCTGGACGCTTCGGGTGTCTACCCACTTCTGCTGCTGGAACCGTACGTTGCCGTAGGTACCGTCGGTCTTTTGGCGCTTGGTGTTGAAGATGTCGTTCACGTTCAGGCTTAGCGAGAGACGGTCTTTCAGGAAACTCTTGTAGAGCTGGAAGTCGAAGTTGTGCACGCTGCAGAGGGTGAGGAAATCGTAGGTCCCGCTGCTTCGGTAGGAGAACGAGAGGTTCATGTACCAGCCCTTTGGAAGATGGAAGCCGTTGTAGAGGCTGAAGATGTAGTAGGGGTCGTGGAAGCTTTTCTCCTTGCCCATGCTGACGGCCTTGATGAAGCCCTGCTGGATGCCTGCCTGTAGCTGTGGCTCGTAGAAGCCCCAGCGGTGGCGGTAGCCGAGGAAGCTGCCCCAGTTCCAGCAATGGTCGATGTTGGTCCAGGTGATGTAGCCCGTTTGCGGGTCATCTGAATCGGGTTCGATGATGCTGGTGATGTAATCCTTCACGTAGGTGTAGCTTGCCTGGACGAAGAGGTCGCCGTAGCTTGCCTGGTATTTGAACTCGTGGCGCTGGGATGGCTCCAGCTGGCTGTTTCCTATCTGCCACATGTAGCGGTTCGCGTAAACCGTGCCCGTGTTCAGCTCCTGGAAGGATGGTCGGATTTCGGAAGAGCGATAGCTCAGGGACTGGGAGAATCTGCCTGACTGATGAGAGAGCAGGAGGGAAGGGTAGAGGTTGTCGTATTTGCGATGAAGCGGCTCGGTGGAGGTAGTTTCATCTTTCAGATAATCCAGGCGGCTGTCCACGTGCTCGTATCTCAATCCTACTCTTAATGAGAAGGGCTTGAAATCGAGTGAATACTCGGCGAAGACGGCAGCATGATTTTCCTTGGTGATGCTGTGGGTGGAGGTTCCCTTATCGGCAGGGGTGTAATCGGTGCGCGATTCGCTCTTCACGTAGTTGTACTCGGCGCCCATCATCCAGGTTTGCTTGTCGTTGATGGTGTAGTTGGCGCGGGCCTTTGCTCCCCAGATGGTTCCATCGCTTTGCGGCAGGAGTGTGAACTTGTTTCTGGCTTCCTGCAGGGGGGAACTTGAAGCGAGGGACCAAGCGATGGAATCGCTTGGAACGGAGGCAAGGAGGGGGACAGAAGGGGAGCTGCTTGGGGCTAAGAGGGCGCTTGGGGAGGTGGCTGCTCCTTTTCCTTTGGCTGCTCCTTTCTCTGAGATCTCATCCACGAATTGAGCCTGCTCCGTGTGCAGTTTCACGAAATCGCCGAAGAAGTTCAGCTTCCATTTCTCTCCGTATTTGCCCTGGTAGAAGGCGTTCACGTGGTGCTGCCAGTCGTAATAGAGAAACTTGTTGTTGCCCGTTACGTTGTCATCTACGTGATCGTTGGTCATCGCATAGCTCGTCATCTTGAAAGGCATCGGCTGATGGATGTTGTAGCCGTTGTATTTTACTCCGATGGTTTGCTTTTCTGTCAGGGCGAGGTCGGCTCCGGCACTCCAGTAGAAGCGGTCGTAGTAGCTGTGCTTGCTGTCGAGGGTGGCGGAGGCAATGTAGGTGGTGGCGTTATCGCCAGCCTGGCTGCCGCTTACGTAATTTGTGGCGATGTCCTGTTCTTTCCATATTCCCTGCCAGTTGGCGTAGCCCAACTTGCCGTAGTACGTCATCTTGCCGTGGGTGTAGGTAAGGTCGAGGTCATGGTTGTTGCTCACGAAGGAGTCGAAGAGGAAGCCGGAGTTCTCCACGATGGCGAGTCCTTGCAGGTTCTTCTTGGTGGTGATGAGCAGCACGCAGCCCACGTTGTTGCCGTATTCGGCTCCGGGATGATGAATCACCTTCACCTCTTTTATCTGTGTAACGGGCAGGTTTTCTACCACGCTGTAATCCTGCACCTTTCTGTCGTTGATGTAGATTTCGGGTGAGCCGCCGATAAATGCCTGCGGTTTGCCATCCTTGTTTTTGAACATTCCGGGAAGTTTGGCAAGCATTTCCGTAGCTGTTGGCTCCTTCTCGAGAGAAGTTCCCGAGATGCGAGCCACGATTCCGCCGTTCTTCTGGCGGAATTGCGAGCGGGTTCCCTTGATGGTTACGGCTGCGAGCTGTTTCTCCCATTGGATGCTGTCCTGGCGCAGCTTTTCCTTCATCGCCTGGATGCTATCAGTAGAATTATTCTTTGCAGTAGAAATATTCTTTGCAGTAGAAATACTCTCTGCTGTAGTGGTCTTTGTCTGTTGAGCGTTTGCCATCATCGGATTTCCCAGGACGAGCAAGCTGCTTATGATCAATTCATGTTTCATAATCTTCTTTTTTATTTTAATGCAATATGTCACAAAGTTCTTGCGAATGTTACTGCGCAGGAATCTTGCGGATGATGTTGCAAAATTACGGATAAGGAAAGAGAAGGATTTTAATATGACGGAATTTTTTCGGATAAGATTTGTTTTTTATGGAATAAGGCTTGCTGTTTCATCATAATTCGTTATCTTTGCACTATTTATAGGATAAGCTGGATCTCAGCAATTTTTATAGGATAAGCTGGATTTCACAAGTTTTATAGAATAAGCTGAATCTCGGCAAGTAGAACTAAATGAGAAGAAATGTAGAATTAATTTAGTGTGAAGAAATAATGAATATAGAATCTGTTAGAGAGTATAGTCTCTCGCTTCCCCTCGTAACCGAGGCTTTTCCTTTTGATGAGCGGACCTTGGTGTTTCGCATTTTGGGCAAGATCTTTGCCTGTGTTGACCTGGAGCGCCCCGAGTGGGTTACGATGAAATGTAATGCCGATTACGCCCTCGAACTCCGGGAAGTGCATCCCGAAATAGAAGGCGCATGGCATTGGAATAAGAAATACTGGAATCAGGTAAACCTTTATGGCACGCTGGAAGATGATTTCATCCAGGCCCTGATTCGCCACAGTTATTCCGAAGT
>OIXA01005032.1_pt1 | contig 12104 bp, 10 predicted proteins | sample 1587721 | NCBI WGS metagenome assembly OIXA01 (sample SAMEA3888900, study PRJEB22519) | human gut metagenome | biome: human gut; feature: human-associated habitat; material: faeces | place: Denmark | collected 2013 | reverse complement strand
CGCCGGGGCGAGTTCAAGGATATGCAGTATCTGGATACCCATCTGGTGGAGCTGCACTACCAGATGCCCCTCAACGAGATCATCTACGACTTTTTCGATACCCTGAAGGCCAACACCAAGGGCTACGCCTCTCTGGATTATGAGCTCTCCGGCTACCGCACCAGCGATCTGGTGAAGGTAGACCTGCTCCTGAATGGCGACGGCGTGGACGCCCTCAGCTTCATCGCCCACCGGGATAAGGCCTATCCCCGCGCCCGGCGGCTGTGCGAAAAGCTGAAGGAGAATATCCCCCGCCAGCTGTTCGAAGTACCCATTCAGGCGGCCATCGGCGGGCGCATCATCGCCCGTGAAACGGTGAAGGCCATGCGTAAGGACGTGCTGGCCAAGTGCTACGGCGGCGATATCACCCGTAAAAAGAAGCTGCTGGAAAAGCAGAAGGAAGGCAAAAAGAAGATGCGGAACCTGGGGACCGTACAGGTTCCCACCGAGGCCTTCATGGCCGTCCTCAAGCTGGACAGCGATTGATACACCCTCATCGCCCAAATGGCTCTGTGCCATTTGGGCGAACCCATCTCACATTCGGGAAGGTACATGATATGAGCGAATTATATGAGCTGCTGACCTTTGAAGCCTTTGGCCAGCGCTATCCGGAGCTGACCGCCCGGCACCAGATCCTGCCGGGACGGGGCGTATTCTGCAAGGCGGAGCGGCTCCAGAGCGGCGTCATCGGGACCTACGCCATGCCTCAGCGCATGGCCCCCACCGGCGAAAAGCACTTCTTCGGCTACTATCTGACGGAGAAAAAGCTGCTGCTGGTGGAAAAGGGCAGTTTTTTGCAGGGCCTGCTGCCGGGCCTTCCGGGGGAGACCCCGGCTCAGCTGCTGTCGGAGCTGCTGGCCCGGCTGACGGCGGAGGACATGGAAAGCCTCCAGCACTACGAGGAGCGCCTGACGGCATTGGAGGAAGTTCTGCTGGCGCAACAGGCGGAGGATTTCGACAAGAAGATCTTCCGCATCCGCCGGGAGCTGTCGGTGCTGGCGGGCTACTATGCCCAGCTGGACGACCTCTATGCCGTGCTGGCCGATGCCGTCCCGGACGCAGAGGAGCACGTCCAGCGGCTGCTGGAGCATCTCTCCGGCAAGGCCCAGCGGCTGCTGACCATGACGGAGCAGGAGAAGGAGTATTCCCTCCAGCTGCGGGAGATGCACCAGACGCAGGTGGATATGCGGCAGAACCAGATCATGAAGATCCTCACCATCGTCACCACGGTGTTCCTGCCCCTGTCTCTCATCGCCGGCTGGTACGGCATGAACTTCCGGAATATGCCGGAGCTGACGGCGGAGCACGGCTATCTGGTGATCTGCATCGTCAGCGCCGTGTGCGTGCTGGTGGAGCTGTGGATCTTCAAGCGCAAAAAATGGTTTTAAGGAGGCGGCCCTATGGCAGAGCTATCCACCAACGTGCGATATATCAAAGGGATCGGAGAGACACGGGCCAAGGCGCTGGAGAAGCTGGGCATCACCACCCTGCGTGACCTCATCAGCTATTTCCCCCGCTCCTACGAGGACCGGACCCTGACCCGCCCCATCCGTGACCTGACGGAGGGGGAGAACGTCTGTGTCCGGGCCATGATCGCCGCCGATCCCACCGCCCACCGCATCCCCGGCGGCCGCACCATCGTCCGAACCCGTGCCGTGGACGAGACAGGAGTGCTGGACATTGTGTTCTTCAATCAGGAGTACCGGAAAAACAGCCTCCACCGGGGGGAGATCTACATCTTCTACGGCAAGGTGGAGGGCCAGCGCCGTCACCAGCTGGTGAACCCCCTGCTGGAGCCGGAGGGCCACCGGCAGCTGACGGGGCGCATCATGCCCATCTACCCACTGACGGCGGGCATCAGCCAGCTGATGCTGACGCAGGCGGTGCGGCAGGGGCTGGACGCCTGCCGGGAGCTGCTGCCGGACGTACTGCCGGATGAGGTGCGGCGGGAGCACCGCCTGTGCTACATCAACTACGCCTACGAAAACGTCCATTTTCCCGATTCGCCGGAGGCTCTGACCCAAGCCCGGCGCCGTCTGGCTTTCGAGGAGCTGTTCCTGCTGACCTGCGGCCTCCGGCTGCTGCGGAGCCGCCGGGAGGACGTGTCCGGCCCGGCGTGCCGCAAGGTCTCCATGGATCCCTTTTATAACGCCCTGCCCTTCACGCTGACGGATGCCCAGCGCCGTGCCGTGGAGGATGCCATAGGTGACATGACCGCCGGCCGCCCCATGAACCGCCTGTGTCAGGGGGACGTGGGCAGCGGCAAGACCATGGTGGCGGCGGCCTGCATCTGGTTCGCCGCCCAGAGCGGGTGGCAGTCGGCCCTGATGGCCCCTACGGAGATACTGGCCCGGCAGCACTTTGAAACGCTGTCGCCCCTGATGGCCCGGCTGGGTCTGACCTGCGCCCTGCTCACCGGCTCCACCCGTGCCAGGGAGCGGCGGGAGACGCTGGCGGGACTGGCCGCCGGTACCATCGACCTGTGCATCGGTACCCACGCCCTGCTGACGGGGGACGTGCAGTACGGACGGCTGGGGCTGGTGGTGACGGACGAGCAGCACCGCTTCGGCGTCAACCAGCGGGCGGCCCTGAGCCAGAAGGCGGAGGCCCCCCATATGCTGGTGCTGTCGGCCACCCCCATCCCCCGGACGCTGGCACTGGTGATCTACGGCGATCTGGATGTGTCGGTCATCGACCAGCTGCCGCCGGGACGGCAGAAGGTGGATACCTTTGCCTTGGGGGAGAGCTACCGTCCACGGGTCAACGCCTTCCTGCGCAAGCAGGTGCAGGAGGGTCATCAGGTGTTCATCGTCTGCCCACTGGTGGGGGACGGTGATACCCTCCCCGACGAGCGGAAGGCCGTCACGGCCTACGCCAAAAAGCTGCAGGAGGAGACCTTCCCGGACCTGCGGGTGTCGGTACTCCACGGCAAGATGAAGCCCAAGGAAAAGGAGAAGGTCATGGAGACCTTCGCCGCCGGGGGGAGCGATGTTCTGGTGTCCACCACCGTGGTGGAGGTGGGCGTGGACGTCCCCAACGCCACCTGCATGGTGGTGGAGAATGCCGAGCGCTTCGGCCTGTCCCAGCTGCACCAGCTGCGTGGCCGGGTGGGGCGTGGTCAGGCCAAGAGCTACTGCATCCTGCTGTCGGAGCATCCCGGCGAGGAGACCCGGCGGCGGCTGAAGGTCATGACCCGCACCAATAACGGTTTTGAAATTTCTCAGGAGGATCTGCACCTGCGTGGCCCCGGCGACTTCTTCGGCCAGCGGCAGCACGGCCTGCCTACCCTGAAAATTGCGGATCTGGCCTGCGATATGCAGCTGCTGGAGGAGGCCCAGTCTGCCGCCAGAGCACTGCTGTGCCGGGACGGGGATCTCTCCCGGCCGGAGCACCGCCCCCTGCTGGAGCGTGTCCGGGAGCTGTTCCACGATACCGCCGACTCCATGAACTGATGAGAATAAATGAGGAAGAGGGAGGAGCTAAAAAGGCTCTTCCCTCTTCTTGCCATTTGCTGCACCCAAATGCTGCACGAAAACCACCGCCCTGAAAATAGCTGACTCCCACGGACAGCTTTTCAGGACAGGATGACCCCATAGAAAATTTTCCATATGTTGGTATTGCGATCTCTCAAAACCAATATTGGCGCATCTGCTCCAGAAATTCTCTGGTGATGGGATACCCGCTATGCTCCCCGATGACGGAATCTATGCCGCAATACGGGCAGATCGCCGTACCGCCCACGTCCTCGATCCAACTGCTGATCTCCTTGGGGGCGAAAATTTTCAGACAATAAAAGCAGCCGCATTTCCTGTCCTGCAACAGCCGCTTCCGGTGGCCGGCGGAAAATTCGTGCGCCTTTATATAGTCGATGGTATAGTCGATCATATGCACCTCCGGCATCCGCTGAAAGGCCCTGCCTCACTCCTCCTGCAGTGCCGCCTGATACAGCTCGTTGCGGGAGAGACCTGTGTCCTCCGCCACCCGGCGGACGGCGTCCTTCATCCGCTGGCCCTGCTGCCGCAGGCTCTGCACCATGGCCACGCCCTCCGCCAGCGTCAGGGCCGGGGCCTCCTGCCGGGGGGCTCCCGCCACCACCAGCACGTATTCCCCCCGTGGCTCCTTCTCCCGGTACAGCGCCACAGCGCCGGACAGGGTGGTGCGGATGGTCTCCTCGTGGAGCTTGGTCAGCTCCCGGCACAGCGCTGCCGGCCGGTCTCCCAGCAGCTCCAGCATATCTGCCAACGTGGGCCGCAGCTTGTGGGGCGCCTCGTGGAACACCATGGTGCGCTGCTCCGCCGCCAGCCGGGTCAGGGCCTCCCGCCGCTCCTTTTTGTTGGCAGAGAGGAATCCCTCAAAGGTGAACCGCCCGGTGGGCAGCCCCGATACCGCCAGAGCGCACACGGCGGCGCAGCAGCCGGGGATGGCCTGCACCGTGACGCCGTTTTCCCCGCACAGCCGCACCAGATCCTCGCCGGGATCACTGATGGCAGGGGTCCCGGCGTCCGTCACCAGCGCACACGTCTCCCCGGCCAGCAGCCGGGCCAGAATGGCCTGCCCGGCGGCGGCCCGGTTGTGCTCGTGGTAGCTGACCAGCGGCTTTTTGATGTCGAAATGGTTCAGCAGTTTCATGGACACACGGGTGTCCTCGGCGGCGATGAAGTCTGCCTCCTGCAGGGTCTGCACCCCACGGGGGGACAGATCCCCCAGATTGCCGATGGGGGTGGCTACCAGATATAATGTTCCGCTCATAGCGCTTGCTCCTCCTCACGAAAATAGGCACGGCGATGCTCTGCCGTCTCCCGGCCGTCGGGGCCGTAGAGCAGCAGCGCAGGCTCTGCCCGCAGCCCGGGCTTCCCACCCCGGCGGCACTCCAGCAGCACCAGACCGGGGATCCCGGCGGCGTCGTGCTGCACCATCCGCAGCCGCTTAGGCTCCAGCCCGAAGCGGCGGGCCATCTCCAGCAGCTCCGCCAGCCGTTCGGTGGGGAATACTACGCAGAAGCGCCCGCCCCACCGCAGTAGCCAACCGGCGGCCCGGCACACATCCTCCAGCGTACACACCACCTCCGACCGGGCGACACTCCGTGTCTCCTGCGGAGAGACACGCCCCGCCTTCGGAGGGAAATAGGGAGGATTGGACACCACAAGGTCGAACCCGCCCATCGGGGGCAGGTCCTCCCGCAGCCGCAGGTCCCCCTGCCGACACAGCAGCCGCTCCTGCCAGCCGCTGCGCTGGGCGGTGCGCCGGGCCAGACGGCAGGCGTCCTCCCGCAGCTCCAGCCCGGTGACGGTGAGGGACGGCTCTCGTGTCAGCAGCAGCGCCCCCAGCAGCCCCGTCCCGGCTCCTAAGTCGCAGGCCCGTTCCCCACGCCGCAGGACGGGAAAGCCCCCCAACAGAAAGGTATCCGTGGAGGGGCGGAACAGACCGTCATCCCAGTAAAAGCCCTGATCGCCCCGCAGCCGGTCCCAGTGCTCCATGTGTACCCCTCCTTTTCTCTGGGCAGAGATACTTATGATATTCTCCACCATCCGTAAAATGGCAGCCGGTATCCTGCCGGAATCATTGATAGTATTGTACCACGGGGAGCGCCTCCGGCGCAAGACAGCAAAAAACACCGGAGCATCCGCTCCGGTGTTTTTCGTCCTTGCTATGTAATTATTCAGCAGGGCTGATAGCGCCATTGGGGCAGGTATCGCTGCAAGTACCGCAGTCCAGGCAGGAGTTAGCGTCGATCACATAATGATCGTCACCCTGAGAAATGGCACCAACAGGACATACGTCTGCGCAAGCACCGCAGCTGACGCAGCCGGAACCGATCTGATAAGCCATGGGAAGCACCTCCATTAAGATTTGTACTGTTATTGTATCATGAAAATGAAAAAAAGCAACCCCTTCCCCTATGGAAAATTTTGTTTTGCCGATTTTTGCGGCGATCAGGCGAAATTGGACAAAAAACGGACAGAAACAGGACGGTATCCGGACAGGAAAAAATGCCCGAAAACGGGACAGCCGGACAAGGCTTTTGTCCAAGAGAGACTGCAAAAAATGCCGGGAGACATTTTCTCCGACCCCGGTACATAGAATGGAGGGTATGGAAACGGAGAGGAGTGGAGCCCATGGAGCGAAAGCCCGATATCGACGATCTGATCTTCGGGGACGAGCGCCCGATAAGTCAGCGCTGAAAATGGAAAAACAGGACGCCCCGTATCGGCGTCCTGTTTTTATCATTTAGCGGTGAGGAGGTAACTCATGCCGCTCCAGAGGGTGAAATAAAGGGTCACAGCTGTACCCGATTCTCCTTGGTCCAGGTGGTGAGACCCAGACGGGGATACCGATGACGCAGGGCCTCGATCTCCTCCGTGCTGCCGCCCATGAGGGAGATGCGATCGACCTTGGCCAGATCGGCGGCGGGCATCGTGTGGTTGGAGGTGGCCCCGCAGGCCTCGCAGTGGTAGTACTTACCATCCGCCATCAGAGAGATCTGGCTGCTGCCGCAGACGGCGCAGCGATTCATTTTCGTAACCAGTGCCATATTCAAACAACTCCTTTCTCTTACTGTCTATACTTTACCACAGGAAATGCGATTTGTAAAACGCATCATTTTCATCTGAAACATGAGAGCTTTTCATGCATTAAACATTGTATACAATCTGAATCGACGGGCAGAGGCAAGTCATTGGCGAAACAATACAAAAAGCAAAAAGAGCGCTCAAAAGGGAGGCTTTCGGAAGCTGCATACCTACCTGAGAGGGGACGGGGAGAGGACAACTGTAAGTATAGCGGGACGAGGGACGGAACATAGCTGGCGAAAGAAGAGCGGGGCCGTTGGGAGTATGGAGGGGGGAGCGCCGGGGGGATCGGCGGACCTGCGCAGGAAGAAACGATGAAAGCAGCGGTGTTGGGGCAGGAAATATGTGGAAAGAACAACTGGATGCGGTGAGGGAGCGGTATACATGCAAGGGTGAATATAAGAGGATGATATGCGGTGAAAATGTATATCACCGGCAGATAGACAGGAGAATATACAAAAGAATGCATACAAAAAGTGCGTCGCTGCGTGACCATTCGCAGCGACGCACTTTTTGACCCGGACGGCATGAAGAAGGAAAAGAAAGAATCTGCCGTCCTCGACCCACTCGACGGCTGGGGGACACGGTCCGCCGCAACCACATGGCAGACAGGATCATCCAGCCGGAGGACTTCCGATCCGGTGCTGTATGATCGTCCTCTTCACGGTACACGCAGAGATATGCACCGAAAGCCCTCTGAGATGGTCTTAGTATACCACAGGAGACGGCAGACGTAAAACGCATGATTTTCATAAAAAGCATGAGAGAATTTCATAGACGGACAGAAAACGCCGCCTGCCTGATGGCGGACAGGCGGCAGAGGAGGCAAAGGTTCAGCCGTGGGGAGGGTAAATCAGCAGGGGATAGGGGGCGGCACACTGCGGGCGGTAGGAGCCTGATGCCGTGCCGCAGGGTGGGTCAGCGAACACTTGCACGCACAGCCAGTGCAGCAACGAGATCCAGAACGAACGATCCAGCCAACATCCAGTCCAAAAACATAACCGGGTCTTCCTTCAGATTATTTTTAGAGCCGAGGTTCCCTGGAAGCGGTTGGCCAACCTGCTTTTTACCACCGATGAACGAGGGCAAGCGCGGTTTTGAGGGGCAGAAATTCGCCCATACTGCGGGGCCCCTCGACCATACGGCAAGTATGGTCGAGGGGCTTTCCTTGGCTGAACAAATTTCTGCTCCGACAAAACTGCAAAGCACCTGCCAGCGATGGGTTTTCGAGTGTTTTTTGAGATGCAGGTGGGTCAGCGCCCACCACGGTGAAAAGCAGCGGAAAGACGCACTGTCAGGCGTGTTTGCCCTTGTCCATCGATGGTAAGTTCGTTGCAGAATATCATGCTCCTGCAAATAAGCAAAGAGAATGAATTTCATTGATCTTATGAAGAAAAGTTTGCAGATAGGGGGCGGGATATGGTATGCTGGAAAGCAAGGAGGCGAGGAAATGGACTTGACCAAATATCAGGTATTTCTGAAAACCGTGGAGTGCGGCAGCTTTACGGCGGCCGCCCAGCAGCTGAGCTTCACCCAATCCGGCGTCAGTCACGCCATCAGTGGGCTGGAGGAGGAGCTGGGGGTAACGCTGCTGAGCCGCAGCCGGGGGGGCGTGACCCTGACGGCGGACGGTTGGGCGCTGATGCCTTATATTCAGGAGATCTGCCGACAGCAGCGGAGCATCGAGGAACGGGCCAAGGATCTGCAGGGACTGGAGACCGGCGTGGTGCGGGTGGCGGTGTTCACCAGCGTGTCGGTGCAGTGGATGCCCTACATCCTGAAAAGCTTTCGGGAGCAGTATCCCAACATTGAATTTGAGCTGCTGCCCTCCAACTACAACACGGAGATCGCCCGGTGGATCCAGGACGGCACGGCGGACTGCGGCTTTCTGGTGCTGCCCACGGAGGCGAATCTGGACTGCTGGCTATTGCAGCGGGACCAGTGGAAGGCCATTGTGCCGTGGGATCATCCGCTGGCGGGGCGGGAGCCGTTTCCGCCGGAGGCACTGACCCAGTATCCCTTCATTCTGCTGGAGGAGGGAGACGACTACGAAATTCAGGAGGTGCTGGACACGCTGGGAGTGCAGCCCAATGTGCAGTACCGGGTGCAGCAGGATCAGGTGATTTTGGCCATGGTGTCCTGCGGGCTGGGCATCAGCATCATGGAGGAGCTGATGCTGGACCGGAACGAATACCCGGTGGTGGCCTGCTCCTTCGCCAAGCCCTTTTACCGGAACATCGGCATCTGCGTCAAGGACAAGCGGGCCATCTCCCGCTCCACCTACCGTTTTGTGGAGCACGTGCGGCGGTGGGTGCTGGAGAAGTACAGCGGATGAGCCATACGGCAGCGGTTGACAGGGCGGGGATACACCACATATATAATAGATACCCGGATTTTTCGACAGGGCGGGGAGGCGAGGCTTGCTGCCGGAACCGGAACCGTAACTCATCAGAATAGGAGGCGAAACCATGGTTTTTATTGTCGTGATCTCATCGGTACTTTTGGCCGTTTGCACCTCGCTGAAGCCGATCTATCTCCAAAATGCCATTGATGCGGTGGACGCAGGCGCAGGCGGCGCACTTACCATGTTTCTGTGCTATGTGGCCAGCATTCTGGGCATCCTGCTGTTTGAGACGGCCCGGCAGCTCAGCACGGGAAAATATCGGAACAGCAGGCTGTTCAGCCTCAAGCGGAAGGTCATGGCGCATATTGTTTATATGCCGCCCCGGAAATTCCGGGAGGAGCAGGGGCAGAACTATGTCACCACGCTGAACAATGAGATCGAGATGCTGGTGGACAGCTATTATGTCACCCGCTTGGAACTGGCCTACAGCATCCTGGTGTTGATCACCTGTGTGATCGCATTGCTGTACATCAACGGCTATCTGGCCATCATTATCATCGTTTCCACCGTGTGTCCCATCGTGGCCTCCGCCGTGCAGGGGAAGGCGCTGGAAAAGCGGACCAATTTCTATACGATGGCTCTGGAAAAGCTCAATGTCATGATCGGCAATCTGATCCACGGGTACCCCACCATCAAGGTAAACCACATAGAGCGGGAATACCTGCAAACGCTGGAACAGGATAACGAGAAGGCCGCCCACGCAGAGTTTGCCAAGGCGAAAACAAAAATTCGGGTGAATATGATCATCGGCCTGCTGTCCTATATCGGCGAGGCCGTGATGGTGGGATTCAGCATTTATGAGATCTCCAAGGGGCGGCTGTCCGTGGGCGCTTTGGTGGGTGCGCTGCAATTATCGGAAATGCTGGTGATCCCCACCAACAGCATTTCCTATCAGATATCGGAAATGCGGAGTGTCACCGGTATTCGCCAGAAGATCCAGCAGCTGCTGTCTGTTCCTGACAGCGCTGCGGCTTCGTCGGCAGCTCCCACGATCGAGTACATGGAGCTTGACAATGTGTCCTTCCGACATGAGGAAAAGGTCATTCTTTCCCATGCGAATTATCGGTTCGAGGCGGGGAAGAAATACCTGATTTTAGGCGAAAACGGAAGCGGAAAGAGCACACTGTTCAAGCTGCTGACCGGGCTGGAAACAGAGTATGAGGGGTGTATCTCGGTGAACGGAACGGATATCCGCCAGCTGTGGCCCGCTCTTTATGACCAGATCGGCGTCGTGCTTCAGGACGCATTTATCTTTGACGATACGTTTCTCCGAAATGTCACGCTTTATCGCCCTGCATTGCGGGAACGGGCCGTATCGGTGATGCATTCTCTGGGAATGGACGCCTTCCTTGCGTCCCATGATCTGGACCAGGTATTCCAGAACACGAAGGGCAATCTATCCGGTGGAGAACGTCAAAAGCTGGCGCTGGCCCGGGTGCTGACCGAGAATAAGCGGGTCATCTTCCTGGACGAAGCCACTGCCAATATGGACAAGGGCAGCAGCCAGAAAATTTTGTCCCAGCTGCTCCGGACGGACGGCTTGACCGTCATCAGCAGCGAACACAAGGTGAGCCCGGAGATCCTGCCGCTGTATGATACGATCCTTGAACTAAAGGACACTCACTTGGAAGAAAGGACATAGGGCGATCCAGCTGCCGGGAGATGAAGGCGGAGATGCGCTTTTACCGGCGGGGTGGAGAGGCAGGCCTTGACAAGCGGGCGTCCGGCAGATACAATAAAAGTTCAGGAGCGATCCGTGAAAAACGATAACAATATAAAGGATTGAGAGAATTATGGCAAAAGATCAGAGAAACGTGGAAGCCATCACCCCCATGGAGGTGGACTTCGCCAAGTGGTACACCGACATCTGCCTGAAGGCGGAGCTGGTGGACTACGCCTCCGTGAAGGGCTTCATGATCCTGCGGCCCTACGGCTACGCCATCTGGGAGAACATCCAGCGCATCATGGACGGGATGTTCAAAAAGACCGGACACGTCAACGTGGCGATGCCGGTGCTGATCCCGGAGAGCCTGCTGAAGAAGGAGGGCGAGCTGGTGGAGGGCTTCGCCCCGGAGGTGGCGTGGGTCACCATGGGCGGCAGCGAGAAGCTGGAGGAGCGGCTGGCCTTCCGGCCCACCTCGGAGACCATGTTTTGCGACCACTGGCACAATGTATTGCAGAGCTACCGGGAGCTGCCCATGCTCTACAACCAGTGGTGCTCCGTCATCCGCTGGGAAAAGACCACCCGGCCCTTCCTGCGCTCCAGGGAGTTCTGGTGGCAGGAGGGCCACACCATCCATGAGACGGCGGAGGAGGCCATTGCCGAGACGGAGCAGCAGCTGAACTGCTACGCCGACTTCTGCCGGGATGCGCTGGCCATGCCGGTGGTGAAGGGCCGCAAGACCGACAAGGAGAAGTTTGCCGGGGCCGAGGCCACCTACACCATCGAGGCCATGATGAAGGACCACAAGGCCCTGCAGTCCGGCACCAGCCACTATTTCGGGGACAAGTTCTCCCGTGCCTACGACGTGACCTTCACCGGCCGGGACAACAAGCTGCAGTATCCCTTCCAGACCAGTTGGGGCAGCACCACCCGCCTCATCGGCGCCTGCATCATGACCCACTCCGACAACAACGGTCTGGTGCTGCCGCCGGCCATTGCTCCCATTCAGGTGGTGGTGGTGCCGGTGGCCCAGCACAAGCCCGGCGTGCTGGACGCTGCGGCGGTTCTGCGGGACCGTCTGACGGCGCTGGAGCTGCGGGTGAAGATGGACGACAGCGAGCAGTCCCCCGGCTGGAAGTACGCCCAGTATGAGATGAAGGGCGTGCCGCTGCGGGTGGAGATCGGACCCAAGGACATGGAGAAGCAGCAGTGCTGCATCGCCCGGCGTGACACCGGCGAAAAGGTGTTCGTGCCGCTGACGGAGCTGGAGGCTACCGTGCAGACCCTGCTGAAGGAGGTACATGACAACCTCTATGCCATGGCGGAGAAGAATCTGGAGGACAACACCTTCGACTTCACCACGTGGGAGGAAGTGAAGGAGATGGCTCAGGGCAAGGGCGGCTTTGCCCGCACCAAGTGGTGCGGCAGC
>OIXA01005028.1_pt1 | contig 12111 bp, 8 predicted proteins | sample 1587721 | NCBI WGS metagenome assembly OIXA01 (sample SAMEA3888900, study PRJEB22519) | human gut metagenome | biome: human gut; feature: human-associated habitat; material: faeces | place: Denmark | collected 2013 | reverse complement strand
TATCCCTGACCATCCCGCAGGGCAGCTTTGTCTCGCTGGTGGGCGAGAGCGGCTGCGGCAAAAGCACGATCGCAGCGCTGCTGTCCGGCAGCCGCACCGGCTATACCGGCAGCGTGACGCTGGGCGGCGTGCCGGTGCAGGAGCTGCAGCAGGAACAGCGTCTGCGCACCCTGACGCTGGTGCCCCACAACGCCGCCATCTTCAAGGGCACGGTGGAGAGCAACCTGCGCATGGCAAAGCCGGACGCGGACGAGGCACAGCTCTGGGCGGCATTGGAACAGGTGAATCTGGCCGATTTCTGCCGCAGCCAGAACGGCCTGCAGACCGCTCTGCATGAGGGCGGCAGCAATCTTTCCGGCGGCCAGCGCCAGCGCCTTGCCATGGCCCGCGCCCTGCTGCACGATACGCCCATCTACCTCTTCGACGAGGCTACCTCCAACGTGGACGCCGAGAGCGAGAACGACATCATGCGGGCCATCCACGGCCTTGCCGGAAAAAAGACGATCATCCTGATCTCCCACCGTCTGGCAAACGTGGTGCACAGCGACTGCATCTATGCAATGAGCAATGGCCGTGTGATCGAGCAGGGCACACACGCCGAGCTGCTGGCAAAGCAGGGGGCTTACAGCCGCCTGTATCTGGCACAGCGGCAGCTGGAAACACTGGAAGAGGAGGATGCCTGAGTATGAACAAGAGCGATCATCGCAGCCCCTTTGCCATTGTGGGACGGCTCATCGTACTGGTAAAGCCCATGCTGCCCATCATGGTGGCAGCCATCGTTATGGGCGTGGCGGGGCACTTCTGCGCTACCTTCATCACCATTTTCGGCGGCTTTGCCATCCTGACCGCTGCCGGAAAGCCCGAACTGGAGTACTTCGACCCCAACAACTCCAACAAGTACCAGGTGGACCAGGGCGGCCAGTGGTCCGCTGCTGCAGCTCTCGATTACATGAACACGAACCTCTCGCAGTACAACGAGGGCAACAACAACATGATCGAGCTCATCATCTGCAACAACGACAACATGGCTGAGGGCTGCATCTCCGCTCTGGAGTCCGCGGGCTACAACAACGGCACCGGCAAGACCATCCCGGTCTTCGGCGTTGACGCCACCGATTCCGCCAAGGAGCTCATTGCCAACGGCAAGATGACCGGCACCGTCAAGCAGGATGCCGAGGGCATGGCTGCCGCCATCGCTCAGATCGCCAAGGCTGTCGGCGAAGGCACCGCTCTGAAGGACGCCGTCGCTGCTACGGCTGAGAGCAACACCGAGATGTACAGCGTCGCCGAGGGCGTTGCCACGAAGCTGTATGTCGCTTATGCTCCCTACACCGCGTAAGCATCGGACATAAAAACTCTGACTGATCGCAATCGAAAAGGGGAGGCTGCCGCAGGGCGGCAGCCTCCTTTTCAGATTTTCAAACAGGCCAAGGAAGTAAGGAGGACATGAAATGAATATGGATCAGGATATCTTGCTGCAGATGACGGATATCACGAAGACCTTCCCGGGCGTCAAGGCGCTCGATCATGTTTCTCTGACGCTGAAACGGGGAACCGTCCATGCTCTGATGGGAGAAAACGGCGCAGGAAAATCCACGCTGATGAAGTGCCTGTTCGGCATTTATAACAAGGACAGCGGAACCATCCTCCTGGAAGGCAAAGAAGTCAATTTCAAGAACAGCAGAGAGGCGCTGGACAATGGTGTGGCCATGGTCCATCAGGAGCTGAATCAGGCTCTGAAGCGCTCTGTTATGGATAATATCTGGCTGGGGCGTTACCCGAAGCATCTCGGACTGGTGGTCGACGAGACCAAAATGTACCGGGAGACCATGAAAATATTCGACGAGCTGGGCATCAATGTCGATCCGCACCGGATCATGAGCACGATGCCCGTTTCGCAGCGTCAGATGGTCGAGATCGCGAAGGCGGTCTCCTATCGTTCGAAGGTCATCGTATTTGACGAGCCGACCTCCTCTCTTACGGAGGACGAGGTCGAGCATTTGTTCCGAATTATCAACATGCTCCGCGACCGGGGCGTGGGCATCATTTATATTTCGCATAAAATGGCGGAGATCAAGCGCATCTCCGACGAGATCACCATCATGCGCGACGGTCAGTGGATTGCGACCCGCCCGGCTGCCGAGCTGGAGGTCAACGACATCATCCGCCTGATGGTCGGCCGCGAGCTGAACAATCAGTTCCCGCCGAAAACGAACAAGCCGGGCGAGCCTTTCCTGAAGGTCGAGCACCTGACGGGCCAGTATAACGGCCTGCGCGATGTGAACTTCACGGCGCGCCGCGGCGAGATCCTCGGCCTGGCCGGTCTGGACGGCAGCGGCCGCACGGAGACGCTCGAGTGCATCTTCGGCGTGATGACCCGCAAGGACGGCTCAATCACCCTCGACGGCAAGCCCTGCCGCAACCGCAATGCGCGCGAGTCCATCAAAAACGGCTTTGCCCTGCTGACGGAGGAGCGCCGCTCGACCGGTATTTTCTCCATCCTGAATATCCGGGAGAATACGGTCATTTCCAGCCTGAAAAAGCACCGCCGCGGCATCTGGCTGAGCAACCGCTCCATGAAGAAGGATACGCAGTGGTCCATTGATGCCATGCACACCAAGACGCCGTCTCAGGAGACGAAGATCCGCAGCCTCTCCGGCGGCAACCAGCAGAAGGTCATTCTCGGCCGCTGGCTGCTCACCGACCCGGACGTGCTGCTGCTCGACGAGCCGACGCGCGGCATCGACGTCGGCGCAAAGTACGAAATTTATCAGCTCATCATCGACCTTGCCAACCGCGGCAAGACCGTGCTGATGGTCTCGTCCGAGATGCCGGAGCTTCTGGGCGTCTGCGACCGCATCCTTGTCATGTCAGGCGGCCGCCTCGCCGGTGAAGTGGACGCCAAAACGACCAGCCAGGAAGAGATCATGCGGCTGGCAGCAAAATACGTTTAAGGGAGGGCCTCGGTCATGGCAAATCCTGTGACAAAAATTCGCAATACGGCTGCGGACTACCGCAAGCTGGACGGGCGCGACAAGCGCCGCTTCTGGACGGACGGCATTCTGAACAATGCGCTGTACATCCTGATGGCGATCTTCATCATCTACACCGCCATCGTCAACCATAACTTCCTGAAAATTGGCTCCATCACGAACATCATCTCGCTGGCTGCTGCGTCCCTTCCGTTCGCGCTCGGCGTTGCGGGCTGCATCGTCCTGACGGGCACCGACCTTTCCGGCGGCCGTGTCGTCGGCCTGTCCGCTGCCCTTTCTGCCGCCCTGCTGCAGAAGACGGACCTTGCCCGCAGAATGTTCAGCTGGATGCCGAATATCCCCACCTGGGCCGGTATCTGCATCGCCATTCTTGCGGTCATCGCCATCGGTGCAATCATCGGCTTTGTCAACGGTTTCTTCGTTGCAAAGTTCAAGCTGCATCCCTTCATCGTCACGCTGGCCACGCAGCTCATCACCTATGGCCTGATCCTCGTGTTCTTCATGCTCAACGATAACAACGGCCAGCCGCTGTCCGGCCTGTCCGACGGTTATTCGAGCTTCATCAAGGGCAAGATGATCTCCATCGGCGCTGTCAGCCTGCCGTGGTATGTGCTCTATGCCATCATCCTGCTCGTCATCACCTGGTTCCTGTGGAACAAGACGACGTTCGGCAAGAACATGTTCGCCGTCGGCTCGAATGCCGAGGCTGCCAATGTCTCCGGCGTGAACGTCTTCCGCACGACGGTCCTTGTCCACACGTTCGCCGGTGTGATGTACGGTCTGACCGGCTTTATCGAGGGCGCGCGCATCAGCTCCATCACGCAGTCCACCGGCCTGAACTATGAGTGCGATGCCATTGCGGCCTGCGTCATCGGCGGCGTTTCGTTCGTCGGCGGCACCGGCAAGATCAGCGGCATCGTGCTCGGCGTTCTCATCCTGCGTATCATCTTCGCTGCGCTGACCTTCCTTGCCATCGATTCCAGCCTGCAGTACATCATCAAGGGCCTCATCATTCTGGTCGCCTGCTCTCTGGATATGCGCAAGTACCTTGTCAAAAAGTAAAGACAACAGCTGCTCCTCCGGGCCTCCTGCCCGGAGGAACTTTTATATTACAGAGCAAAAGCAGGGGAGCGGCATGCCCCGCCCGTCCGCGAAGCGGCAATCGGCTCGCTAATTCGGCGCAGCGCACCATTCCCAACGCCGCGTTTCCCCGATGTGTCATTGCGAGGAGCGAAGCGACGTGGCAATCTCGCAGTATCCGGTCGAATAACAGAAAGACTGCGGCGAATACAGTAACTTTACGCTGCGGGGCGTCGAGGACGCCGCCCCCTACAACGCCCGCCCGAAAGCCTCGCAAAATTTTCCGCTTTCTACTTCCTGCATGCCCCGTCCCTGCAGGGCTCCCATAAGCCGCCTCTTGCTTTTCCGCACGGATTCTGTTACAATAGGCAGACTGTGAAGAAAAAGATAGAAAGAATAGAGGAGGAAAGAGGCGTGCATTCATCGCTCAGAAAGAAATACATCGGAAATGCGGCGTTTTATAAAATGGCGCTCGCCGTTGCAGTCCCCATCATGATCCAGAACGGCATCACGAACTTCGTCAGCCTGCTGGATAATATCATGGTCGGCCGCGTCGGCACGGAGCAGATGACCGGCGTTGCCATCGTCAATCAGCTGATCTTTGTGTTTAACCTCGCCATCTTCGGCGCGGTGTCCGGCGCGGGCATTTTCGGTGCGCAGTATTACGGCAAGGGTGACTGGGACGGCGTGCGGCAGACGTTCCGCTTCAAGCTGCTCGTCTGCACGGCCCTTACGGTGCTCGGTGCGGGTATTTTCCTGCTGTTCGGCGAGGACCTGATCCTCCTGTACCTCAAGGGTGACGGCTCCCCAGAGCAGATCGCGGCCAGCCTCGGCTATGCAAAGGAATATCTGCTCATCATGCTCGTCGGCTTTATCCCGTTTACGCTGGCGCAGTGCTATTCCGGCACGCTGCGCGAGACAGGCCAGACCGTCGTGCCCATGGTTGCGGGCGTCGTGTCCGTTGTGGTGAATCTCTGCTTCAACACGCTGCTGATCTTCGGCTATCTCGGCTTCCCGCGGCTCGGGGCCTCAGGCGCGGCCATTGCCACGGTCATCGCGCGCTTTGTCGAGGCGGGTGTCGTCATGCTATGGGCGCACCGCAATCCGGAGCGCGTGCCCTATCTGCGCGGCGTGTACCGCTCGTTCCGCATCCCGGCCGCGCTGGCCCGCGACATTGCGAAAAAGAGCATCCCGCTCCTGTTGAACGAAACGCTCTGGGCGGCAGGTATGGCGCTGCTGGCGCAGTGCTACTCTGTGCGCGGCTATGATGTTGTCTCGGCCTATAACATCTGCTCGACCGTCTCGAACGTGTTCAATGTCGCCTTTATGGCCATGGGCAATGCCGTCGGCATCCTCGTCGGCCAGCTGCTCGGCGCGGGGAAGATGGAGGAAGCCGTCGATACGGACCGTAAGCTCATCACATTCTCCGTCGTCATCTGCATCGTGCTCGGCGGCCTGATGTCCCTGGTCGCCCACCTGTTTCCGCAGATCTATAACACGTCTGACAGCATCCGCGGCCTTGCGGCCTCGTTTATCCGCATCTGCGCGCTGTGCATGCCGATCAATGCGCTGGCCAACGCCTGCTATTTTACCCTGCGCTCCGGCGGCAAGACATTCGTGACGTTCCTGTTCGACAGCTTCTATGTCTGTGTGCTGACCGTGCCGATGGCCTTTGTGCTCAGCCGCTTCACCGGCCTGCCGATCGTGCCGCTGTTCCTCTGCTGCCAGCTGGCCGATATCGGCAAGTGCGTTGTCGGCCTCATCATGATCCGCCGCGGCGTCTGGATCCAGAACATTGTCGGAAAGGAGGCGGCCTGAGTGAGACGCGATACCCGCTATTATCAGCAGCATGGCCTGCTGCGCATTTTCCTGTCGTATTTCGGTCCGCACCGCCGCCTGTTTCTGCTGGACATGCTCTGCGCGCTGTTCATCGGCGCGGTCGATCTCATCTTCCCGCTCATCTCCCGCCGTGCGATCAACACGATGCTGCCCGAGCACGCCTACCATACGTTCTTCGTCGTCATGGGCATCATGGCTGCGGCGTACCTCGTGCGCGCGTTCTTCTATTATATCATCGCCTATTACGGCCACACGTTCGGCATCCGCGTTGAGGCCGATATCCGCCGCGACCTGTTCCGCCATATGCAGAGCCTCGGCTATGAATTCTATGACCACAACCGCACGGGCCAGCTCATGAGCCGCCTGACGACGGACCTGTTCGAGATCACGGAGCTGGCGCACCACGGCCCGGAGGACCTGATGATTTCCCTGCTGACGATTGTCGGCGCGCTCGCCGTCATGTTCACGATCGAGTGGCGGCTGGCCCTGGTCGTGTGCGTCATCCTGCCGATCCTGCTTATCGTCGTCATCACGCGCCGCCGGAAAATGAGCAGGGTCTCGCGCGGCGTGAAGAAGCGCACGGCGGCCATCAACGCTGAGATCGAGTCCTCGCTCTCCGGCATCCGCACGGCGAAGGCCTTCGCGAACGAGGCCGTGGAGTTCGGCAAGTTCAGCGAGGCCAACGACCGCTTCAAGGTCTCGAAGCGGGAATTCCACCGCGAGATGGGCATTTTCTCCGGCTCGCTGGAGTTCTTCCTCTCGATCCTGAGCGTGGCCGTTATCACCGTGGGCGGCACGCTCATCATGCAGGGCCGGATGGATCTGGTCGACCTGTTCACGTTCTCCCTGTATATCTCCACGTTCACGAGCCCCGTGCGCAAGCTCGTGAATTTCGCCGAGATGTTCGCCAACGGCTTTGCGGGCCTCGGCCGCTTCGTCGAGCTGATGCGCACGGAGCCGAAGCTGCGCGACGCGCCGGATGCGAAAGCGCTCGGGCATGTCCGCGGCTCGATCGACGTTGAGGACGTCTCGTTCTCCTATGAGGAAAATCAGGAGGTGCTCGAGCACGTCACGCTGCACGTCCGGCCCGGCGAGACCGTTGCGGTGGTCGGCCCGTCCGGCGGCGGCAAAAGCACGCTGTGCCGCCTGATCCCGCGCTTTTATGACGTGACGTCCGGCCGCATCTGCATCGACGGGCAGGACGTGCGCTCGGTCACGCAGGAGTCCCTGCACCACGCCATCGGTGTCGTGCAGCAGGATGTGTTCCTGTTTGCCGACACCATTGCGAACAACATCCGCTACGGCCGCCCGGACGCTACCATGGAGGAAATCCGGGAGGCGGCGCGGCAGGCGGAAATATATGACGATATCATGGCCATGCCCGACGGCTTCGACACCTATGTCGGCGAGCGCGGCACGCTCCTGTCCGGCGGACAGAAGCAGCGCGTGTCCATCGCGCGTATTTTCCTGAAGAATCCGCCTATCCTGATCCTGGACGAGGCCACGAGCGCGCTCGACAGTGTGACGGAGTCGAAGATCCAGCACGCGCTCGACCATCTGGCCGAGGGCCGCACGACGCTCATCATCGCCCACCGCCTTTCGACCATCCGCAGCGCCTCGCGCATTCTGGTCGTGGCGGACGGCCGCATCTGCGAGCAGGGCACGCACGAGGAGCTTATGCGCCTCGGCGGCCTGTATGCGACCCTGCGCAGCACGCAGGACCTCAGCAGCGCGGAATGACCTCTGCGAATGCCCAAAAGATACCCGATAAAATGTGAACTTTTTTGGAAGGACCGTCGAAAATGGGATATTTGCTTGCTATTATGGTAAAATCCTGATATAATAGCGGAAATGCGGTCGACGTAACGACCTGTTCTTGGACGGCGCGCCGGAAATCTTGCCAAAAACATGGATTCCGACGCATTACAAGGAAAACAAGACCGCAATGCGGATTCCCATCCGCCTGTACGGCGGCATAGCATGGGAAAAACGAGAGGATGATACTGCTTTGAAGACTGCACACCGCGTGGAGCCAGCCATTACCCACTTCGCCATCAGCGGCGCTCCGATCACCTGCGAGAAATACGGCCACGGCCACATCAACTGCACCTATCAGGTCAAGACGGACGACGGGCACGCCTATATTCTCCAGCGCATCAACCGCTATGTGTTTGCCGATCCGAAGGCTGTGATGGAGAATGTCGGTGCCGTGACACAGTACCTGCGGGAGCGCGCAGAGGATCCCCATGAGGTCCTGAATTTAATTCCGGCCGATACCGGGGTATACTATCATATCGATGAGGCGGGCGAGTACTGGCGCTGCTATGAATTTGCCGACGGCATCTGCCTTGAGGCGCCGGAGTCCGACACCGACTTCTATGAGAGCGCCATTGCGTTTGGCCGCTTTCAGGAGATGCTGCGCGAGTTCCCTGCGGAGACGCTCCATGAGACGATCCCGCTGTTCCACAACACAACGAACCGCTACCGCATCTTCCGCAAGGCCCTGCAGGACGATCTCGCGGGCCGCGCGGCGGGCGTGCCGGACGATATCCGCTTCGCGCTCGACCGCGAGCAGGAGGCGGGCACGCTCTGCAGCCTGCTCGACAGCGGCGAGCTGCCGCTGCGCGTCACGCACAACGATACGAAGCTCAATAACGTCTTGTTCGACCGCCGGACGCGCAAGGCGCTGTGCGTGCTCGATCTCGACACCGTCATGCCCGGCTCGTCGCTGTATGACTACGGTGATTCCATCCGCTTTGGTGCGGCGACTGCGGCCGAGGATGAGAAGGACCTTTCGAAAATGGGCATCAATCTGCACCTGTTCCAGGTCTACACGGCGGGGTATCTCGCCGCCTGCAAGAGCCTGACACCCAAGGAGCTGGAGCTGCTGCCGCTCGGCGCGAAGATCATCACGCTTGAGCTGGCCGTGCGCTTCCTGACCGACTATCTCGACGGCGACCGCTATTTCCGCGTCGCCTACCCCGAGCACAATCTCGTGCGCGCCCGTGCGCAGATGAAGCTGGTGGCCGACATGGAGGCCCACTGGGACGAAATGCAGGCCATCGTCGCAGAAGAAGCGGCAAAGCGAAACTGAGGAGGAGCTATGCAGTATTTAGGCGTTGAATATTCCGTCAGGCATATGCCGGAGCTCGATCCGGACTTTATCCCCTTCGGCGTGTGGCTCGAGGCCTATGCCAGGGGCGCGGAAAAGCCCCTGACCATCGCGCTCGAGCGCGATCAGGGCAAGATCTCCGTCCGTGAGACGAAGATCCACGGCACGCCGGAAATGGCCGAGGCCGATTATCGCTATGTCGAGCGCTATGTGAAATTCCTGCTGTGGTCCATCGGCGGCTTCCGCATCTGGATCTGCGGCGACAGCGCGCTGGCGCAGCGCCTGCAGCGCGCCTATACCCTCACGGGCGAGCGCGCGTTCGACGTGCAGTTCATGCAGGACGTCTATGAGGTGCCGTTCGAGGTCATCGACTGCACGCCCGAGCAGCTGCCGCAGGCAAACGAGTCCTCCGTCGCCATCGGCGGCCATATGGAGGGCTGCCGCATCGGCTTTGACGCGGGCGGCTCCGACCGCAAGGTCTCCGCAGTCATCGACGGCAAGACCGTCTATTCCGAGGAGGTCGTCTGGCACCCGAAGACGGAGCCGGACCCCCAGTATCATTTCAACGGCATCGTCGAGGCCTTCCGCACGGCCGCGTCCAAAATGCCGCGCGTGGACGGCATCGGCGTTTCCTCCGCCGGTGTGTTCATCGGCAACAGCCCGATGGTCTCCGCCCTGTTCCTGAAGGTCCCGCGCGAAAAGCGCGAGCTTGTCAAGACGATCTATGACCGCGCGGCCAGGGAGATCGGCGATGTGCCGATCGTCGTGGCGAACGACGGCGACGTGACGGCGCTGGCCGGGGCCATGGGCCTGGAGTGCGGCTCCGTTATGGGCATGGCTATGGGTACGTCCGAGGCCGTCGGCTATGTCGATGCCGAGGGCAAGGTGCTCGGCTGGCTCAATGAGCTGGCCTTTGCGCCGGTCGACCTCTTTGAGGACGCCATGGCGGACGAGTGGTCCACGGACATTGGCGTCGGCTGCAAGTATTTCTCGCAGGATGCCGTCATCAAGCTCGCGCCGCGCGCCGGCATCGAGCTGGATTCCGCGCTCACGCCCGCTGAAAAGCTCAAGGTCGTGCAGAACCTCATGGAGAAGGGCGACAGCCGCGCCCGCCGGATTTTCGCCTCCATCGGCGCATATCTGGCCCATACGCTGAAGCTGTACTGCCGCTTCTACGACGTGCACCACATGATCGTGCTCGGCCGCGTCATGTCCGGCCTCGGCGGCAGCGTCATTCTCGAGACCTGCCTGTCCATCCTGAACGAGGAATATCCGGAGCTTGCGCAGAAGGTGCGCGTCATGCTGCCGGATGAGAAAACGCGCCGTGTCGGCCAGTCCGTGGCGGCCGCCAGTCTGCCGGAGCTGCGCAAAAACGCCTGAGCCCGGACGGAGGGAGAATACCATGCAGTTTCAGAATGCAATGATCTATACGGAGAAATTCCGCTTTGAGCACGGGGCCTTCGCCGTGGAAAACGGCCGCTTCGCGCGCGTGCTGGGCCAGCCGGGCCCGGACGCCGTCGATCTGCACGGCGCCTATGTCATCCCCGGCCTGCTCGATATCCACACGCACGGCAATTCCGGCGCGGATTACTCCGACGGCAATTGGGACGACTATGTCCGCATGGCGCGCTACAGTGCCAGGAACGGCATCACCTCCATTGCCCCCACGACGCTGACCCTGCCGTATGAGACGCTGGCTGCGGCCTTTGCTACGGCCTACCGCATGGCGGACGAGCGCCCCGCGGGCTGCGCCGTCGTGCGCGGCGCACATATGGAGGGGCCGTTCTTCAGCGAGAAGAAAAAGGGCGCACAGAACGCCGCCTATCTCCGCGAGCCGGACTTTGAGGCGTTCAGCAAGCTCTTTGCCGCCGGCAACGGCATCGTCCGCATCGTGGACGTCGCACCGGAGCTGCCCGGTGCAGCGGAATTTGTGCGCAAGGCAAGCAAGCAGTGCACCGTCTCCATCGCGCACACGGACGCGTCCTATGACGATGCCGTCTGCGCCATAGAAGCGGGCGTCACGCACCTGACGCACCTGTATAATGCCATGCCCGGCATCCACCACCGCAAGCCCGGCGTCATCCCGGCCGCGGTCGAGAACGAGCAGGTGAGCGCGGAGCTCATCAGCGACGGCCAGCATGTCCACCCCGCCTCCGTGCGGCTGGCATTCCGCATGTTCGGCCCGGCGCGCATGGTGCTCATCTCCGATTCGCTGCGCTGCTGCGGCATGCCCGACGGCGAGTATGAGCTGGGCGGCCAGCCCGTGTTCCTGCAGGGCGGCGTGGCCCGCCTGTCCGACGGGACCATCGCAGGCTCCGCTACGAATGTCTATGACTGCATGCTGCGCGCCATTTCGTTCGGCATCCCGCGCGAGGACGCCGTCCGCGCCGCGACCTATAACCCCGCCCGCCAGCTCGGCTGCCTGGACGAGGTCGGTTCCATCCGCGACGGCAAGCAGGCGGATTTCGTGATCTGCGATGCCGAGCTGAACCGCCGTGAGGTCTGGCTGGCCGGAGAAAAGTTGGCCTGAAAAAAGCAACGCCCTGAGAAGCAGAAATGCTTCTCAGGGCGATTTTTATGCTACCTCTTCCCCGCTTGGCGTCAGAATGACGACGCGCAGCGGGATATCCCGGCCGGAGGCGGCGAGCGCCGTCTCAACGGCGTGGGTCAGGCCGCCGCAGCACGGTACCTGCATCCGCACGACGAGGACGGAGCGGATGTCGTTCCGGCGGAACAGCTCCATGAGCTTTTCGCTGTAGTCCACGGCGTCGAGCTTCGGACAGCCGATCATGGCGATGCGTCCGGCAAGATAGCGGCTGTGGAACTGCGCGCAGGAAAACGCCGTGCAGTCCGCGGCAATGACAAGGTCCGCGCCCTGCAGATAGGGTGCCGAGGTGCTCAGCAGCCTAATCTGCACGGGCCAGTTCTGCAGGGCGGACGCCGCGCCGTCCTGCGCGGGTGCGGCGGACGGGGTGAAGCGCATGGCCTGCGCGCCGGGGCAGCCGCCCGCCGGGTACTGCGCCGCCTTGGCTGCCTGCACGGCGGCCTCGTCATAGGCGGGGGCCTCGCGCTCCACAAAGTGGATGG
>OIXA01005020.1_pt1 | contig 12130 bp, 8 predicted proteins | sample 1587721 | NCBI WGS metagenome assembly OIXA01 (sample SAMEA3888900, study PRJEB22519) | human gut metagenome | biome: human gut; feature: human-associated habitat; material: faeces | place: Denmark | collected 2013 | reverse complement strand
CACGGACTTCTTATACTTACTTAAACACAATCGCTTGTTCAACACGACATGCTTTTATTTATTTATTTTTTCCTGCTCATCCAACAGATTTTCCATGCTCTTCAATCCAATATACAAAGTAGACGTATTATGTAGCAAAGAAGATGTGGTTGGCTGAATGATTCCGCCAACGCCAAGTGCGATCAGTCCTGCATTAAATCCAACAATAAAACGATAATTACGATGAATACGCTGCATCAGCCTGTTGCTGATTTTCTTCAATGTCACAATCTCATGCAGATTATCCGCTGCGATGGTAATGTCTGCAATCTCACGGGCAATGGCTGCACCATCACTGATGGCCACACCTGCATCTGCGGCAGACAGAGCCGGTGAATCGTTGATTCCGTCACCGATCATAATAACTTTATGACCAAGTGCTTTCTCCTGCTCTACAAAATTTGCCTTATCTTCCGGCAGAACTTCAGAATAATACTCATCCACGCCGACTTTATGTGCGATTGCTGCAGCCGTACGTTCACTGTCTCCCGTCATCATGACAATTTTTTGGATACCATTATCACGCAGATCCCGGATTACATCCGCTGCTTCCTCACGTACCGGATCCTCAATACAGATAACAGCTGCTAGCTGCTGATCAATAGCCATGTACAGACAGGAGCACTCCTCCGGCAGGTTGTTAAATATCACTTCTTTGCCTTCCGGAATCACACATTGCTCATCTTCAAATACAAAATGATAACTTCCGATCACTACACGTTTTTCTTCCATAAAAGAAGAAATACCATGTGCTACGATATATTCCACCTTGGAATGCATTTCCTCATGCTCCAGGTTCTGATCCTGGGCTGCCTTTACCACAGCCTTTGCCATAGAGTGCGGGAAATGCTCCTCCAGGCAGGCAGCCACACGGAGCATATCTGCCTCTTTTCTTCCGTTGAACGGTACAACCTCTTTTACGGTCGGACGCGCCTTGGTCAGGGTGCCGGTCTTGTCAAATACGATGGTATCAGCTGCGGCAACTGCCTCCAAGAATTTGCCGCCCTTGACCGTCATATGATGGCTGCCTGCCTCACGGATGGCGGACAGTACCGAGATCGGCATAGCCAGCTTCAGTGCGCAGGAGAAATCTACCATCAGCACGGACAGTGCCCGGGTTGCATTTCTTGTCAGCAGATATACCAGGCCAGTGCCCAGCAGGGTGTAAGGTACGAGGCGGTCTGCCAGATGCTCGGCCTTGCTCTCAAGACCGGATTTCAGCTTCTCAGTATCCTCAATCATGGCTGCGATCTTCTCATAACGGCTGGAACCACCAACTGCTTTTACAGTAATGACAGCCTCACCCTCTTCCACAACCGTACCTGCGTATACGGAATTTCCTTCCACTTTTCTTACAGGAACAGATTCACCAGTCAGGGAAGCCTGGTTTACCATAGCCTCGCCCTCTGCGATCAAACCGTCAAATGGAATCACATTTCCCATATGTACTACAACCATATCTCCGGCCTGGATCTTGTCTGCGTCCACCAGCACCTCTGTACCTTCACTGCGAAGCCATACCTTACCAGTGTTCAGAGACATGGTACGTGCCAGATCATCCACTGATTTCTTGTGGGTCCACTCCTCAAGCAATTCTCCGATTCCAAGCAGGAACATAACAGAACCAGCTGTGGAGAAATCGCCGCGGAAAATAGAAACACCGATTGCAGTTGCATCCAGAACCGGAACCTCGATCTTACGCTTCCAGAGTGTCTTAACCCCCAGCCAGATGTATTTCACAGACATTGCAGTGGTATAGATTGCAGACAATGGATATGGCAAAAGCAGCTTGCGTCCGTAATGGAAAATAACTTTATTTACCAGCTTCTCCTTATAAGTCTCATTTAATTCTCTTCCGGAATTCTCCAGCACCTGGGCCGGTACGCTGACACGGCTGTAACCAAACGCCTGAATTGCCTTCAACAGTTCATTCCGCTCTCCGGTGTAGTAAATAAGAGCATCACTGGTACGGTTAAAGACCTGAGCCTTCTTTACTCCATCCAGATTTTCCAGATAATACTGAAGGGTATCTGCCTGGGTAAAATTCATATATTTCTGAAAAAGATGGACTCTGATACGTCCTTTTTTCTCATGTTTAACTGTAAATTTCAACTTGTTCACCTACTTTTTCTTCAAAGCAAAAGTTGCTGTTCATTACGTTCACCACAATCACTTCGCGCTACACTCTTCGCGTTTTCAGTAAAATTTGTTCACCCAAAATATCCGGCAGAACTTTTCGAACGAACAGCAACAATTAAGAGGACTGTCGCAAAAACGGCAGTCCCCAATATGTTTGCAATGTATTTCACTGCCATCTTACTCAGCAGTTTCCTCTGTCTCAGCTTCTTCAGTTTCTTTAAACTCAGTCTCGCTCTCAGCTGCCTCATCCTCAAACGGCTCCTCAGCTGCTTTTCTGTCCTCATTGATCTGCTGTGCATCTGCATAGATATCACCTGCATTTTCCTGAACAGTTGTAACCGTCTTCATTACACAGTCCTTTGCTCTTAAAACAGCTGCTGTGCACTCTGTGTAAACTTTTTTCGCATCTTTACTGGAAAGAAACTTGATACCTGCAGTTCCGAATAAAACACCTGCTGCAAAAAGTCCTGTCTTGTCCCATTTAAAACTTGCCATGATTAAATTCCTCCTTATAGTGAAACGTTATTGTTGTTAATTGTTTTTCAATATTTTGGTATTATATATCAGTTTTTCTGAAATTCCCAGTGCTATTTTGCTTATCGAGAAATATTCTCATTATCTCCCTGTTTTAGGGCGTGTTTGAAAAAACTTTCTGCAAGATGTACGTCACAATTTGAGTGAAATATACCGCAAAGTGGAGCGTGCAGATTGCGGGAATGCTTTTTCAAACAGGCTCTAACTCTCTCCCCTAGATAACTGCTATTTTTATATGCCTTCATACTATCATGCCAGTTTTCAAGCACCGCACTTTGACATGGTCATCTCAATACTCTCAATATCCTGATCTCCAATATAGCCCATATTTTTCAATCCTTCTCTTACAACCTGTTTCCAGACTTCAGAAGGCAACTTACAGACAGTAGCATCGCTAAGTCTTACCGTGCAGCCATTTTCCTGGCAGCATGCTGCACAGCTGGAAATCCGGTACATGTTCTTTCGGCTGATGGCGCCGATTTTTTCCAGCATATTTACCATACTGTATATTGTAGCCATTCCGATATTCGGATCTCTCTTGGATGCCATAAAATAAATCTCTTTACAGCAGGTACACTCTTCTTTGAGAATGATATCAAGGATGATCTTTCTCTGTCTGGTGATCCTGCAGCCTTGTTCGCGTAATCGTTCAAGGATCATATCTTTCTGCATTTGTGTCCGCTGATATGCTTCCTGATTTTCATATGCTTTTTCTTCAACTGCGTTTTTCATCATTTTCATCGCCATCCTTTTTGATTTCTGTATGATTTTATATCAGGGCTGGAATTTCTATATAAGGAGAAACCATAACGGTTCACGCCTTCACTGCTGCAGAGCATCTTTTTCCAAAGTGAAAAGATATGGTGATTTCCCCTTATATAAAAATTCCAGCCTGTATCTTTTAAGGGATACAGGCTGAATTATTTTTAACAACTTTGCTTAAGCAATACTCTTTGTATTAACTTTTAAGCTGTTGCTCTCTTTATATGGTCTGAACAGCAGGTACAGGAATGCTGCAACCAGAACGAATGCAACAACTGTTCCGATTCCAAATCCGCCGCCTGTAAGCAGTGTACCAATCTGATAAATGCAAAGGGAAACTACATAAGCAAGACCGCACTGATAGCCGATTGCAAACCAGAACCATTTTGCATTGTTCATCTCTCTCTTAATAGCACCCATAGCTGCGAAACAAGGAGCACAAAGAAGGTTGAATACCAAGAATCCGTATGCTGCAATAGGAGTCATTACCTGTGCAAGATTTCCCCAGATCTCAGCTCCATCCTCTGCAACCTCAGCAAATCCGAAGAGCATACCAAATGTAGCAACAACGTTCTCTTTTGCAATAAGACCTGTTACGGCAGCAACTGCCATCTTCCAGCCTTCTCCTGCTTTTGTCCATCCAAGAGGAGCAAAAATCCAGGCGATTGCAGAACCGATCTTGGCAAGAATACTGTTGTTCAGCTCTTCTACCATTCCAAAGGAACCGCCTTCCCAGCCGAATCCCATAAGGAACCAGAGAACGATGGTGGAAAGAAGAATGATGGTACCGGCTTTCTTGATGAAGGACCAGCCTCTCTCCCACATGCTTCTCAGAATATTGCCAACTGTTGGCCAGTGATATGCCGGAAGCTCCATAACGAATGGTGCCGGCTCGCCAGCGAACATTTTTGTTTTCTTAAGGATGATACCGGAGCAGATGATTGCTGCGATGCCAACAAAGTAAGAGCTTGTAGCAACCCATCCGCTGTTGTTAAAGAATGCACCTGCGATCATTGCAATGATCGGGAGCTTCGCACCACAAGGAACAAATGTTGTAGTCATGATTGTCATTTTACGGTCACGGTCGTTCTCGATTGTACGGGAAGCCATAACACCAGGAACACCACATCCGGAACCGATCAGCATTGGAATAAAGGATTTTCCGGAAAGACCGAATTTACGGAAGATTCTGTCCATGATGAATGCAACACGAGCCATGTAACCGCAGGACTCAAGGAATGCAAGGAACAGGAACAGAACCAGCATCTGCGGTACGAAACCAAGTACAGCACCAACACCGGCAACAATACCGTCAAGAATCAGTCCCTGCAGCCATGCAGCGCAATTTACAGCTTCCAGAGCAGACTCAACTGCCGGAGGAATAATCTCACCGAAGAGTACATCATTTGTCCAATCTGTTACAATAGTTCCAACAGTGGTTACAGACACATAATAAACAACCCACATTACAACTGCGAAGATCGGAAGCGCCAGCCATCTGTTGGTTACGATTCTGTCGATCTTATCGGAGGTTGTAAGTTTCTTTCCTGTAGAGGATTTTGTATAGCACTGTCCAATAATGGAAGAGATGTATACATAACGCTCGTTTGTGATAATACTCTCTGTATCATCATCGAATTTATCTTCCAGAGCCTTTACTTCGTAAGACACATCCGGAACACTCTTCATCTGCTCTACGATCTTGTCATCTTTCTCGATAAGCTTGATTGCAAAGAAACGTTTCTGAGCCTCTGCAACAGTTCCTGTCAGCTTATTCTCAACAGATTTGATCGCATCCTCAACATCCTGTGCAAATTCGTGAACCGGAATTGTTTTCTTTTTGCTCTGTGCTGCGCTGATTGCTTTCTCAGCAGCTTTCATGATTCCGGTTCCTTTCAGAGCGGAAATCTCAACTACTTCGCAGCCAAGCTTTTTGCTTAATTTGTCAATGTGGATCTTGTTTCCGGATTTCTGAACCAGATCCATCATGTTGATAGCCATAACTACCGGGATTCCAAGCTCCATGATCTGTGTGGACAGATACAGGTTACGCTCAAGGTTTGTACCATCTACGATGTTGATGATCGCATCTGGCATTTCATTGATCAGGTAATTTCTGGCAACCACTTCCTCAAGTGTGTATGGGGAAAGGGAATAAATACCAGGAAGGTCCATGATGGTTACATCCTTATGACCTTTCAGTTTACCTTCTTTTTTCTCTACTGTTACACCAGGCCAGTTACCAACGAACTGGTTAGAGCCGGTCAGTGCATTGAATAATGTGGTCTTGCCGCAGTTAGGGTTACCTGCAAGTGCAATCTTAATCGACATTTTCATGCCTCCTCTTTCTTTCCAGATTTTCTTTTTTCCGGGCTTATTATATACAGCTTCTGCTGATTTTAGTTGCCCTGTGCTGCCTATTGTTTTAATCAGCTTTCGTTTGTTAGCTTTTCAACCTTATATTAGGTTTCGCTAACCAACAAGGTAAAAAAAATTGCCCATTCTATTCCAGAACATGCAATTTCATGCTGTGCTGATTTTACCACTGTTCATATGACAACATTTGTAAAATGTTTTTCAAAAATATGTGACCAGTAACTTTTCCCTTATGTACACACAGCAAAGTACTATATCCTGTACAGTACTTATTCTACCTCTATCATTTCTGCATCGACTTTTCTCAGAGACAGTTCATAATCTCTCACGGTTACCTCAATAGGATCTCCAAGCGGTGCAACTTTACGTACATAGATCTGTACCCCTTTGGTGATTCCCATATCCATGATACGTCTCTTTACTGGTCCTTCACCGTGCAGTCTCTTCACTGTGACAGTCTGACCTACGCCAACTTGCCGTAATGTTTTCATAATACTTGCTCCTTTTTTCTGGATTTCAGACCATGATCCGATTCGCCATATCCTTGCCAATGGCAACTCTGGAATCTTTCACATTCACGATCATATTACCGCTGATCTCACTTACAACGGTTACTGTAGCTCCCTGTACAAACCCAAGATTTTCAAGGAATTTACGGGTTTCTTCTTTACCGCCGACTTTTTTAATCACCTGCGGCTCTCCTTCGTTTACCATTGATAACGGCATCATATCATCCTTCCTTTTTTGTGCTTTAGAAACACCTATTTATTATTATGTTTCGCTTACGTTGATTAGTATATTCTAATTTATATAAGCTGTCAATAATTTATTTGCACTTTTTTCTCATTTTTTTCACTGCAATTTCGTAAATTTTGACCAGTGCTTTTTGAAAATGTTTCGGGATTCCAGAGTGTGTTAAAAAAAATCTCTACAAAATATACCGCAAAGTGGGGCGTACAGATTGCGGGAATGATTTTTCAAACAGGTTCTAGATCCGGAATAATTCTGCATGCTCTTCTTTATACAGCTCTATATTTAAGTACTCTCCAAAGTGCACTTCATCTGGTCTTCCGTATTCATAGGAAACCTTCACAGATTTTCCTGGCCATGGGTTTTCCACTCTGCATGGGTGTCCTTTGTGGCTGAGTATGCTAACCCGCTCTACCTCACCGTCTTTCAAAGCAGCGCTTACCTCAAGCCCTCCCCAGGCACGGAAATTCCGGAAAAAGGCGTTTGGATGCTCAGCTCTCGGCCATACTGGGAAAATGCGGATCATGCCCTCGCAACTTTGCAGCATCATCTCCTGGATGGCATCCGGGATGGTGTTCAGCTGCTCGATTCCATGAGGATTTTCCTTCAGAAAACCGTTTGGGATTCCCCGGTTCAGGATCATATCGCGCATTTCTTTCCAGATGATTTCCGGAGCGTAGCCTACACGTACTGCGGCAGTGAAAAACAGACAGCTTAGGTTAGAGGCATTAAAAGCACCAGCCTTGTAGAAATGAGGATTTTTTACTCCACCAGATTCCATTCCATTGCTGTAAGCTTCGCCATTTTCTAATTCACCATTGCTATTGAACAGCAAGTTATTTGCATTATCTTTATCTGCAAATTCTGCTTCTTCAAGTGCCTTCCTGTATTCCAGCTCTCCCAGCGCATTCTCCACCAGTGCATGTATCTGCACTGTATTTCGCGCCACTTCCAGCTCTTCCGGGGCACTTCCAAGCCCAATTGCATTGCCCGGATATATCTGCATCACATTTCCCGGAAAATGGAAAGACCATTTGCCACCGATACCTTCATCATAATAAATCTCTTTGTCCAGCATTTCTTCCGGAAGCAGATCCTCCAGCTTCACATCCACCTCTTTCCAAAGAGTTGGATTCTCCTGAATCTCCCGAATTGTCCCCTTTGGATAAGGTGCCAGGTTCTCTGCGATTTCCAGCCATTTTTCCCTCTTTTTCTCATCCAGATCAAGTGCCTCACTGATTCTCGGCATCCAGGTAAAGAAGGTTTTCAGATAACCTAATGTATTCACCGGATCTTCCGGAACGCCATTGTCACGGATGTTCCCATCTGTGCGCTCGTGCATACCATCTCCAACTACATGGTAAACGCCATCCCTGCACACCAGATCCTTTTCCCAGAAATCTGCCACACCGCGAAGATAAGGATAAACCTTCTGTGCATACGCCTCATCCTCCGTGATTCCATAACGATAGATCATATTCAAAGCACCGTGAATGGCTGGGGATTTCATATGCAAAAGCAGGGCCTCACTTACCAGACCGTGAGGTCCCAGTCCCAGCGGATAATAAAGTCCCTCATGGTGAAGCAGCCGCTTACACATCTCATCTGAAATTTCCATCAGTTTCAGATAAGGCGCATCGTGAGGATCAGACTGCTGGAAATGTCCGGAGACCATCAGATTCAGATAGGGAGACTGATGGTTATAATTAATCTTATAATTTCCATTCCATGCCGGACGGTCAAAAGTACTGATTCCCAGAATATTGGGCGGATATTCCGGATCCCGGGATACACTTGCCAGCATATATTTTGACAGATAATATCTCTGCTCGATCACCGGATCATCCAGGGAAATTTCGGAAACACTCCAAAACTTTTTCCACCATACCAGGTGCCGTTCATGAAGAGTTTCCACATCTTCTTCCGTTATCCACCTTGCCCTGGAAAAGGCATACTCATAAGGTCTGCTGCACTTCGCCCAGGAGCGCACTGGCAGAACGAATGTTGCCCGCTTACCGGCTTTTATTTTTTTATGAGTGCTTCTGTCACTTAGCTTCCCTGTATTTCCAAATGCTTTAACTGCCTCAACATTCTTTAAAATACCGTTTCCCGCCGAAGGTTCTGTAAATACCGCTTTATTTGATTTATTCCCACTTTCCTCAGTGAATATAATAGATCCCTTCTTTAAAGAAGCCAGACTTTCAACGCCGCCAATTACTTTCGTTTCCTTCAGAAAGCCCCCAGCAAAACCAACCTTAGTTGGAATATCCACATGATCTGAAAACTGCCGGTATCCACTTACAATCCCACCGCCGGTTTTCTTTACCTGCAGCGGACGTCCCGTCACCAGTCCAGCGAACATTCCGTTCTGGATATTCTCCAACTCACCGCTTCCCCAGACATCCACAGCTTTTTCGCAGCCTTTTCCCGTTTCGTCCGGAAAATAAAAATCAAATTCCACATCCAGATCTGTCTCACTCTCAAACTCTACCACAAGAATGTTCTCATCTGCAGCCACCCAGCTTTTCAGAGAACATTTCTCTCCGGCGGAATTTGTCAATATTGTTATAGTTTCTCCCGTGGCAAACTTCTGCTCCGTATACCACCTGGCACCCTCCATAGCAGGAATATCAAACACCATACGCCCTACCGGTCTGGGGCTTCCGCCGCTTACCGCCGGATCACATTTGGCAGAACTGTTATCATGAAAGAATTCCCAGTTCGCCGCACTTTCCATTTGCCAGAAGTCATTGGTCGTAAACCAGAACTGTGGATACCTCCCATCCCCGGCCACTGCCGCCAGCAAATCTCCATTTCCCAAAATCGGCGCGTCAATCTTCGTCCCCGCATTCTGCCAGATTTTCCATCGTCCGCCCCCTGAAACATCCACATTTCCATCTGGCACAGCCGTCGGAGCCTCAGTAAATACAGCCCTATTTCTCTCTACAACCATATATCTTTCCTTCTCTCCACTTTCGCTTCCCGCACCGCAGTATCCTACTTTATAATCACCGTCTCATAAACCGCTTCCCTCATTCCCGGGAAGCTGCCCTCTCTACGCCCATTCACCAGCTGTCCTGCCGCATCCTTCCACTGGAATCTGGTCGTCGCATACGCCCCATTCTCAAAGTTATAGTTATTTCCTTCATCCTCATACAGCACAAACTCTCCGTCTGCCCCAGGATAAACGATAATCTGTACCGGCTTCTCTGGCTCCTGCTCTGCATAAACCAGCCCATCAGCCACCGGAATGATCGCACCTGCCTTCACGAAAATCGGAATCCGGTCAATAGGTGTCTCCACCTTCACATACTGGCCGCCCTCATATTTCTCATTTGTCCAGTAATCGTACCAGATCGTACCAGCCGGCAGATAACACTCCCATGTCTTTTCCCTGTTAAGCACGGTACTTTCCGGACCATAATACATAGGCTCCGTAACTGCACAGATCAGCAGGGATGGTCCAAACATAAACTCATTCTCCACCTTTCGCGCCTCCCTGTCCTCCGGGAAATCAAACAACAGGCTTCGCATAATGGTATAATCCTCAAAATGTACCGCCCCTGCCAGCGAATAAATATAAGGCATAAAATGATATCTCAGCTTGATAAATTTCTCGATAGCATCATAGAACATAGTGCCCTTTTCCCCGAAATTCCAGATTTCTCTCGGCGTATCTGTACCATGAGACCGGAACATAGGAAGAAATGTTCCCATCTGAAGCCAGCGTGTATAAAGCTCACAATATCCCTTATCTTTCACACCCTCATTATATTTTCCCTGCCAGAACCACTTGGGCTCCGGATCCGTGTTGCATCCGCATCCACGGTTCTGCCACTTATCTGCAACTGTGAAAAAGGCTCCGATATCCAAGGTCCAATAGGGATAACCGCTCAGTCCCATATTCAAACCTTCTACGATCTGGATCTTCAGATTCTTCCAGTCCGCGCAGGTATCTCCAGACCACAGCATAGCTGCATACTTCTGACCAGATGCATAACCGGAACGTGTCAAATTCAGTACACGCATATCCTCCCGATCCTTTCTCTGGTTCTCATAAATTCCCTTTGCATGCTCCAGGGCAAAAGCGTTGGCCACAGCAGGATCCAGGTATTTCTTGTGCTCGCCTCCAACCAGCTGGAAACGCTCCCAGGGCTCTCTTTTCACCGCACCGCCCCAGTCCGGACCGGAAAACGGCTCTGTGGAGTCACACCACCAGGAATCAAAGCCCTGGTCAAACAGCCCCTCCTTCGCCTGTTTCCAGTACATTTCTCTTGCTTTTTCATTAAAAGCATCATAGGTTGCATAATCATACAGAAGATATCCGGCATCAAAAAATTCCTGATGATTTTTTCCTCCGGCATTCATATTCGGCCATACAGAGACCATGCTGTGGGCATGCATCTCATGAATCCGCTCCATGCACTCCTTGTTATCCCCATAACGGGACTGATCCAGAATCTTCTCCCCCCAGTTGCCCGGATCCCAGGTATTCCAGTCCTGAACCACACAATCCAGCGGAACCCCGATTTCTCTGTAATGGCGTACAATTTCCTCTAATTCTTTGGAAGTATAATATTGCTCCTTGGACTGGATATAACCATAAGCCCACTTCGGCAGCATCTGCGCCTTGCCTGTCAAATAGCGATAAGCATGGATAATTCCATCCATGGTATTGCCGCCCATGAAATAATAATCGATCTGATCCACTGTATCCAAAAACAGGTAAGACTCCCTTCCCTCATCATTAAAAGTCATCAAAGAACAGCAGTCAAAAAGCACTCCATATCCTTCTGTGGAAACAAACAGAGGCATTGGGATCCTCATATTGTGCTGGTAAAGATACTGATTGTGTCCGCGATAATTGTAAATTCCTTCCTCCGCCTGGCCAAGACCGTGAATCTCTTCCTCCTCTTTCCAGTCGAAAAATACCCTTGCACGATAACCGTCGCGCACCTTCTCCGGCTTCAGATTCTGGATAAAGTTACGTTCACCGTCAACTGTTTTTACACGGTTGATAACCGGCTTCTCACCTCCAGTTGTATACCGCACTACATCAATTTTTGATAAATCTGCCTTATCCTGTATGCACCACCTGGTTCCGTCCGCGTGCTTCCACTCTATTCTTCCAGATGAAAGTTCCAGAGAGGCCAGAACTTTTCCAGTCTTTAATTCCAGCTTTTCTTCGTGTTCCTCTGCTGCAAACTCAACTGCCGGATATTCCTTTTTTTCAATAATAAGAGAGTCGTTTTCCTTAATCTCCTCTTTTCCAATTACACAGCGGATAATTTCCTCTGTAACCGGAATCAGCCGGTATAACATTCCTGCCGCTTCCGTCTGTACATACCTGTCTGTTTTGATCATTTTCCATTCCCTCCGTTTTTCAATCCCCTTTTTTTTACGTTGTCTGTCTGAAAGAGCCTCTTGCGTGATAATAAATTCCAACGAAATTTTCCATTACATAAAAAGCTGGCACATCAGGACAAAGCTTCCTGCTTTTATCCTAACATGCCAGCCTGAAAAAGGTCTA
>OIXA01005017.1_pt1 | contig 12137 bp, 9 predicted proteins | sample 1587721 | NCBI WGS metagenome assembly OIXA01 (sample SAMEA3888900, study PRJEB22519) | human gut metagenome | biome: human gut; feature: human-associated habitat; material: faeces | place: Denmark | collected 2013 | reverse complement strand
TCCGAAGCTTTTTGACTGTTTATCCTTTGACCCCACCGGAGGTAAGGCCGCCTACCAGATGCTTTTCGATAAGTACAAACAGAATGATAACAGGCACTGTAGCAAACAGAGAGGATGCAAACAGATACTGCCATCCCACCATATTGTAGCCATTGAAGATTGTAATACCGACTGTCAGAGGTTTCAGGACATCTGTAGAAATCAATGTCAGAGCAACGGTATATTCGTTCCAGGCGTTGATGAATACGAAAATCAGGGCAGTAACGATACCAGGTGCTGCTACAGGAAGAAGGATACGGATCAGGGCAGAAACCTTTCCGCAGCCGTCTACGGTAGCTGCCTGTTCCATTTCAGGAGAAATGGAGATAAAGGTACCGCGCAGCAGCCAGATTGCAAATGCCTGGTTAAATGCTGCATTGATAAATACCAGCCCTACGAGACTGTCTGTCATGCCAAAAGTGGACATGATTTTGTAGATACCTACCAGAAGGACAACCGGTGCAAACATCTGAGAAATAATGACAATTCCCAGGAAGATTTTTTTACCTTTGAATTTCATTCGTGCAAGTGCATAGGCTGCCGGGATACCACATACGATCGCGATCAGAGTGGAACCACCTGCAACGATCAGTGAATTGATAAAGTATCTCGAAAGTGGAGCCAGAGTCCAGATGTCTTTGAAATTTTGCCACAGCCAGTGGATTGGCAGGAGCGTTCCATCGGTGGAATAAATTTCTGCACGGCTTTTGGCTGCTGTTGTGAACATAACAAAGTATGGATACAATGTAACCAATACCACCAGAATTACAAAAAGATAAAGAAGAACTCGAAGGAGTATGCTTTTGGTGTCACGTGTTTTTTTCATTAGTCTTCATCCTCCTTTCTCAGTGAAAGTACCATATAAACAGAAGCACAGATACACAGAATCAGGAAACCAATCACAGAGACTGCAGCTGCTTCACCGGATTTGCCTTTGTAGAAGGCTAGTTTATAAAGGTATGTAACAAGGGTATCGGTACGGCTTGCCGGATCACCCTTGGTAATGGTCCAGATAATTGGGAAGGAGTTGAATACATAAATAATATTCAACACAGTACTTACAGTCAGAGAAGATTTTACCAGCGGAAGTGTGATCTTAAACAGTTTTTGCCAGTAATTTGCTCCATCAACAGTTGCAGCTTCATAATAAGAGTTATCAATGCTCTGCAGACCGGAAAGTACACAGAAGGTAACGAATGGCACGGTAACAAAGATACCTACAAAAATTTCCCATGCAAAATATGCACCAGGGGTAGGAGTCCAGTTTACCGGGCTGGAGATCAGACCGATTTTCATTAAAAGTGTATTCAGTGCACCGTAATCTTTATCAATGATGAATTTCCAGACACCTGCCTGAATGATCAGGGAAGTAGCCCATGGGAATACAATAATTGCACGAACGGCTTTACGGAAACGGAACTTGTTGTTCAGTACAAGTGCCAGGATAAAACCAAACACAGTAGAGATCACAACAACGGCAATGGTCCATACAAGTGTATTTTTGAGAACCAGTTTAAAGGTAGAACCTCTGAGGACTTTTGCAAAGTTGTCAAATCCACAGAAGCCTTTTACAAGTCCGGCCTTACTCACTTCGCTCATTGAAGTACGAAATACTTCAAAGATTGGAAAGAGTATGAAGATTGTCATAAGAAGGATACTTGGGAGCAACCACAGATAGGGCTCCAGAGCAGCCAGAGTTTTCTTTTTTTTCATAATAACACCACCAAATCATTTGTTAAAAATTTTCTGAGAAGTTTTTAACAGAAATTTTCAAAAGAAGCGGGAGCCGGTCACTAATGTTCCGGCTCCCGGTAAAGTTACATTTAATTGTAAGATGATCAGCCGGCAATATCAGCCTGAAGGTCATCCAGAAGTGTCTGAACGTCATCACCGAGAAGTGCGTTCTGTTCAACTTCGATTACGCCCTGTTTAACATCTGCCCATTCGGTCTTAGTTGCCGGGTAGAAGTTGCAGCTCTGCAGGATATCGATCCAGGATGCGAAAGTATCATCATCTTTTGCAAGAAGGTCTGCTGCTGTCTGAGTAGTAGGAAGGAATCCTTCAAATACCATGTAATCAGCGTAACGTTTGTCATCATAGAAGAAGTCGAAGAATTTACTGATGGCAGCTGTACGAGCTTCCTGATCTTCAGCGGAGTCATCTTTGAATACCTCGAGACGGTCGCAAACACCCATTGCAACAGAGTCACATCCTTCGTTAGCCGGGATAGTAGTTACATCGTAGTTGATGTCATATCCGCCATCAGAAAGATAAGTAGGAATGTTGTTCGGTCCGATCATCATAGCAACTTTTCCTGCACCGAACATATCCTGAAGATCATAACGTGTTTCGTTGGCCGGGTCAGAGTTTGTATATCCATCGTTTACAAGACCGATTGCAAAGTTAAGAGCTTCAACGTTCTTGTCACTGTTCAGAGCCCAGTCACCGTTTTCGTCTACAAATCCACCACCGTTGTTCCATGTATAATAGGAGAATGCAGCCTGACCTTCGTCAGTTGTCATATCAATACCCCATGGATAAACGTCATCACCGAATTTATCTTTGATCTTCTGTGCTGTTTCCTGAACTTCAGCCCATGTAGTAGGAACGGAAGCGCCTGCTTCATCAAGGATATCTTTATTATAGAAGAGAGCACGGCAGGATGCCAGGATCGGTAATGCGTATACAGTATCATCGATTGTGCTTGCTTCCCAGAATGCCGGGAAGAATTTTGCCTGGAGATCTTCAGAAGCATATTCTGTAGCAGGCATCAGCAGATCATCAGCCACATAATCTGCAAGAACATCGATGTTCAGAATATCAGGTGCATTGTTGTTTGCAACAAGTGTATTTACTTTTGTATAAAGATCATTCCAGGAAACAATTTCCACATTCAGATCGATATCAGGATTCTCTGCTTCAAAATCTTTCTCAAACTGAGTCCACCAGGTCTGAGTCTGAGTACCATACTGACTGATGATAACATCCAGAGTAGTTTTACTGTCTGCTGCAAGAACAGGCTGAGCCATTGATGCGGTCATTGCCAGTACCATAGCTAATGCGATTTTTCGTTTCATAGATAAGTCCTCCCTTTTGTTTGGTGAAACTGACAGAATCGTCAGTTTGGTTTCGTGGTTAGCACGAAGAATTTAGGTTGATTATATCGTTTATACCAGACAGTGTCAATAAAAAATGTATAAAAAAGGTCAGAAATCACAAAAAAAATGATATATATTGCACAAAAATATGAAATAACAGATTGCACAAACACAAGAATGCAGAAGTTCGGGTATATGGGATAAATAAAATCCTCACAAATATTCTGGTAATAGTAAAATCTGAGGGAGTTTTAGTAAAATCTGAGGGATACTTCTGGAATATATTGTGAAAAAAAAAGAATGATGATACAATGACATCGAAATAAAGCAGAACTAAAGCAAACGTCAGGAGGAGATAAATCATGGCAATTTTAGTAACAGGTGGAGCAGGTTTTATTGGAAGTCACACAGTGGTAGAGCTGCAGAATGCAGGATATGATGTGGTTGTTCTGGATAATTTAAGCAACTCCAGTGAAAAAAGCCTGGAACGAGTAGAAAAGATCACAGGTAAGCCGGTGAAGTTTTATAAAAAAGATATTCTGGATCGTGAAGGACTGAATGAAGTTTTTGAAAAGGAAGACATTGATTCCTGTATACATTTTGCTGGATTGAAAGCAGTCGGAGAGTCTGTTGTAAAACCTTGGGAATATTATGAGAATAATATTGCTGGTACACTTACTCTTGTAGATGTGATGAGAAAACACGGTGTCAAAAATATTATTTTCTCCTCTTCGGCAACTGTATATGGCGATCCGGCAATCATTCCGATCACAGAAGAATGCCCGAAAGGACAGTGCACCAATCCTTATGGCTGGACCAAATCCATGCTGGAACAGATTCTTACAGATATCCAGAAAGCAGATCCGGAATGGAATGTAGTACTTCTTCGTTACTTCAATCCGATCGGTGCTCATAAGAGTGGCCTTATCGGTGAGAATCCGAATGGTATTCCGAACAACCTGATGCCATATATCACACAGGTTGCAGTTGGTAAGCTGAAAGAGCTTGGAGTATTTGGTAATGATTATGATACACCGGATGGAACCGGAGTGAGAGATTACATTCATGTAGTTGACCTTGCAAAGGGGCATGTAAAAGCAGTTAAGAAACTGGAAGATAATTCCGGACTCAGTATTTACAATCTGGGAACAGGCAAAGGATACAGCGTCCTTGACATCGTTAAGAATTTTGAAGCTGCGACAGGAATCAAAATTCCTTACTCTATCAAACCACGTCGTGCAGGTGATGTTGCGACATGTTATTCTGATGCGACCAAAGCAAAGAAAGAACTTGGCTGGGAAGCAGAGTACGATATCAAAGATATGTGTGCAGATTCCTGGAATTTCCAGCAGAAGAATCCGAACGGATACGAAGACTAAATCTCAGAAGCATATATATAAAGATCCCCGATACCATTACGGTAGCGGGGATTTTTTGGAATCTGATGAAAGTTGATTGAATTAATGATATATTTTTTCTTTTTCAAATTTTGGCTCGCAGGTCAGTTCAATGCCAAGTTTGCGGAACTCCCAGATATCAACAGAAGACAGCATGACAGAGGTATGCGCCTGGCAGCCACGAAGAGATGGTAACTGTTCCAGTGCCTTGCGTGCTTCCGGATTATTTGCTGCGCTGACGGAAAGTGCGATCAGTGTCTCGTCAGTATGAAGACGTGGGTTTTTGCTTCCGAGATACTGCGTCTTTAATTCCTGAATCGGTCGTATTGCTTCTGGTGAGATTACATGGTTCTCATGAGGAATACCAGCCAGCTCTTTCAATGCATTCAGAAGAAGGGCAGAGGAGGCACCGAGCAGTTCAGAAGTTTTGCCGAAGATCATACGTCCGTCAGTCAGCTCCAGAGCGGCAGCAGGACCTTCGGTTTCTTTTTCTTTCTGAAGGCTTGCCGGAACAACTTTACGGTCTTCCAGAGAGGCATGAGCCTGTTTCAGAAGCAGTTCGATCTTACGGATTTCTTCTTCTGTACCTGTACCGGTGAGAAGCGCTGCACAGCTCTTATAGTAGCGGCGGATAATCTCCTGGCGTGATGCTTCACAGCAGGCTTCATCATCTACGATACAGTTTCCGGCCATATTTACACCCATGTCAGTAGGTGATTTGTAAGGGCACTCGCCCATGATCTTTTCGAACATTGCCTGGAGAACCGGGAAAATCTCCACATCACGGTTATAGTTGACCGTTGTTTCACCGTAAGCTTCCAGATGGAACGGGTCGATCATATTGACATCATTCAGGTCAGCAGTTGCTGCTTCGTATGCTAGATTGACCGGATGTTTCAGCGGAATGTTCCAGATTGGGAATGTTTCAAATTTGGCATAACCGGCAGCTACTCCGCGTTTGTATTCGTGATACAGCTGGGAAAGACAGGTCGCCATTTTTCCGCTTCCCGGTCCTGGCGCAGTGATAACTACCAGCGGTCTTGTGGTCTCGATATATTCGTTCTTTCCATATCCTTCATCACTTACGATAAGAGGGATATTGCTTGGATATCCGGGAATACTGTAGTGGAAATACACTTTGATGCCGAGCTTTTCAAGACGTTTCTTGAAATGATCAGCACTTTCCTGACCGGCATAACGTGTAATGCATACACTGCCTACATAGAGACCACGTTCTGTAAAGGCATCGATCAGACGCAGAACATCTTCATCGTAAGTAATACCAAGGTCTCCTCGCATTTTGTTTTTGTCAATATCTGCAGCACTGATAACGATAACGATCTCTGCCTGATCGCTCAGCTGCATGAGCATACGTAGCTTACTGTCAGGTTCGAAGCCTGGAAGAACACGGGAAGCATGATAATCATCAAAAAGTTTTCCGCCGAATTCCAGATAAAGTTTGTTGTCAAATTTGCTGATGCGGTCACGAATATGCTCGGACTGCATGGTCAGATACTTGTCATTATCAAATCCAATTTTCATTTATCGTTTTCCTTTCCCATCACATTTAGCCGGAACAAACTTCCGGCTATCACGTTGATAGTATACTACACTTACTGTTCACAGGCAAGTAATGTACGGCAAACATTCACAGTTTTCCAGTTGATTTATACAGGAAATCTCTTTATAATAGAGAAGATAACAAGAGGAGGACAAGAATGAACAATCAGATGGACAATCGGCCGGATCGAAACCGTCCGAATCGAAACAATCCTGGCAATCAGGGACCGAATAAAAACCGCCAGTCTATTCTGGCTTTTTTGATTTGTCTGCTGATTTCACTGGTATGCCTGAGCTTTGTAACAGATATGATGAGCGACAAGTCCAGTGAGATCACATATGATAAATTTATCGAAATGGTAGAGAAGGATCAGGTAAAAGAAGTTACTCTTCAGTCAGGTGTGCTGACTGTTGTACCTAAGATTCAGAAATCCTACTACCAGAATGTAAGTTATAAAGTAAACCAGATGGAGGATGCAGACGCCCTTACAAAACGTCTGGAGGGAACGGATATCGTATTCCATTATGAACAGCCGGATGCTATGGGAGAATTTGTTTCGACCATGATCAGTGTTCTGCTGCCGACAGTAGTTCTGTTTTTCATGCTGATGTTCTTTATGCGGCGGATGAACAAAGGTGGAAACGGCATCATGGGTGTCGGTAAGAGCAGGGCAAAAGCTTATATTCAAAAAGAAACCGGAGTGACATTTAAAGATGTTGCAGGACAGGAAGAAGCAAAAGAATCTTTGCAGGAAGTTGTGGATTTTCTGCATAATCCGGGCAAATATACTGAAATTGGTGCAAAACTTCCGAAAGGAGCACTTCTTGTAGGACCTCCGGGAACAGGTAAGACACTTCTTGCCAAGGCAGTAGCAGGCGAGGCGAATGTACCGTTCTTTTCACTTTCTGGTTCGGAATTTGTAGAGATGTTTGTTGGTGTAGGTGCATCCCGAGTAAGGGACCTGTTTGAAGAAGCGAAGAAAAATGCACCATGTATCGTATTTATCGATGAGATCGATGCAATCGGTAAAAGCCGTGATTCACGTTACGGCGGAGGCAATGATGAACGTGAGCAGACACTGAATCAGCTGCTTGCGGAAATGGATGGATTTGATACTTCAAAAGGGCTTCTGATCCTCGCGGCAACCAATCGTCCGGAAGTACTGGATCCGGCACTTCTGCGTCCTGGCCGTTTTGACAGACGTATCATTGTTGATCGCCCGGATCTGAAAGGACGTGTGGAAATCCTCAAAGTCCATGCAAAAAACGTCATGCTGGATGAAACGGTCGATCTGGAAGCAATTGCGCTTGCTACATCAGGGGCTGTGGGATCAGATCTTGCCAATATGATCAATGAAGCTGCAATCCTTGCAGTCAAAAATGGCCGCAGAGCTGTTTCACAGAAAGATCTTCAGGAATCTGTTGAAGTTGTACTCGTTGGTAAAGAGAAGAAAGATCGTATCTTAAGCCCGCAGGAACGAAAAATTGTTTCCTATCATGAAGTTGGCCATGCGCTTGTCAATGCGTTACAGAAAGATGCAGAACCTGTGCAGAAAATAACGATCGTGCCGAGAACCATGGGAGCACTTGGTTATGTTATGCAGGTACCTGAGGAAGAAAAATATCTTAATACCCAGAAAGAGCTGGAAGCAATGCTGGTCGGATATCTGGGTGGGCGTGCAGCAGAAGAAATCGTGTTTGATACGGTCACTACCGGTGCTGCCAATGATATTGAACAGGCAACTAAAGTCGCACGGGCAATGATCACACAGTATGGTATGTCTCAGAAATTTGGACTGATGGGACTGGCATCTCAGGAAAATCAGTATTTGTCAGGACGTGCGGTGCTGAACTGTGGTGATGATACTGCAACAGAGATTGATCATGAGGTTATGCAGCTTCTGCATTATTCTTATGAAGAAGCCAAGAGACTTCTGAATGAGCACAGAGAGGCACTGGATAAGATTGCCGGATATCTCATCAGCAGAGAGACGATCACTGGTAAGGAATTTATGAAGATCTTCCGTGCGGTTGAGAAAGGACTGGAGATTCCGGAGAATCTGGATGACCTTCCGGATGAAGTACAGACGACTGCCGACAGGACAGCAGTGGAAAATACAGAAGGGTTGACAGCGGAAGAAACACCGGCAGAACCTGTACATGAAATTTCTGCTGTTGATGTGACTGAAACAGACAACGACGAATCTGATTCTGAGGAGTAATATGTTTCAGATTGAAGAAGAACTAAAAAAACTTCCCGCGAAACCGGGTGTCTATCTGATGCACGATGAACGGGATGAGATCATTTATGTAGGAAAAGCTATCAGCCTTAAAAACCGTGTGCGGCAGTATTTTCAGAGCAGCCGTAACAAAGGTGCCAAGATTGAGCAGATGGTCACCCACATAGCCAGATTTGAATATATCATTACAGATTCTGAACTGGAGGCCCTGGTCCTTGAAAGCAATCTGATCAAGGAACATCGACCGAAATACAATACCATGCTGAAAGATGACAAGAGTTACCCGTTTATTAAGGTGACTGTTCAGGAGGCTTATCCAAGGGTATTGTTCGCCAGAAGAATGAAAAAAGACAAGAACCGTTATTTTGGTCCATATACCAGTGGTGGCGCTGTAAAAGATGTCATAGAACTGGTACGTAAATTGTATCAGGTACGTTCTTGTAATCGGAACCTTCCGAGAGACTGTGGAAAGGACCGTCCATGCCTGTATTATCACATGAAACAGTGCATGGGTCCGTGTACCGGACATGCGGATCAGCGTGCCTATAAAGAAAATATCCAGAAGGTCATTCGTTTTCTAAACGGAGATTTTCAGGAAACGATCGATCAACTCACTGAAAAAATGCAGAAAGCATCTGAAGAAATGCGCTTTGAGGATGCTGCAGAAGCTCGAGATCTGATACGAAGTATCCAGAAGATCGGCGAGCGGCAGAAGATTACAGCATATGGAGAAGAAGACAGAGATATCATAGCGTGTGATATGGATGAAAGCCTTGATCTGCGAGAACAGGATGCAGTTGTTCAGGTGTTTTTTATGCGTGATGGCAAGCTGATTGGAAGGGATCATTTTTATCTGAGAGTGGCCAGAGGAGATACCCGGTCACAAGTATTGTCCAGTTTTGTAAAGCAGTTTTATGCCGGTACACCGTTTATTCCGGGAGAGATTACACTGCAGACAGAGATAGAAGATGCGGATGTTATTGAGGAATGGCTGACATCCAGAAGAAAACAGAAAGTTCGTATTGTTGTGCCCAAAAAAGGAACCAAGGAAAAGCTTGTTGAACTTGCATGGGAGAATGCGCGAATGGTTCTGGAGAAGGACCGTGAGCGTATTCGAAGGGAAGAAGGCAGAACGATCGGAGCGGTTCATGAAGTGGAAGATTGGCTTGGCCTTAAAGGTCTTAATCGAATGGAAGCTTTTGATATCTCTAATATCAGTGGATTTGAGTCCGTAGGTTCCATGGTTGTTTATGAGAAAGGAAAGCCAAAGCGCAGCGATTACCGTAAGTTTCGCATTAAATCTGTGCAGGGCCCGAACGATTATGCCAGTATGGAAGAGGTTTTGACAAGGCGGTTTACACATGAAAGCAACGGAGAATTTGACAGCTTTTCCAGAATGCCGGATCTGCTTCTGATGGATGGTGGAAGAGGCCAGGTAAATATAGCACTGGGTGTTCTTGATAAACTTGGAATACGGATCCCGGTCTGTGGTATGGTAAAAGATGATCATCATCGAACGAGAGGACTTTATTTTGATAATATTGAAATACCAATCGACACCAACAGTGAAGGATTTCGCCTGATCACAAGAATACAGGATGAGGCTCACCGTTTCGCAATAGAATATCATCGATCGCTTCGAAGTAAAGAACAGGTTCATTCTGTTCTGGATGATATTCCGGGAATCGGCGAACGGAGACGAAAAGCTCTGATGCGACGTTACCGTTCGATAGAAGGAATCCGTGATGCAACGGTAGAAGAACTTGCAGAGACGGAGTCAATGAATATTGGAAGCGCAAAACAGGTGTATGAATTTTTTCACCCGAATAAATAAACATTAAAGGAGAACACATTATGAAAGGTGTATTGATGACAAAGATGGTACAGGAGCTTAACCTTACAAATCTGACTCCTGAAATTGATCTGTCCGAGATGCGGATCATGACGGCGGAAATCAACCGTCCGGCACTGCAGCTGACCGGTTATCTGGAGCATTTTGCAAATGAACGTGTTCAGATCATTGGTTATGTAGAGTACACATATCTGATGCAGCTCAGTGATGAAAAGAGAATGATGAAATATGAACGTTTTATTTCAAGTAAGATTCCATGCGTTATCTTCAGTACGATGACCAAGCCCTCACAGGATATGATCGATATGGCAATCAAATACAATGTACCGACATTTGTTACAGAGAGAACCACTTCCAGCCTGATGGCAGAGATTATCCGCTGGCTTGGTGTTCAGCTGGCTCCATGTATTTCCATTCATGGTGTGCTTGTAGATGTTTATGGCGAAGGAATTCTGATCACAGGAGAGAGCGGTATTGGTAAGAGTGAAGCTGCACTGGAGCTGATCAAACGAGGACATCGTCTTGTAAGTGATGATGTTGTAGAGCTGCGTAAAGTCAGTGATGTCACTCTGGTAGGCTCGGCACCGGATATTACCCGTCATTTTATCGAACTTCGTGGCATCGGTATTATTGATGTCAAGACACTGTTTGGTGTAGAAAGTGTTAAAGATACGCAGTCTGTTGATCTTGTCATCAAACTTGAAGAGTGGGACCGCGATAAAGAATACGATCGTCTCGGACTTCATGAAGAATATACAGAGTATCTTGGAAACAAGATTGTCTGCCATTCTCTGCCGATCAGACCAGGACGTAACCTGGCGGTTATTGTAGAATCAGCGGCTGTCAACCACAGACAGAAGAAGATGGGATACAATGCGGCAGAAGAACTGTACAAACGTGTACAGGCTAATATTGCACGTAAGCGTGAAAGCTGATAAAATATTTTTTTATAAAAACAAAAACGACTGGCAAACAGGGAAAGGTGGATGAAAATGGGTTCATATTGTTTTGGGATTGATGTAGGGGGGACAACCGTAAAATGCGGTCTTTTCCAGACAGACGGTAATCTTGTTGACAAATGGGAGATTCCAACAAGAACAGAAAATAAAGGCGAAAACATTCTTCCGGATGTGGCAAAGGCTATTCAAGAAAAAATGGCAGAAAAAGGTATTGAGAAAGCTGATGTGGAAGGCGTTGGAATCGGAATTCCGGGACCGATCAATTCTAAAGGGGAAGCTGCATGTGCGGTAAATCTTTACTGGGGATTTACACCGGTAGCACAGATCCTTCATGATCTGACAGGACTTAAAGCATGTGCAGGAAATGATGCCAATGTTGCTGCTCTGGGAGAAGCGTGGAAAGGTGCAGCTGCCGGCTCTGATAATGTCATCATGGTGACACTTGGTACAGGTGTGGGTGGCGGAATCATTGTAGATGGCAAAATCGTTGCCGGAACACATGGTGCCGGTGGTGAAATCGGCCATGTGCTGGTTGTACGTGGCGAAGCAGAAAAATGTAACTGCGGCAATCATGGATGTCTGGAACAGTATGCATCTGCTACCGGAATCGTACGTGTGGCAGGAAGAATGCTTGCTGCATCTGAAGAAGACAGTACTCTTCGCGGACTCCAGAACATCACAGCAAAAGATGTCCTTGATGCATTCAAGGAAGGTGATGCACTTGCAGTGCGTACCATGGAATATGTAGGAGATCTTCTTGGTGGAGCACTTGCTGGTTTTGCGGCAGTTGTTGATCCGGAAGCAATCGTAATCGGTGGAGGGGTATCCAAGGCCGGACAGCCACTGATTGACTGCATTCAGAAATATTATATGAAATATGCATTTCCATCCTGCAAAGATACACAGATTGTTCTTGCAACACTTGGAAATGACGCTGGGATCTGCGGCGCAGCTAAAATGGTTCTTTAAGAATAACATTCTGAGAATAAAAG
>OIXA01005015.1_pt1 | contig 12139 bp, 9 predicted proteins | sample 1587721 | NCBI WGS metagenome assembly OIXA01 (sample SAMEA3888900, study PRJEB22519) | human gut metagenome | biome: human gut; feature: human-associated habitat; material: faeces | place: Denmark | collected 2013 | reverse complement strand
CCCCTGCCGCGGCGGCGCTGCTGGCGGCGGCCATGGCGCTGGGCGTCCACGCGCTGGCGCTGGGACGGCTGGGCGGCGACGCCCTGCCGTGGTATGGCGCGGTGATCCTGCTGGCGGTGGCGTATCTCCTGTTCAGCATCCTGCCGCCCACGGGACGGCTGTTCGCGGAGCAGGCCGGTGTGCCCGCCGCCTCTATCCCCTTTTGACGGCAAGGCGGTCAAAAAAGGTCCCCCATGCGGATGCATGGGGGAGCTTTTTGTGGGGATGCTCCATCAGCGCACGGTAGCCCGCAGGCCGTCGGTGTTGTAGGTACGGCTGAGGGTCTTGCCGTCTGCGGCCACACCGCGCACCGTGTAAACATAGGTGGTACCTCGTTTGCCACTGGTATCCCGATAGCTGGTGCCGCTGACGGAGGACGCCAGCAACGTCCAGCCGGACGTGCCGTCCACCTTGCGGTAGACGTTGTAGGTCTTGGCGTCGGCCGCGCTCTCCCACGTCAGCAGGATACCGTTGCCCGGGTCACTCTTGGCACTCTTGAGCTTCACGTAGTCCGGCGTGGTGGAGGCCGCCGTCACCTTGGCGGTGACGCCGGTGGAGGACATGGGCCCCAGCGTCTTGCCGTCGGCGGCCACGCCACGCACCTTATAGCCGTATTTCACGCCCTTCTGCACCGTGGTGTCCTTGTAGCTGGTGCCCTTGACGGAGGAGGCCACCTGCGTCCAGCTGCTGCCGGCGTCCGCCGTGCGGTAGACGTTGTAGGTCACGGCGTTGGCCGCCGTGTCCCAACTCACGGTGATGCCGGCGGAGTCAGCCTTGGCCGAGCGCATCGCAGGGGCAGCGGGGGTGGGCACGGTGCCGTAGGTGATGGTCACCACGGAGCTGTATGCCGAGGCGGTGCCGCTCGCCTTCAGGGCGCGGACCTTGTAGTAATAGGTGGTGCCGTTGGCGAGGTAGGAGGTATTGGTATAGCCGGTGGCGGACTGGGTGGACATCAGGCTGTATGTGCCGTTCTTGCTGCGGGCGCGGTACACCTCATATTTGGCGGCGTCCGTAACCTTGTCCCACTTCAGGGCGGGGCGGCCCTGACTGTCCTTGCTGCCGGTGACCAGCGGCGCGCCGAAGGGAGCCTTGTAGGTCACGGAGACGGGGGTGCTGTCCGGGCCTGCCGTGCCGTCGGAGCCCAGGGCGCGGACCTTGTAGTAATAGGTGGTGCCGTTGGCGAGGTAGCTGGTGTTGGTGTAGCTGGTGCCGGTGACGGTAGAATACTTGATGTAATCGCCGTCCTTGCTGCGGGCGCGGTACACCTCGTACTTGGCCGCACCGGTGACAGCGTTCCATTTCAGGGTCGGACGGCCCTGACTGTCGGTACTGCCGGTGACGGTGGGGGCCGTCAGCTTCAGGCGGCAGGTAACGGATACCACCGCGCTGTACGGGCCGGCGTTACCATTGGCGTCCAGCGCGCGGACCTTGTAGTAGTACGTGGCACCGCTGGTGAGGTAGGAGCTGTTGGTATAGGCGGTGCCGGTGGTAGTGCTGTATTTGGTGTAGGTGCCGTCCTTGCTGCGGGCGCGGTACACCTCGTACTTGGCTGCGCCGGTGACGGCGTTCCATTTCAGGGTCGGACGGCCCTGGCTGTCGTTGCCGCCGGTGACGGTGGGAGCGGACAGAGTGCCTGTCGAGGCGGCGCGGTAGGTCACGGACACGATGCTGCTCCACGCGCCGGCGGTACCGCTGGCATCCAGAGCGCGAACCTTGTAATAGTAGGTATTGCCGTTTTCGATGTAACTGGTGTTGGTGTAGCTGGTGCCGGTGACGGTGCTGTACTTGATGTAGTCGCCGTTCAGGCTGCGGGCGCGGTAGACTTCATATTTGGCCGCGCCGGTGACGGCGTTCCATTTCAGGGTCGGACGGCCCTGACTGTCGTTGCCGCCGGTAACGGCGGGGGCGGACAGAGTCTGCTTATAGGTCACGGACACGATGCTGCTCCATGCGCCCGCCGTGCCGTCGGATTTCAGGGCGCGCACCTTGTAACAGTAGGTATTGCCGTTTTCGATGTAGCTGGTGTTGGTGTAGCTGGTGCCGGTGACGGTAGCATACTTGATGTAGTCACCATCCTTGCTGCGGGCACGGTACACCTCGTACTTGGCCGCACCGGACACGGCGTTCCATTTCAGCGTGGGACGGCCCTGGCTGTCGTTGCCGCCGGTGACGGTGGGGGCGGGCAGCGTACCTGTCGAGGCGGCGCGGTAGGTCACGGACACGATGCTGCTCCACGCGCCTGCCGTGCCATCGGATTTCAGGGCGCGGACCTTGTAGTAGTAGGTATTGCCGTTTTCGATGTAGCTAATGTTGGTGTAGCTGGTGCCGGTGACGGTGCTGTACTTGATGTAGTCGCCGTTCAGGCTGCGGGCGCGGTACACCTCGTACTTGGCCGCGCCGATGACGGCGTTCCATTTCAGCGTGGGACGGCCCTGACTGTCGTTGCCGCCGGTGACGGTGGGGGCGGACAGGGTGCCTGTCGAGGCGGCGCGGTAGGTCACGGACACGATGCTGCTCCACGCGCCCGCCGTGCCGTTGGCATCCAGAGCGCGGACCTTGTAGTAGTACGTATTGCCGTTTTCGATGTAGCTGATGTTGGTGTAGGACGTGCCGGTGACGGTGCTGTACTTGATGTAGTCACCGTCCTTGCTGCGGGCACGGTACACCTCGTACTTGGCCGCGCCGGTGACGGTGTTCCATTTCAGGGTCGGACGGCCCTGACTGTCGTTGCCGCCGGTGACGGCGGGGGCGGGCAGGCCGGTGCAGTGGACATCCGCGTTATACAGAGCGCTGTTCCCCTCGCCGGCGATCTGGATGGAGGTCCACTGGGTCACGGAGCCGTTGAAGTAGACATCCTTCAGCGCAGTGTCATAGCGGAAGGCGCAGATGCCGATGGATCTCACCGTGTTGGGCAGGGTGATGGTTTTCAGGCCGGGGCAGTCGTTGAAGGCGTAATTGCTCAGATAGGTGACGCCGCCGGACACCGTGGCGGTGGTCAGCTTGGCCATCTGGCTGCAGACGGCATCGCCCATAGTCCGCAGGCCGCTGGGCAGTGTGATCGCGGTGATGCTGTCGCAGTGGGTGAAAGCGTTGGACTCGATGGTGGTAACGCTGCTGGGGATGGTGATGGCGCTCAGTCTGGTGCAGCCCAGAAACAGGCAGGAGCCGATGCGCTTCAGACCGCTGGGCAGCGAGACAGAGGTCAACTGGGTGCAGTTGGAGAACATGGAATAGCCCAGCTCCGTAATGCCGCTGTTCACCACGACCTTGTTGACGCGCTGGATGCGGGCCTTGGTACACCATGGCGCGGCACTGTTGCCGTCGTCATCCATGTCGTAGTTATACGTGGCGCCGGTGCCGCTGATGGTCAGGGTGCCGGTGCTGTCCAGCGTCCAGGTGGCGCTGTCGCCGCACTTGCCGCTGGCCAGCGCGGCGGCGTAGGCGGTGTCCACCATGCCCAGCGGAAGGGCGCTGAGCAGCATGAGAGCCGCCAACAGGATGGATAGGATACGTTTTTTCACAGAAACTCCCCTTTTCTTTATGATCTCCGCCGGTATGTGCCGGCAGGTCATTACAACGATAGGATACACCCGTTTTTGTGCGATTTCAATAAGCTGGCTGCATAGTATCGAGGGTTTTTTTGCAAAAACGGAAAAATCGCATAAATAATGAGAACGGCGGAAACCGTTCTCTTTTTTGCGTATGTGGGCGGTCACAGGATGGGGCCGCGGCGGTCGGGGTCCTGGGGTGCGAAGTCCGACAGGCCCTTGCGGCACACCACGCAGCCCGCCACGCCCACCGCCGCCATGGCGGCCAGCGCGGCTCCGACGCCGCCGGTGCCGTTGAACAGTCCCAGCGGATCGTTCATGGCGTTGAAGGCGGCGTGGGCGGCGAAGCCGGGCAGGATGCTGCCGGTGCGGCGGCGGAGGAAGCCGAAGGCCAGACCCATCAGGAAGGCGTAGACCATTTGGATGGGCGTCCCATGGACCAGGCCGAAGATGGCGGCCTGTAATACCAGAGCCAGCCAGGGCGGCATGGCACGCTCCAGACGGGTCTGGATGACGCCGCGAAACGTCAGTTCCTCCGCCAGCGGGCCCAGCACCGCCATGGTCAGGAACGTGTTCAGGCCGGTGGAGGTCAGGACGGACATATCCGCGTTGTACGCGGCCATCCACGCCTCCGGCAGGAGGGACAGCGCCAGATCCGTCAGGACGTACAGCACGATGCCGGCAAAGGAACAGAAGCCGGCAGTCCAACCGGAGCAGCGGCGCAGGCACACGGCCTCCGACAGCGGCGTCTGGCGTATTTTGAACCACAGCAGCAGTCCCGCCGCGATGAAGAAATCGGCCAGCAGCGCGGCGGTGTCCGCGCCGTCCAGGATGCTCTGGGGATCGAAGCCGCCGGGACGCAGCGCGGAGCCGGCGATGGCGATGGCGGCGTAGATCGCGCCGGTCAACAGCTGCACTCCCAGAAAGAACAGCACGTACAACGCGGATTTCCCCAGCGCGGTCAGCACGCCTCTGGCGGTATAGGGGTGTCGATGTTCCATACAGCCTCCTTTCTCACAGATCAGGTCCGGGTACGGTCAGGGTCAGTATAGCAGGGCGCGGCGGGTGGTGTCCAGCAACTCTGCGTTGCGTTGGTGGTTTTTTGGGCCAAAGCGGCGCAACTTCAGGTTGTCAGGGATAGAAAACAGGGGAGCGGCCCGTGTGCCGCTCCCCTGTTTTTACAGCTTGATGTCGCAGGACATACTCATGACAGCGCGTCCGCCCACGCGGACGGTGACGGTATCGCCGTCCGCATACAGACGGCTGCGGATCTCCGAGGGGCGGTGCATATGCTCGCCCTGCAGGAACACATTCTCCTGTAAGGGCTGCACCAGCCCATGGCGGTAGAGATAGTAGGTCAGGGCGCCGTTGCTGGTGCCGGTGGCGCACTCCTCGGGAATGTCATACAGCGGCGCGTAGTTGCTGCAATAGGCGGTGCAGCCGTCGCCCAGGCAGAACATGTGGACGCCGGTGACGTCATAGCGTCTGGAGAGCGCCGTCACCGCCGGTTCATTCTGGACGGCGCGCAGCAGCGTATCGCGGTCGCGGACGGGCATCATGATATCGGCCAAGCCGGTGGACACGATGGCGGGCAGCAGGCTGTCGGGGCGATCCGCCGGAGTCAGGCCGTAGGCTTCGTACAGCTCCGGCAGCTCCGGCTCCGTCAGTTCCCGTATCCAGTGGGGCGGCGCCATATCCATCCACACCGTGCCGCCCCGGACGCCGATGGTCAGATCCGCGGCCTTTGTGTGGGCGGTGATATCGCCGTCACCGATGCGGCCCAGCGCACGCAGCAGCGCAAAGGAGGCGATGGTGGCGTGGCCGCAGAGCTCCACCTCCCCCGCCGGTGTGAAGTAGCGCAGGGTCACGCTGCCATCGGGGCTTCGGGTGACGAAAGCGGTCTCGGAGTGCTTGAATTCGGCGGCGATCTGCTGCATCTCCGCGTCGGTCAGCGGGCGGTCCGGCAGCACCACGCCGGCCTGATTGCCGCCGAACAGGCGGGTGGAAAAAGCATCCATGACATAGGCTTCCATAGGGCGTACCTCCCAGTTTTTTTAATGAAGATAATTATAAACTGTCTCGCCATTCATGACAAGAGTATTTGACAGAACAGCTCTTTTTCGTTAGAATAGAATTATATATCCGAAATGGAAATCAAAAAAGAAAGGAATCTCATCCAAAATGCTCAATGAGCGCAGTCTGTTATCGCAATTCCTGCATTTCGCAGCCGCTACGGTGGCATCCCTCATGGTTTTCAGCCTGTATTCCATCGTAGACGGACTGATGGTCGCCAAGGGCGTAGGCGAATACGCCATGGCGGCGGTGAATCTGGCGGTGCCGTTCACCAACGTGCTGTTCTCCATCGGCGTCATCTTCGCCGTCGGCACCAGCACCATCATCGCCATCTATCTGGGACAGAACCAGGGCGAGAAGGCCAACAGCCTGTTTTCCCAGAACATCGTGCTGCTGACCTGTATCGGCCTGACCATCACTGTCCTCGTCTTTGTATTTCTGGAGCCGTTCGCCGTGCTGCTGGGCGCAAAGGGCGTAACGTATCAATATACCATCGACTATCTCAAGGGCCTTGCGCCCTTCGCCGTGTGCTTCATTATCTCCTATAACATGGAGGTGCTGATCAAGACCGACGGCTTTCCCCGTCTGGCCATTCTGACGGTCATCACCGGCTGTCTGGCCAACTGTGTGCTGGACTACGTGGCCATCTTCGTTTTGGACTGGGGCGTTTGGGGCGCGGCCTTCGCCACGGGCCTTTCCCAGCTTCTGACGTGCATCATCTATCTGCGGCACTTCCTGGGCGGACACAACACCTTCCACTTCGTAAAGTTCAGGATGGACTGGAGCATCTACAAGCGTCTGATCCCGCTGGGCTTTGCCGACGGCGTGACGGAGCTGTGCAACGGCGTGATGATCTTCCTGTTCAACCGGGTCATCCTCCGGTGCCTCGGCGACGACGGACTGGTGTGCTACACCATCATCGCCTATGTGAACACCCTCATCATCAACACTATGCTGGGTATCTCGCAGGGCAGCCAGCCGCTGGTCAGCTACCACTACGGCAAGGAGGACGCGGCAGGCTGCAGGAAGCTGCTGCGGTACGGCTTTACGGCGGTGGGCATCATGACGGCGGTGATCTTCGCCGGTGTGATGATCTTTGCCCCCCAGATCGCCGGGATCTTCCTGGGCGCGGAAAAGCCGGAGCTGCTGGGCAGCGCGGCCGGTGCGCTGCGGCGGTACGGTCTGTGCTACATACTGCTGGGAAGCAACATCCTCATGGGCGGCTTCCTGACGGCGGTGGAGCGGCCGAAGGCTGCCATCTCCATCTCCGTGGGCCGCGGACTTGCGTTTCAGGCCGGTGCGCTGCTGCTGTTGGCGGCAGCCGTGGGCGGCACGGGCATCTGGTTCGCGCCGGTGATCTCCGAGGCGCTGTGTGCGGTGATGGCGGTATGGTTCCTCCGCCGGTTCCTGCGGAAAACCGCGGCATAACGAGCATACAAAAAGTATCCCACGGCACAGCCGTGGGATACTTTTGCGCTCTATGGGATGTGTGCCTTACGCCTGCGCGGCCTTTTCCGCCATCATGCCCCGTATCACCTCGTCGATGCGGCGGGCAATGCGGCAGAAATCCTCCGCCGTGTAGCCCCTGGTGGTCATGGCGGCGGTGCCGATACGGACGCCGCTGGTCTGGAACGGGGAGCGCCGGTCTCCGGGGACGCAGTTCTTGTTAAGCGTGATGCCGCAGCGGTCCAGCTCCTCCTGCACCTCCTTGCCGGTGAGACCGGTGTCCGTCAGGTCCAGCAGGAACAGGTGGTTATCGGTGCCGCCGGTGACCACGCGGTAGCCCATGGCCATGAACTCCGCCGCCATGGCCCTGCAGTTGGCCACCACGCTGCGGGCGTAGGCGCGGAAGGCCGGCGTCAGGGCCTCCTCCGCCGCTACGGCCTTGCCGGCGATGACGTGCTGCAGCGGGCCGCCCTGCGTGCCGGGGAATACGGCGCTGTCCACCTTCTTGGCCAGCTCCGGACGGCAGAAGATCAGGCCGCCGCGCGGCCCCCGCAGGGTCTTGTGGGTGGTGGTAGTGATGACATCCGCCAGACCGAAGGGACTGGGGTGTTCCCCTGCCGCCACAAGCCCCGCAATGTGGGCCATGTCCACCATGAAGCAGGCGCCCACCTCCTGCGCCGCAGCGGCGAAGCGGGCAAAGTCGATGGTGCGGCTGTACGCCGAGGCACCGGCGATGATGAGCTTGGGCCGCAGCGCAAGCGCCATGCGCTCCATACCGTCGTAGTCGATGAAGCCGTCATCGTCCACATCGTAGAAGTGCAGGTCGTAGAGTTTGCCGGAGAAGTTCACCGGCGAGCCGTGGGTCAGATGACCGCCGTTGGAGAGGCTCATGGACAGCACGGTGTCGCCGGGCTGCAGCAGAGCCATGTAGGCCGCCAGATTGGCCGACGAGCCGCTGTGGGGCTGGACGTTGACGTGGTAGTCGGTGGAAAAGACCTCCTTCCACTTGGAGACGCAGTACTCCTCCAGCTCATCCACGATATGGCAGCCGCCGTAGTACCTGCCCTGATTGCCCATGGCCCGGTGGGCCGGATACCCCTCTGAATATTTATTCGTCAGGCAGCTGCCCACCGCGCGGAGCACATCGCTGCTGACGAAATTTTCGCTGGCGATGAGCTCCACCGTGGTAGCCTGGCGCAGTTCCTCCTGACCAATCAGGTCAAATACGCGGGACGCCATAGACCTCTCCCCTTCCCTATTGTGGTAATGTGATTCCTATTATACACTATCTTGTGGTTTTGGCAAGAAAAATCTTCTCTCCATGGCAGATGGCACGAAAACGCCTATATCCTTTGTAGGTTTTTTAGAAAAAATGCAGAAAGAGAAAAAAAGGGTTGACATTTGCCGCCAAAAGCGGTATGCTACGCCCAGCTTCGGCAAAATACAGTGAGGAGGAAAGCAACATGAAGCGTCGCGGCACCGCTATGATGATGTGCGAGATGTGCATGGGTATGATGTCCATGTGCATGTTTCTGCGCGCCCAAAATGATCGGTTGCTTTCCAAAAACTGTTTGTCGGCTTGAAAAAGCCGGTGTGTGAACAAGCAGCGGAAGGTCGATCGACCTGCCGCTGTTTTTTTGTTTGTTCCGGTGGGCAGCAGGGCACGTGCACAGTCCTGCGGCTTGCCGTCAGCAAGATCATACAATTCCTTCAAAACACATTTGAAAAGGAGACATAAACCCATGAAACACAACACTTTCACCCGTTTGGCCGCTCTGGCCCTGTCCCTGGTGCTGGCCCTGAGCCTGGCAGCCTGCGGCAGCAAGGACAACAACACCAATGACACTACTGGCGACAAGGATGCCGCCGCTGCCACCACCGTGAAGATCGGTGTACCCAACGACACCACCAACGAGGCCCGCGCTCTGCTGCTGCTGCAGGAGAACGGCATCATCAAGCTGGCTGACGGCGTGGGCATCACCGCCACCAAGAACGACATCGTGGAGAATCCGTACAATGTGGAGATCGTGGAGGCTGAGGCCGCCCAGCTGCCCAACGTGAGACAGGATGTGGACTACGCCGTTATCAACTCCAACTACGCCATCAATGCCGGCCTCAATCCCCTGAAGGATGCCCTGGCCATCGAGGGTTCCTCCTCCGCCTACGGCAACATCCTCTGCGTCAAGGAGGGCAATGAGAACGAGCCCAAGATCCTGGCTCTGAAGGCTGCCCTGGAGAGCAAGCAGGTGGCTGACTTCATCACTGAGAAGTATGCCGGCTCCGTGGTCAGCACCGTCACCAATCCCACCGACGGCTATGACGCCTCTGTTGATTACGCTGCCCTGAACGGCACCACCATCTCCATCGCCGCCTCTCCCACGCCTCACGCCGAGATCCTGGAGGTTGCCAAGACCATCCTGGCCGCTAAGGGCATCACCCTGGACATCCAGAGCTACAATGACTATGTTGTGCCCAACACCGTGGTAGAGGACGGCACTGTAGACGCCAACTACTTCCAGCACCTGCCTTACCTGGAGGACTTCAACAAGGAGCAGGGTACGCATATTGTGTCCATCGCCACCATCCACGTGGAGCCCATGGGCCTCTACGGAGGCAAGCAGACCTCTTTGGACGCCCTGACGAAGTAATTTAGAAACGAGGGAAACAAACATGATCGAGCTCAAGCACATATGCAAAACATTTGACTCCGGTGGGGGAGAAGTGGAAGCGCTGAAGGATGTTTCCCTCACAATAGAAAAGGGCGAAATATACGGCATCATCGGCATGAGCGGCGCCGGCAAAAGCACCCTGGTGCGGTGTATGAACCTGCTGGAGCGGCCCACCTTCGGCGAGATTTGGGTCAACGGGCAGGAGCTGGAGAAGATGACCCCCAAGGAGCTGCGCCGGGCCCGGGGAGAGATCACCATGATCTTCCAGCACTTTAACCTCCTGATGCAGCGCACCTGCCTGCGTAATGTGTGCTTCCCCATGGAGCTGGGCGGCATGAAAAAGGCTGATGCCGAAAAGCGGGCCCGGGAGCTTTTGAACCTGGTGGGCCTGCCGGATAAGGCTAATGCCTACCCGGCCCAGCTCTCCGGCGGCCAGCAGCAGCGTGTAGCCATTGCCCGGGCCTTAGCCACCAAACCCAAGGTGCTGCTGTGCGACGAGGCCACCAGTGCCCTGGATCCCAACACCACCCACCAGATCCTCCAGCTGATCCGGGAGCTGAACCGGGAGCTGGGCATCACCGTGGTCATCATCACCCACCAGATGAGCGTGGTGAAGGAAATCTGCGATAAGGTCGCCATTTTGGACGGCGGCGAGGTGGCAGAGGAGGGCCTGGTATCGGCGGTGTTTGCCGCCCCCAAGTCCGCCGCCGGCCGGCGGCTGGTGTTCCCCAGCGGGGCCGATGCCCTGGTGTCCGATCCCGCGTCGGAGCGCCGTGTGCGGCTTATTTTCCGGGACAGCCAGACCACCGGTATTCCCCTGGTGGCCCGGCTGGCGGCGGAGGAGAGCATCTACTGCAATGTTATCTCCGCCAGCACCCAGCGGCTGTCCCGGGAGGTCTACGGCAGCATGCTCCTGGGCATCCCCAGCGGCCAGTTTGACCGGGCCGTGGACTTTATTAAGGCATATCCCAACATTCAGGTAGAGGAGGTGGAGCACAATGTACAGTGACCTGTTTTCTGCGGAATCCCTGGCGGACCTGCAAACGGTGTTGCCTCAAATTCCCTTTGCCATTTGGGAAACGCTCTATGTGACGCTGCTCTCCACTCTCCTGGCCACAGTCATCGGCCTGCCTTTGGGTGTGCTGCTGGTGGGCGAAAAGGGCGGTGTGCTGCCCCTGCCCAAGGGCGTGATGCATGCACTGAATGTGCTTATCAACCTCCTGCGATCCATACCGTTCCTGATCCTGATGATTATGGTATTCCCTCTGTCCCGGCTCATCATCGGCACCGCCGTGGGTACAGCGGCAACCATCGTGCCCCTGGTGGTGGCGGCCTTCCCGTTTATTGCCAGACTGGTGGAGGGCAGCCTCCGAGAGGTGGATCCCAATATCATTGAGGCGGCCCAGAGCATGGGTGCTACCCCCGGGCAGATCATCTGCCGGGTGATGATTCCCGAGAGCGTTCCCAGCCTGCTGCAAAATGTGACCATTGCCCTGACTACCATTTTGGGCTACTCGGCCATGAGCGGTATCATCGGCGGCGGCGGCCTGGGCAAGATCGCCATCGACTACGGCTATTACCGCTATAAGTACCTGGTGATGCTGGTGGCGGTGATTCTGCTGGTGCTGCTGGTACAGGTGCTGCAAACCATTGGCACAAAGCTGGCCATCCATAGTGACAAGCGCCTGAAGAAGTAAAAAGGGACACACTGCAAAAGAGTTGTTCACTGAAATAAGACGAGTAAGCTTTCCAAAGAGGATTGCTTACTCGTCTTTTTATGTTGTTTTGAATGTGACGATTAAATGCACCTTCATGAGCCTTGAAGGAGGACCATATGCTGGAAATGGACCGTGCAGCAGCGTATCCGCTATAGCTGAGCCGCTCATATCGGACGCTGATCCCGGCGTCAGAATCGGCTTTGCCATATCTGATCGAACCGCTTTTCCACAGTGTCCGTTCCCGCAAATAAACGCGGGGACGAAAGGCTGAGTAACACCTTTCGTCCCCGCATTACGGGTGGGCCTATTTGGCAGCAAGCCCTATTCCCATGTGTAAGCCGTGCGGCTTACTTGTCGTACATCTCAATGAGCTTGAGCAGGTGCTCGTAACGAGCCTTGGCCTCGTCCTCGTTGCGCTGGAAGAGCACACCGGCACGATCCGGGAACTCGCGGGTCAGGCGAGAGTAACGGGCCTCGTTCATCAGGAACTCCTGATAGCCGCCGGCAGGTGCCTTGGAATCCATGGAGAAGCGCTGGCCGGCCGGTGCGGCAGGATTGAAGCGGAACAGGTTCCAGTAGCCACATTCCACAGCCTTCTTCATTTCCTTCTGGCAGTTCATCATGCCGCCCTTGATGGAGTGCATCT
>OIXA01005007.1_pt1 | contig 12160 bp, 6 predicted proteins | sample 1587721 | NCBI WGS metagenome assembly OIXA01 (sample SAMEA3888900, study PRJEB22519) | human gut metagenome | biome: human gut; feature: human-associated habitat; material: faeces | place: Denmark | collected 2013 | reverse complement strand
TGATGTGCGCAGTCGAGGTGCATCCGCCTTTATCAAATAAGCATATGCGTATTTGATAAAAATAGAGCGCACCAAAGCATGGCGCGCTCTGTTTCCTGACCTGAAAGATTCTCCCGTGTGGGATTGCTTCGTCGGTGCCGCAATGCGGCTTTCCAGAGTTCCGTCCGCGATCAGTTCGGTTACCTGAGAGTTCCTTGCGCGAGCCCCTTCGGTGGCGCACCAACGCTGTGCGCGCTCTCCTGAACGCTTCATCCGGCGATATGCACTTGCTGTGCCAGATAAAAGAGTCTTGGCTGCGCAGGTGGTTTCTACCTGTCCAATATAATATAAAACAAGTCCCGCTGTCAACTATAAATTGTGCAAATTGGAAAAAACGGGAGAATCCACAAAAAGATTCAGGTACATCTGCGCAAAGCAAAAAAACCGGTGCAAAGCAAAGAACGGCAAGATGGCGCGCGAAACGGGAAAAAGACTTGACTTTCCGGAGAAAGGGATGTAAAACAGGAACCATCTTTTGTTTCAACGAGGAGCGACACGATGAACATCAAGCCCTTTGCAGTAGAAGAATGGATGAACGCCTATGAAGACGGCGCGCGGTACAATATCGCCGAGACGTGCGTGGACTCGGTGAGTCTGGACGAGCTGTTCACGCTTTGCGGCGAAGACCGGCAGGCGTTTCTGGAGCGGTTCTGCGCGCGCCGGCTGACCTACGGTGATATCGTCGGAAGCGAGGCGCTGCGCGAGGGCGTGTGCGGGCTGTATCAAAGCCTGACCCCTTCGGAAGTTGTTCCGACGCACGGCGCGGCAGGCGCGAACTACCATGTATTTTGCTCGCTCGTCTCGCCCGGAGACGGCGTTGTAAGCATTATGCCGGCGTATCAGCAGATGTATTCCATCCCAGAGGCAATCGGCGCAGACGTGCGGCTCATGCACCTGCGGCAGGAAAACGGATACCTGCCGGATCTGGCGGAGCTGCGGTCGCTGGTGGATGTGAACACAAAGCTGATCTGCGTCAACAACCCCAACAATCCCACGGGCGCGCTGATGTCCGGGGCGCTTTTGCGGCAGATTGTGGAAATCGCAAAAAGCGTCGATGCGTATGTCCTTTGCGACGAGGTCTACCGCAATCTGACGCAGGTCGACGGCTGGTGCGAGTCGATTGTTGATCTGTATGACAAGGGCATTTCGGTCAGCAGCATGTCGAAGGTTTTCTCTCTGGCGGGGCTTCGCATGGGCTGGATTGCCACGCACGACAAAGCTGCGCTGCGCACCTTTTTGTCGCACCGCGACTATAATTTGATCAGCTGCGGCATGTTTGACGACGCGGTTTCCGCGCTGGCGCTTCATCACGCGGATGCGCTGCTGCGGCGCAACCGGGCGATTGTCCGCGAGAATCTTGCGGTGCTGGACGGCTGGATTGCGGAAAATCCGCATTTTTACTATACAAAGCCGCAGGCTGGCACGACGGCGCTGGTGTACTATGATTTTGATATCCCGTCCTATGAATTCTGCAAGCGGCTGTACGATGAGACCGGCGCGTTTGTCACACCGGGCGACTGCTTCGAGCAGCCGAAGTGCATGCGCATCGGCTACACCTGCGACAAAAAGACGCTCGAAGACGGCTTATCCGCGCTGGCGGCGTTTGCACAGAAGCTTTCCTGAGACAAGCTGATCGATTCCCGATAAAGACAAAAAAGCACCTCCGACCGTAAGTCGGAGGTGCTTTTGTTACAGTATCAGAAGGTTGCCACCTGCTGCTGCGCAGGTTCTGCGGGGGAGATGGAGATGGCGTTCAGAATCGGTCCCACGCCGTGGTAGAGATTGTGGTAGCGCACCTCGACCTCGGCTCTGACCGTGACCCATGATCTCGGCTTGAGACCATCCGCACCGACAAAGCGGCACGGAATGCCCATGAACGTGATATCCGCTTCACAGCAGGTCATGACGAACCGACCGGGGGCAAACATGCCCTCTTTTTCCCGACGGAGCTTTGCAACCTGACCCTTGAATTCGACGGTCTTGCCCTTGTATTTGTCCGGCTCCTCGGTGATGTCGCGGTAGAACAGCGCGTAGTCCTCGTCCTCGATCTTCACAACCGGCGCGTTCAGATCGAACGGCAGCGGGTCTTCGATATCGTCCTGCTTTGTCGTGCCGTCGGTGAACTCATAGAGAATGTCAATCCGGCGGTTGACCGCGCGCGCGATTTTATGGAAGGGCATCACGTCCGTGCCGGGCGCCATCCGGTTGAAGACCACAAGCTCCGCGCCTGCAAGTTTGTCGACCGTCAGCTGGCGCATGTTCTGGTTGTAGGACAAAAATGTATTGGCGTCAGCAAACATGACCTCCTGCGCAATCTGCCAGGTGTCGGGCGTTTTGAGATAGAAGTCCGCAGCCTGATGCATGCCGTTGAGTTCGACAATCACGCGCTCAGCATGGTGCTTTTTGCGAAGATTCTCCAGAAACTCTTCGCTCAGCTCTTCATATGACGGGGTTTCGATATAGACGTTCTGAGAGGGGTAGGTGGAGATGTCGTATTCCTCCTCGCCCTCCTCGAAGACCAGCAGCAGCGTCTTTTCGCCCGCGTTGAAGCGCTCATCCTCCAGCGTCTCCTGAATGAACTTCGTCTTGCCGGACTCCAGAAAGCCCGTGAAGACGTACATCGGAATGTTGCTCGGCATAGCTCCTCCTTAAGCTCCGAAGAGCGAAGCGATGGCGCTTTCGTTCAGCTTCGAGCCGATTACGCACACACGGCCCGTGACCATGGCGCCGCCCTCGCGGATATCGCTCTCGCCGGGCACGTAGTCGAAGTGAATCCAGCGGTCAGAATCGTTGGATGCAACGTAGCCCTTGGCACGCAGAACCATGCCGTACTGCGCGGCGTCTTCCAGCTGCTTCAGGATGCCCTCGATCTGCTCGGTTGTGAACTTCTTGTGCGTCTCCACGCCCCAGCTGACGAAGACCTCGTCGGCGTCGTGCCCGTGGTGATGGTGGTGGTGATGCTCGTGCTCGTCGTCCTCGTCGTCATGATGGTGATGGCAGGCGCAGTCCGGATCGTCGCATTCGTCGTCGTCATCATGGTCGTGATGGTGGTGATGATGCTCGTGCTCGTCATCCTCGTCGTCATGATGGTGGTGGCAGGCGCAGTCCGGATCGTCGCACGCATCGTCCTCGTCGTGGTCATGATGGTGATGCTCGTGTGCTTCTTTTTCCAGCTCCTCCAGCTCCATCGCGATGGAGGTTTTCTGCTCCATCGCCTCCATCAGTTGCTCACCGGTCAGCTGATCCCACGGGGTGGTGACAAGCACGGCGTTGGGGTTGTGGTCGCGGAGGAGCTTGACGCACTCGTCGAGCTTCTTTTCATCTACATTCTGCGTGCGCGAGAGAATGATGGTGTTGGCGGTTTCAATCTGGTTGTTGTAGAACTCGCCGAAGTTCTTCATATACATCTTGCACTTCGTGGCGTCGGCAACGGTGACGAAGTTGCCGAGGGTCACATCGTCGGTCGTGACCTTGCGCACGGCGCCGATGACGTCGGAGAGCTTGCCGACACCCGACGGCTCGATGAGGATGCGGTCGGGGTGATACTCGGAGATGACCTTTTTGAGCGCTCTTCCGAAATCGCCCACCAGCGAGCAGCAGATGCAGCCGGAGTTCATCTCGGTGATGTTGATGCCGGCTTCCTGCAGGAAACCGCCGTCGATGCCGATTTCACCGAACTCATTTTCGATCAGAACGAGCTTCTGCCCGTGGTACGCTTCCTTGATCATTTTCTTGATGAGCGTCGTTTTGCCGGCGCCGAGAAAACCGGAGTAAATATCAATTTTTGTCATACAAAAAACACCTTCTGTTTTTATTTTTCCGAACATAAGTATAGCACCTCTGTCAAGCGCCCGCAAGCAATTTTACGTGCGGGATTTCAAATTCCGGCGAAAATCGATTGACAAAGCGGGCAGCGTATGGTAAGATAATACCCGGCTTTAGAGTCGGTATTCGGAGAGATGTCCGAGCGGTTTAAGGAGCTGGTCTTGAAAACCAGTGACACAGCAATGTGCCGTGGGTTCGAATCCCACTCTCTCCGCCAATTCTTTCCCTTATATGATACCAGAGTTCGACCTGCGGAAGTACCCAAGAGGCCGAAGGGGCTCCCCTGCTAAGGGAGTAGTCGTCTAAAAAGCGAGCGAGAGTTCGAATCTCTCCTTCCGCGCCAGAAAAGACACGCTTTTGCGTGTCTTTTCTTTTTTGCGCGCCAATCTGTGTGTCGAAACGAAAGCCGGAGGCGGTCTGCCTCCGGCTTTTGAGGTTAAAACAGGGTAATCTGGCTGGTTTCCGGGAGGTCCCCGAATGCGCCGGCTGCCTTGAGGTTTTCAATGTGCGTCTTCGAGACCTTCGGGCAGGCGAGGGAAAACTCCTCGATGGACAAAAATGTCTTGCCCTCGCGCCCGTCCATGATGTCCCAGGCGGCGGTTTCGCCGAGACCCGAGACGGAGACGAACGGCGGAAGCAGCTTGCCGTCTTCGATCACAAAGCGCGTGGCGTGCGAGCGGTAGAGGTCGATGGGCGCGAAGGTAAAGCCGCGCAGATAAAATTCATAGCAGACCTCCAGCGTTGTAAACAGGTCGTCGTCCTTTGCTGTCGCATCCTCCGCTTCGTCGATTTCCTGCAGCTTTTGCTTGACCAGTTCGATGCCGTGGGTCATCATCGCCGCGTCAAAGCCGCCCTTCTGGCTTCTGCGGTAAAAATACGCCGCATAGAACGCCAGAGGCTCATGGACCTTGAACCACGCGATACGGAATGCCATCATGACATACGCCGTGGCGTGCGCTTTCGGGAAGAGGTATTTGATCTTTTTACACGAGCCGATGTACCATTCCGGTACGCCTGCTGCCTTCATTTCGTCCTCCGCGCCCTCGGGAAGACCGCGCCCTTTTCGGACAGCCTCCATGATCTTGAACGAACGCTTTTCGGGCATACCACATTTGATTAAGTACAGCATGATATCGTCGCGGCAGCCGATGGCGTCGTTGACGGAGGCAGTCTTGGACAAAATCAGGTCGCGCGCATTGCCGAGCCACACGTCCGTGCCGTGCGAGAAGCCGGAGAGGCGAATGAGCGTGTCGAATTTCGTCGGCTGCGTCTCCTGCAGCATGCCGCGGGTAAAGCCCGTGCCGAATTCCGGGATGGCGCATGAGCCGACGGGACCGAGGATCGGGTCGTTTTCAAAGCCGAGGATCTTGCTGGAGGTGAAGATGGACATCGTGTCCTTATCGTCCAGCGGGATTTTCTGTGCGTCCACGCCGGTGAGGTCCTCAAGCATGCGGATCATGGTCGGGTCATCGTGACCGAGCATGTCAAGCTTGAGAAGATTTTCTTCCATCGAGTGGTATTCAAAGTGCGTCGTAATCCACTCGGAGTCCTTGTCGTCCGCCGGATGCTGGACGGGGCAGAAGTCCCAGATTTCGTTTTCCTGCGGAATGACGACCAGACCGCCCGGGTGCTGCCCGGTGGTGCGCTTGACGTCGACGCAGCCGGAGGCAAGCCGGTTTTCTTCCGCCTTGCTGACGGTCATGTCGCGCTCGGAGAGATATTTTTTGACGTAGCCGTAAGCGGTTTTTTCGGCGACCGTGCCGATGGTGCCGGCGCGGAAGACATGGTCGGAGCCGAACATCTCGACGCAGTAGGCATGAGCCCGCGCCTGATATTCGCCCGAGAAGTTGAGGTCGATATCGGGGACCTTGTCGCCGCCGAAGCCGAGGAAGGTTTCAAACGGGATATTGAATCCGTCCTTATCGAGCTGCGCGCCGCACTTGGGGCACACCGCGTCGGGAAGGTCCGCGCCGCAGGCGCAGTCGTCCGGGACTTCGAAGGTGGTAAACTGGCACTTCGGGCACCGGTAGTGCGGCGGGAAGGAGTTGACCTCGGTGATGCCGGACATGAACGCGACGATCGACGAGCCGACCGAGCCACGCGAACCGACCAGGTACCCGTGCTCCAGAGAGTTCTGGACCAGCTTCTGCGCCGACATGTAAATGACGTCGTAGTGGCACGAGATAATGTCGTGCATCTCGGTATCGACGCGCTTTTGGATCAGCTCCGGCGGGTTTTCGCCGTAGAGCCGGTGGAGCTTGCCGTAGACGAGGGCTTTCAGGTCCTCGACGGAATTTTCGATCTTCGGCGCGAACAGATTGTGCGGCACGGGCCGCAGCGACTCGCACCAGTCAACGATGCGGTTCGGGTTCTCGATGACAACCTCATGCGCCTTTTCCGGGCCGAGATAGGAGAATTCCTCCATCATCTCATCCGTCGTGCGCAGATACAGCGGCAGCGGCCGGTCGGCGTCCGGCATCTGCTTGGTGGCAAGCAGGATGTGGCGGAAAATCTCATCCTCCGGGTCAAGGAAGTGCACGTCGCCGGTCGCGACGACGGGCTTTCCCAGCTCCTCGCCGAGCTTGACGATGGTGCGGTTGAAGCCGCGCAGCTCCTCCTCGTCCTCGGCAAGGCCCTTGTCGAGCATGAAGCGGTTGTTGCAGATGGGCTGGATCTCAAGGAAATCATAGAAGCTGGCGATGCGCTTGAGCTCTGCCCAGCTCTTGTGGTTCACGACTGCCTGAAACAGCTCTCCTGCCTCGCACGCCGAGCCGATGATCAAGCCCTCGCGCCAACGTAAAAGCTCGGACTTCGGCATGATGGGCACGCGCTTGAAATACTTGAGGTTGCCGTAGGAAATGAGCCGGTAGAGGTTGCGAAGACCGATGGAGTTTTTCGCCAGAACAATGATGTGTTTGGCACGCCGGTCGAAAATTCTGCCGCCCGCGCGAAGCTCTGCCATGCGGGGATTGACGGCGGAGAGAGTGTGGATGCCTTGTTCATCGAGCATTTTCCAGAAGCGCATCATGAGGTAGCCGCAGGTGATGGCGTCGTCGGATGCCCGGTGATGGTTGAATTCCGGCAGACTCAGGGCGTCGGCTACAATGTTGAGCTTGTATTTGCCCAGGTCCGGCATCAGGTTTTGTGCCAGAATGAGCGTGTCGACATAGGTCGGCTGGAACGGAAGTTCGAGGCGCTCGCATGCGGCAGTGATGAAGCCGATGTCAAAATCGGCGTTGTGCGCGCAGAGCGGTCTGCCGCCGACAAAGTCCAGAAATTTCGGCAGCACCTCTTCGATGGACGGCGCGCCTTCCAGCATCTGGTCGGTGATGCCGGTCAGCTCGATGATCTTGGGAAGCAGGCGTCTTCCGGGGGCAACAAAGGTCTGGAAGGTATCGATCACCTGGTCGCGCTTCATGATGGCCGCGCCGATTTCGATGATCGTGTCGTGCTGAGACGATAGGCCCGTTGTTTCCAGATCAAAGGCGACGTACTCGTCATCGAAGCTTGCATCCAGACTGCCGTGGACGGCGATGCGGTCGTCAACGTCGTTGACGTAGTAGCCCTCGCAGCCGTAGAGAATCTTGATGTTTTTTGCCGAATGCATCGCGTTCGGGAACGACTGCGCGCCGCCGTGGTCGGTGATGGCGATCGCCTTGTGCCCCCAGCTTTCGGCGCGTTTGATGACGTTTCGGTCCGCGCCCGCTTTCGGGAAGACGGAGGTCAGCGCGTCCATGGAGGACATGTTGGTGTGCAGATGCAGCTCCACACGCTTTTCTGGCGCCGTGTCGGTCCGGACAGGCGCGGCGATTTTGACAATCGCATTCGGCTGCATGACCATTTCGTTGTCGTACCGGTCGAAGGTCATTTTGCCTTGAATTTTGACCCACATGCCGGGGGAAATACCGGTTAAGATGGGCTTTGCCTTGTCGTTCTCCATGAACTGGTTGATGCGCACGGAGCTGGTGTAGTCGGTCACGTCGAAGCTCACGACCCAGGCGTTGCGCTTTTTGAGCTCCTTGTGATTGACGGCGAAGACCTTGCCGGCGACGACCACGCGGTACATATCGAGATTCAGGTCCTTCATCTTTACGACCTCGCCGCCGAACGGTCGACCGAAGATCATATCGCCCGTGGGCGCCTGCGCGGAGGAAGAAGACGAGGATGCTTTTTTTGCTGCTTCTTTGATCTGCACGGCAGGCGCCTGCGCCATTGCCTCGCGGCGGATTCTTGCCGTCTCGTCAAAGAGCGCTCTGCCCTCTAAGGCGCTGTGCGCCGTAATTTCAATCTCCGGCGCGACGCCGAAGCGTGATTTGAGAAAGTTCTGCGCTTTCGGAATGTGCGGCTCCAACTCTGCTTTGCCGTTGGCAGGAAGGTGAATGGAGAGCTTGCCGCCGGTCAGCTCGTACTTTGCCCCGGCAAGGCTTCCGGCGGCAGGAGAGTAGGCGCGGATGAAGACCTGCGCGAGATCGCGGAAGTCCATCTGCGGCAAAAGCGCTTCGGGAAAGTGCAGATGCAGTTCCGCGCGCTTCAGACCGTACTGCGCGGTGAGCGCGGCTTGCAGCGCCTGCTCGTCTTTTTGCGTGAGATAGGTTTCGCTGAACAGCCACAGCGTGAGACAGCGGACCTCGCGCGAAAGCTCGGCATGCTCAATGACAAGCGTGTCGAGCTTTCCGGAAAGATCTTCACCCGGTATGAAATTGCAGAAAAGATGGTCAAACGGAAGATTCTGCATGAAAACTCCTTCAGGATAGACTGGTTAAAGCGTGTCGATGTAGGAAAGAAGGGCGGGCAGCAGCTCGTCGTAGGGGAGCTTCTGGATCATCTGCCCCTTCGCAAAGAGCATGCCGACGCCGTCGCCGCCCGCGATGCCGACGTCTGCCTCGCGCGCCTCTCCGGGACCGTTGACCACGCAGCCCATGACCGCGACGGTGATGGGCTTTTTGCAGTCTCTGAGTGCGGCTTCCACGCGGGAGGCAAGGGAAATGAGATCGATGCGGGTTCTGCCGCAGGTGGGGCAGGCGACGATGTTGACCCCGTCATGGCGAAGCCCGGCTGCCTTCAGAATATCGTGTGCGGCATAGACCTCGCGCACCGGGTCGGCAGTCAGAGAGACGCGGATGGTGTCGCCGATGCCCATGCACAAAAGCCCCCCGATGCCCATGGCGGATTTGATCACGCCCATATGCTCGGTGCCGGTTTCGGTCACGCCGACGTGCAGGGGGTAGTCAGACTGCGCGGAGAAAAGCTGGTACGCCTTCATCATCAGAGGTACCGAGCTTGATTTCATCGACACGCAGATATCATCGAAGCCGAATTTTTCCAGCAGCCGGATGTGGGAAAATGCGCTTTCGACCAGCGCCTCCGGCGTGGGGTGCCCGTATTTCTGCAGGAGGTCTTTTTCCAGACTTCCGCCGTTGACGCCGATGCGGATTGGAATATGGTGCGCCCGGCAGCAGTCAGCGACCGCCTTGACCCGGTCCTCCGAGCCGATGTTTCCGGGGTTGATGCGGATTTTGGCAGCGCCCGCCTCGGCAGCGAGGATGGCAAGGCGGTAGTCAAAGTGAATGTCGGCAACTAAGGGCAGGGGAGAAGCGTCGCAGATTTTGCCGAAGGCAGCGGCTGCATCCTGGTCATAGACGGCAAGGCGCGCAATTTCGCACCCAGCAGCCGCCAACTCCCGGATTTGCCGCAAAGAGCCTTCGACATCCGTTGTGCGGGTGTTGAGCATCGACTGGATGGAGACCGGCGCGCCGCCTCCAATTTTTACCGGACCGACGGTAATTTGTTTTGTCATTTGTATCACCTGTTATGTGAAAAGTTTCCAGATATCCTTGAACGTGACGAACGCCATGAAGCTCAGCAGCAGCACCATACCGGCTGCGTGGATATACGCTTCATATTTGGCAGGGATTTTCTTTTTGGTGACGGCGGTGAAGAGCGTATTCACCAGCAGCAGGAAGATCCGCCCGCCGTCCAGAGCGGGAAGCGGCAGCATGTTCATGACGGCAAGGTTGATGGCAATGAATGCGCCGAGATAGGCGACGCTCTCCAGCCCGTCACGCACAGTTTCCGCCTGACTGCCGACCTCGGAGATGGTCGAGACGATGCCGACCGGACCAGACATTTCATTCACGGAGACAAGCCCGGACAGAAGATCCTGCAGGCTCATCCAGACCATGCGCGCAAAGTCCAGACTCGTGTACCAGCTGTATTTGAGGCAGGTTCCAAAATTTCCGGGCACAGAGCCGAAATACAGCCCGTATTTGTATTCCTGCACGCCGTCCACGTCGTAGAGCTGCGGCTTCATGGAGAAATCCGGGAGCTCGACCAGCTCGCCGTTTCGCTTTACCACAACATCATAGACGCCGGTTTTGTTGCGCGAGAGAAGCGTGCCGACGTCGGAGTAGAGATACACGCGCCGTCCGTCAATTTTATAAAGCTCGTCTCCGACCTGCAAGCCGTCGGAAGCCTCTAACGGGCAGCCTTCAAAAAAGTCGGTGATGATGGGCGCAGAGTACGAGCTTGCGCCGGTGTAGAGGATGACAATGGCGAGAAAGCCCGCCAGATAGTTCATGAACGAACCGGCAGCCAGGATGACGAGCCGGCGCCACCAGCTTTTCTGCGGGAAGGCTCTGGGATTGTCGGACTCCTCGTCTTCCCCTTCCATCGCGCAGAAGCCGCCGATGGGAATGGCGCGCAGAGAATAGGTCGTCTCGCCCTTTTTCTTCTGCCATAGAACGGGTCCCATACAGATGGCAAACTCGTTGACCTGCACATCCAGAAGCTTTGCGGAGATGAAATGACCCAGCTCGTGGATGAAGATCAGAAAGCCGAACATCAGAATTGCGATCAGAATATACATAAAAACAGCATCACCTGCAACTATAAAATGCGAATTTAAGCGAGGCAGCTCGCCCGGACCAGTTCGCGCGCGGCTTTGTCGGCGGCAAGAATGTCCCGCAGCGCGGGCTTTTGGACCGACGGCAGCTCCATCGCGCGCGCGACCAGCTCGGAAATGTCGTAAAAGCTGATTTTGTCCTGCAAATAAAGGGCGACTGCTTCCTCGTTTGCTGCGTTCATGGCGGCGCAGACCGTGCCGCCGCGCTTTGCTGCCTGCTTTGCCAGCCGGAAGCAGTCGAAGGTATCCTCGTCAATCTCTGCAAACGTCAAAGGCGGGCTGGACAGAAGGTCCAGCGCGGGTGCGGGAGTTTCCTTCCGCTCGGGATAGGTCAGGGCAAGGGAGATGGGAATGCGCATATCGGGCGCGCCGAGCTGCGCCATCACAGCGCCGTCTTTGAACTCCACCATCGAGTGGACGATCGACTGGCGGTGGATGAGAGCCGTGACCTGCTCCAGAGGAAGATCATACAGGCGCATTGCCTCAATGATCTCTAAGCCCTTGTTCATGAGCGTTGCGCAGTCGATGGTGATTTTGGGACCCATTTTCCAGTTCGGATGGCGCAGGGCGTCTTCTTTTTTCATGCCGGAAAGCTGTGCGCGGTCTATGCCGTAAAACGGACCTCCGGAACAGGTGAGAAGCAGGCGCCTGATCTGCGATTTGTCGTGGTTTCCCATCAGGCACTGGAAGATTGCCGAGTGCTCGGAGTCGACGGGAATGATTTCCGCGCCGTATTTTTTTGCCTGCTCCATGACAAGCTCGCCTGCGCAGACCAGGGTTTCCTTGTTGGCAAGGGCAATGCGCTTTTTCTCCCGGATGGCGGCGAGCGTGGGCTTGAGCCCGACCATGCCGGACACTGCCGTGACGACAGTGTCTGCCTCAGGAAGACTTGCCGCGGTCACGAGACCCTCAAGTCCCAGCACGACTGTTATATTCATATCCGAAAGACGAGCCTTTAATTCCTGATATGTTATCTTCTTTTTGATTTTATTTTTGTCATAAGCAGCAGTAAAAGTGTGTGAAAATGATTTTTTTGGATACACCGTTAATTTTTCAGGGATTCCACCACGGACAGAAGGAGAGTCAAACTTCATGCCGGAATAATCGTCCTGATAGAGAGAACAGTTGGCAAATCCATAATCTAATAATGCCTGGGCTTCTGAAAAACGGACTTTATGGTCCGGTGCAGCCATTATAACAGCAATCAGATTTAATCCATTTCGCTTTGCTGTTGCACTGAGACAGTATTTTGCTTTGCTGGTTGATCCGGTTTTTAATCCTGTTATTCCATCATAAAAACGTACAAGTTTGTTCGTATTTGTTAAACCAAACTGCGATTCACCCTTTTTGGTTTTGTGGATAATTGTGTCCATCCATACGGTTGAATATTTGGAA
>OIXA01005001.1_pt1 | contig 12173 bp, 10 predicted proteins | sample 1587721 | NCBI WGS metagenome assembly OIXA01 (sample SAMEA3888900, study PRJEB22519) | human gut metagenome | biome: human gut; feature: human-associated habitat; material: faeces | place: Denmark | collected 2013 | reverse complement strand
GAAATTGAGAACAATTATAAATAAAATATGAAAGAGGGATTTGGATTTGAAAACCGATGCGTTGGTCGAAAGACTCGTCAACAGCTACGGCAGCTGGGTGCAGAAGGACTGCGAAAATACCGAAGGCGGTACCGGACGCTATACTAGGGAGCTCTGGCCGTATGACACGATGTTCTCCCCCATCCAGGTCAACCGTCTGACGATCAAGAATCGTCTTGTGATGGCGCCGATGGGCAACTGCCAGATGGCGGAAGAGACCGGCCGCCCGAACGACAAAATGCGCGAGTATTTTTTTGCCCGCGCCGAAGGCGGCGTCGGCCTTCTCACCACGGGCCTCATCCCCATCAGCCACCACATCGACTCGTCCGTGACGGAAAAGGGCAACTTCTCCTACTTTCCCCGCATCGACAACACCCGCACCAACTTCATGGGCTGGCGCGATCTGGCGCAGGGCGTCCACGCGCGCAACAGCCGCATTTTCATCCAGCTCACCGCCGGTCTCGGCCGTGTCGGCAACCCGCAGTGCCTTATGACGAAGTACGCGCTGCCCGTGTCCGCCTCCTGGAATCCGAACTTCTATATTCCGAGCATTCCCTGCCGTCCCCTTACCGACCTTGAGCTGGACCAGATCGTCCGCAACTTCGGTCAGGGCGCAGCAGACGCCAAGACGATGGGCATCGACGGCGTGTATCTGCACGGCCACGAGGGCTATCTCATCGATCAGCTCACCAACACCGCGTTCAACCATCGCAAGCTCGGCAAATATACCGACTGGCAGCTCTTCGGCATCAACATCGTCAAGGAGATGCGCAAGCGCACCGGTCCGTGGTTCCCGATCATGTACCGCATCGATCTGAGCTGCGCTCTCGAAGAGACCTACGGTGAGCGTATGGACACCGTTTCCTCCCTCAAGGGCTTCAAGAACGGCCGTTCCATTTATGAAACGCTCGACTATATGGAAAATCTCGTCAAGGCGGGCGTCGATATGTTCGACGTGGACCTCGGCTGCTACGACAACTGGTGGCTCCCGCATCCGCCCGCGTATATGCCCGCCGGCTGCTTCCTCGACGTGGCGAAGGTGGCCAAGGAATACTTCAAGGAGCGCGGCGTGAAGTCCAATGCCGGATTTGAGGTTCCCATCGTCGCTGTCGGCAAGCTCAACTATCCCGATATGGACGAGAAAGCCCTGCGTGACGGCAAGTGTGACATGATCATGCTCGGCCGCCCGGTGCTCGCCGATCCCGACTGGTGCAGGAAAGCCTATGCGGGCGACGTAGACCAGATCCGTCCGTGCATCGGCTGTCAGGAAGCCTGCGTCAACGAGTTCGTCGAGGGAGGTCACCCGCAGTGCGCCGTCAACCCGCGCACCGGCCATGAGGACGTGCTGCCCAAGCAGTCCGCGCCCGCTGTAACGGCGAAGAAGATCGGCGTCGTCGGCGGCGGCCCCGCCGGCATGAACTTTGCCATCTACGCCGCGCAGCGCGGCCACACCGTCGAGATCCTTGAGAAAACGAGCGAGCTCGGCGGCATTGCGAACGCCGCTGCCGTTCCCAAAAATAAGTACGACATGCACAACTATGTCGAATGGCTCAAGCGCCAGACGCTCGGGCAGAAGGGCGTTGCGGTGAAGTTCGGCGTAGAGGCCACGCCGGAATATCTCAAGGCGCAGAACTACGACGCCGTGATCTATGCCGTCGGCGCCAAGCGCATCAGCCCGCGCATTCCCGGCATCGACACCGTGAACATGGTCGAAGCGACGGAGCTTCTGCGCAATCCCGAAAAGCTCGGCGGTGCGAAGAAGGTCGTCGTTCTCGGCGGCGGCGCGGTCGGCATGGAGACCGCCTACTGGCTGAGCTACGAGCACGGCTGCAGGATCACCGTGATCGACATGCTCGGCAACTTCATGGACGGCGCCTGCACCGCCAACCGCGGCCACATCATCCACTATCTTGAGGATAACGGCGCGAAGCTCGTCAACTGCGCGACGATCAAGGCGTTTGAGCCGGGCAGGGTGCTCGTCAGCCGCAACATCTCCAAGGGCGCGCCGGACGTTTACTGCACCTGGACGCCGGTTCTGCCGAAGAACGTCGTCAACCCGCTTGCGCCGAAGATGGGTCCCGAAACGGTCGTCGAGGAGCACCACGCGGAGCTGTTCGTCAACGAGCTCGGCCGCCGCGCCGACGAGAGCCAGTATCTCGAGGGCGTGAAGCAGCATGTCGCCAAGGAGATCTACAACATCGGCGACTCCTTCCAGGCCGGCCTCGTCTGGGGCGCTACCAAAGCCGCCTACAACCTCGCGCAGTACATCTGATCCGATAACTGCATAAGCGCATAAGATGACGCCGTATCCGGAAAAACCGGATACGGCGTCATAATTTATATCTGTTATCGGGTATAAACGGAAGATCACTTTTCCCCCGCTGCGGCGCGGGCGTAGGCAACGATGATCGCCGCCGTTTCTTCCAGTCCGGCGGAGGAATCCACCGTCAGCTCATAGTTTTCGGCATCGCCCCAGCGGCGGCCGGAGATGTGCCGGTAATACGACGCCCGCGCCTTGTCGGAGTGGCGGATATTGCGTTTTGCCTCCCGCAGCGTGTCCCCGTATACCTCCATGACACGACGGATTCGGTAGTCGAGCGGCGCGTGAACGAACACACGGACAACATTTTTATGCTCCCGCAGAACATAATCCGCGGCGCGCCCTACGATAACGCACGAGCCGTTGTCGGCGATGCGGCGGATGATCCGGTCCTGCGCCGCGATGGCCCGCTGGACCACCTGCGAGCTGAGATAGAGATCGCGCATCGCGTCCGGAGCGTTTTTGTGGATATCGGAAATGAATTCGCGGTCGAGCCCGCTCTCATGCGCGGCCAGCGCCACCATCTCCTTGTAGTAAAACGGGATGCCGAGCTTCTGCGCAACGAGCTTTCCGATCTGCTTGCCGGAGGAGCCGTGCTCGCGGGCGATGGTGATGATGACGCCCGGCTTCGAGGGTTTGAGCGCCACGGCGTCTCCGTCATCCGCGCGCAGCGGCTTCGGCTCGCTGACATAGTCCTTTTTGAGGAACTGCCGGTAGAATACAAACCCCACGATGCTCGTCAGGATCTCCGTAACCGGATACGTCAGCCAGAACCGGCTCAGCCCGAAACGGGAGAAAAGATAGCCGAGCGGAACGAACAGCACGACTGTCCGGATCACCGTGAGCGCCGAGCTTTTCAAACTTGAGCCCACCGCCTGAAAGAACACCGGAAAGATCAGCGATGTGACCATCGGGATAAAGCCGAGGCCGATGATGCGGAAGCCGACCGTGCCGATCTCGATCACGAGCGCATCAGAGGTAAATGTCCGCAGCAGCTGTGACGGCAGAGAAACGAAGATCAGCGTGCCGACGGCCATCAGCGCCGCGCCAAACAGGACAGAGGCCGAAAGCGTCTTTTTGCAGCGGTCGATGTTTCGCGCGGCGTAATTGTAGCTGATGACCGGAACGATGCACGTCTGCATCGCGCCGAGCGGGATAAAGAAGAACGTCTGCCACTTATAGTAAATGCCGAGAGCGGTGACAGCCTCGTCGCAGAAGCTCGCCAAAATCAGATTAAGGCCGAAAATATAAAAAGTGTACGCCGACTGCATCAGGATATTCGGTATGCCGAGACGGAAGATCTTTGCGACGTGGTGCGGATATGCCTTTGCCGCGGGCGAGCGGCGAAAGCCCTTTCTCATCACGACGAGCGCCGCCACGATCTGCCCCGCAACAGTAGCAACGGCAGCGCCGGCGATACCCATTTCCGGAAGGCCGAAAAGGCCGAAGATCAAAAGCGGGTCGAGAACGATGTTCGCGACCGCGCCGAGGATCTGGGCGATCATTGGCGTTTTCATATCGCCGTTCGATTGCAGCACCTTTGTCCAGATGCTCTCGAAGAACAGCCCGAAGCTGAATACGCATACGATCCGGCCATATACCGTCACATCGCGTATCACCGCGTCAGACGCGGTGGATATTCTCGCATAGGCGGGCATGACCGCCCAGCAGACCGCAGCGAACAAAAGCCACAGCGCGGCAGCGAGCGGTGTTCCCACACCGGCATACTCATCCGCCTTTTTCGCCTCGCCCACGCCGAGCTTTGCCGCCATCACCGTATTGATCCCTACGCCCGTTCCGACGGCGAGAGCGATCATCAAAAGCTGGATCGGATAGATGATGGACAAAGCCGTCAGACCGGATTCCGAATACCGGCCCACAAACAGACTGTCCACGATATTATAAAGCGCCTGAATGAGCTGCGCGAGCATCACCGGCGGCGCCAGACGCAACAGAACTTTGCTGATTTTTTCCGTTCGGAACAGTTCGCTGTGTTCCACTTTGGTATCCCTCGTTTTTCTCGTTTGATATCCCGCGTTTTTCGCGGATCGGAGCTTTGTCTACTTTACGGGGCTGAAGTGCAGGCAGGCGGTGCTGCTCGCGCTGAAAGACGCCGAGGGCAGTGTCGCGGAGCGGCTGTATCTGCTGCCGCCGGACGCTATTGCCGAGCGCTGGACCGGCACTCGGATCAAGCCGCAGGAAGCGGAAAGCGTTTCCGGCGTTAAGGACGTGCGCTTCGTCGGCGCGCTGGAAACGGATTTTTCCGCTCTGGCGAACAGCGGAAACTACAGAGCCGTGTATCTCGACCTCTACCGCATCTCCCCCGCTGACATTGACCGCCCGGCGCACAGCTGGCGAAACGTGATCCAGCGGGAATATCCGTTCCTGCGTCTGGAAAACGCCAACATACTGATCCGCCGGCTGCGGCTTATAAAGCAGCCCTGCGAGATCGAGGCGCTGCGTGAAGCCGAGAAGATCACCAAGGCGGGCATTCTGGCCATGATGCACGCTTCCCGCCCCGGAAAATATGAGTACCAGTACAAAGCGGATTTTGATCATGCGCTGGCGCAGTTCGGCCCGGACGGTCCCGGATTTCCCTCCATCATTTCCGCCGGGAAAAACAACTTCTGCATCCACTATTACAGCTACACCGGGCAGGCGCAGAACGGCGACATGATCCTCAACGACGTCGGCGCGCAGTACGACAACATGATCACCGACGTATCCCGCGGCTGGCCGTGCAACGGACGGTTCTCGCCTCGTCAGCGGCTTTTGTACGAGTGCGTGCTGGCTACCTCGGACTATATGTTTTCGATCATTCGCCCCGGTATGCCCATGGAAGAGGTAGATGCCACGATCCGCCGCTACAATGCGGAGCGTCTGGTGGAAGCAGGGGTTCTCCGGAGCGTGGACGAGATCGGGAAGCTCATGTGGCACGGCGGCTCACATCACATCGGCTACGATGTGCACGATGTGGTAGAGCGTCCTGCCGTCCTCGCGCCCAACATGGTCTTCTGCGTGGATGTCGGCGTGTACCACGAGGAATGGGGCATCGGCTTCCGGTTGGAGGATAACTGCCTCGTGACGGAAACCGGCTGCGAAAACCTTTCGGCCGGTATTCCGCGCACCATTGCCGATATCGAAGCGGAGATCGGCCGCATCTGACCTATGGAGCGGATATTGCTTTGGCTTCTGGCCGCCGGAGCGCTTATCGGCGGGATCGACTGTCTTCTCGGCAATCGGCTGGGATTGGGAGAACGATTTGAGGAGGGTTTCCGTCTGCTGGGCCCCACGGCTCTCTCCATGGCGGGCATTCTCTGTCTTTCTCCCCTCATTGTCCGGGTACTTTCCCTGACGCTCTCTCCGCTCTGGCAAAGGATCGGTTTGGACCCCGGAATGCTGGGCGGTTTTATTCCCATCGATATGGGAGGCTACCAGGCGGCAGTCGATCTTGCCTCCGATCCGACCATCGGGCTTTACGCGGGCATTCTGGTCTCCGCCACAACGGGATGCACGCTGGCATTTACCATTCCGATGGGCATGGGGCTTCTCTCTCCGGAGGACACGAGCGCTTTTTCCCGAGGGATATTGATCGGTCTTATTCCCATGCCCGCGGCGCAGATACTCGGCGGTCTTGCCGGAGGGATGCAGTTTCTCCCCCTTCTGAAAGAGAGCATTCCGATCCTGCTTTTCTCCGCGGCGCTGATGCTCTGTCTCCATTTTGCCCCGCAGAAAAGTCTGAAAGTATTCGGCGGCTTTGCCAAGTTCCTTCGGGCTCTTTCCCTGATTGGGCTGACGCTCGGCGCGGTGCAGTACATCGGCAATATAAAGCTGCTGCCTTCCCTGATGCCGCTGGAAGAGGCAATGCAGGTGGTCGCGTCCATCGGGATCGTCATGCTGGGGAGTCTCCCTGCGGCGGAGCTTCTCCGGCGCGGCCTTTCCTGGCCGTTTTCTGCTTTGGGCAGAAAGCTGCATATGGATGACCGCAGCTTTGCCGCCCTGCTTGTCGGCTTTGTCAGCGCCACTCCGGCCATCAGCATGATCAAGGGAATGGATCCGCGGGGCAAAGTTATGAATGCCGCTTTTCTTGTCTGCGGCGCTTCTGCGCTGGCCTCGCATCTCGGCTTTACCGTGGCCGTCGAGCGGAGCCTGATCTTTCCGCTGCTTATCACCAAGCTGACCGGCGGTCTTATGGGTGCGGCTTTGGCGCTTCTGCTGACAAGACAATCCGCCGGGAATTCCCCGGTTTCGTAAATGCGGCGTCCCCGAACTATCCGACATATAGACAAAAGAATGCGGCGCGGTTCTTCAAACCGCGCCGCATTCTTTTACTATTCCTTAATTAATGTGAAGGGTGTCCTCCGCCACGATGGTGGCGATGTTCTGGTTGCTGTAGGTGCCGTTGAAGTGCCATGTCACGTTCACCGGTACGTCCGTGCCAGACGTGACATCCACGCTCGTGCTGCCGAGGAAGGTCTGCGTCAGGGGAACATTGTCAAGGCGGATGGCCTTGGAGGACGCGTACGACACATTGCCGCCGACGGTGAACACAACGTCGCTGGTGCGGTCACCCGTTACGAGCGCGTACGACTCGACGTAAGTGTCGAGCTTGAGCGTTTTCGTGCCGCCGCTGCCGGTCACCGTCCACTTGACGACGATGTTGATGTACGTCCCCGTGTCCGAGCGGAACTCGCCGCTCTGGTCCTGGACGGGCGCCGCCGTCGGCTGCACAGTGGGTACCGGCGTTTCGGTCGGGACGGGCGTTGCTGTAGGAACAGCGGTCGGGACGGCTGTCGGAACAGGTGTCCCGGTCGGCTCCGGCGTCGCCGTGGGGGGCGTCGTGGCCGTCGGTTCGGGCGTTGCGGTCGCCGTCGTCCCGGGATTTTGCGTATCCGAAGCATTGTTTTTCGATATACGGAACACAACAAAAATGCCGACAGCGACAAGCAGGAAAACGAGGATCAGAATGGGTGCCGCGGATTTTTTCATGGAGAATACCTCCCTATCATTATTTCATCAGGAGATCGATCGCCTTGTCCAATTCAGAAAGCGTTTCGGTGTCCCCTTTTTGGACGGCGTCGATGACGCAATGGTTCATATGGTCGCGCAAAATTATTTTGCAGATGTTGTTGATCGCGCTGCGCACGGCGGCAAGCTGTACGAGCACCTCGGCGCAGTCGCGCCCGTCGTCGATCATGCGCTCAACAGCGTGCAGATGTCCGATCACGCGCGCCAGACGGTTCTTTACGGTTTTGGTGTTCTGGTGCGTATGCGCGTGGGAGTGAGAATGCACCGTTCCGTCGGCATGGACATGAACGTGCTCCTCCGCAGTATGCATGGATTCCGTATGTTCCATAACGTCTCACTCGTCCTTCGTCATGTGCTGCGCGGCAACGCGCAGCATCATTCGTTTCGTTTCCCCGGAATCGAACTTTACCTCGACCAGCGCGTCGCCGCCCATCGGCGTCATCTTTTCGATCACGCCCTTACCGAACGCCTTATGTACCACGCGGTCGCCCTTTTTGAAGTCCGGCGCTTTCGGCGCGGACAGGACGGTCTTCGGCTTTTCCGGAGCCGCGTGCTTTGCCGCACCGGTTCGTCCGGTGCGTGCAGCATAGCTCGTGCCAAAGCTGCCGGGCCGGTAGGACACCCCTCCGCCGGAATAGCCGGAGGCGCCTCCGCCCCATGTTCCGCTTCTTCCGGAGATGAATGTGCCGTCGTCATCCCAGAGATTCGCTTTCTTTTTCGCAAGCCCCTGCCGGTCAAGCAGCGTCTGGGGTATCTCCTCGGTGAAGCGGGACGGAAGGTTGGCCGATGTGCGGCCATAGAGCATGCGCTGCGCGGCGCAGGTGATATAGAGCTTTTCCCGCGCGCGGGTGATCGCCACATAGCAGAGACGGCGCTCCTCCTCCATATCCTCGCTCTGGCCGATGGCCTGCATGCTCGGGAACAGCCCCTCCTCCGCACCGATAATGAACACGACCGGGAATTCCAGACCCTTTGCCGCGTGCATCGTCATCATGACGGCGGCATCCTCGGCGCGGTCGTAATTGTCCAGATCGGTATAGAGCGCTACCTCGTCCAGATACGAATAGAGATCAAGGTCAGGGTTGGCTTCCACGCTCTTCACGATGCTGGACTTGAGCTCGGCGATGTTTTCAAGGCGGGTGACATTTTCGTCGCCGCCTTTCGTCTCGAGTGCCAGCGCGTAGCCGGTGCGCTCGACCACCGCGTCGTAAAACTCATCAAGCGGCAGCGCAGAAACCGCTTCCTGCAGCTCCGCGATCATGCGGCAGAACTCCTCCATCCGCTTTCCGGCGGCGATGCCGGTGCGGTGAGATGCCGTGGTCATCGCTTCAAAAACGGAAATGTTCTCCGCCGCGGCGATCTCGCGGATCTTTTCCAGACTTGTCGCCCCGATGCCGCGCGGCGGCTCGTTCACAATGCGCAGAAGCCGCGTTTCATCCGTGGGGTTCGCGATCACGCTGAGATATGCCAGAATATCCTTGACCTCGGCGCGGTCAAAGAAGCGCGTGCCGCCGAAAATGCGGTACGGGATGGAGCGGCGCTTGAGCGCAAGCTCGATGCTGCGCGACTGCGCGTTCGTCCGGTAGAGCACGGCGAAATCACGCATGGGCCGGCGCGCGGAGGCGATGGTACGCGCGACAAAGTCGGCCTCGTCATCCTCATTCCGCGCCTCGAAGAGCGTGACGGGGTCGCCGCCGGACTGCGCCGTCCAGAGCGTTTTGCCCTTGCGCTCGTGGTTGTTTGCGATGACGGCATTCGCCGCGGCGAGAATGTTGCCGGTCGAGCGGTAATTCTGTTCGAGTCGGATGACACGTGCGTCCGGGTACTGCTTTTCAAAGGAGAGGATATTCTCGATCGTCGCGCCGCGGAATTTATAGATGCTCTGGTCGTCGTCGCCGACAACGCAGATGTTCCGGCTGCCGCTCGCCATGAGCGCGGCAAAGAGATATTGCAGATGGTTCGTGTCCTGATACTCGTCGATGAGGACGTATCGGAATTTTTTCTGATAATATGCGAGCACATCCGGCTCGTCCTGCAGAAGGCGGACGGTATAGTATATGAGATCGTCGAAGTCCATAGCTCCGGCGTCCTGCAGGTGTTTGGCATAGGCTGCATAGATCTTCGCCGTGCGGATGCGGCGGATATCACCGGAGCGCTCCTCGGCGGCGATAGCCTCCTCCGGCGAGACGAGCGATCCCTTGTACCGGCCCGCCGCGGCAAGCATGGCCTTCGGCGGGAACACCTTGTCGTCCATGTTCATATCGCGCAGAATGCGCTTCATGACGGAGAGGCTGTCCGCCTGATCGTAGATCGTGAAGCTGTTCGGAAAGCCGATACGGTCGGCGCAGCGCCGCAGAATGCGCACGCACGTGCCGTGGAACGTGAGCGCCCAGACATCGCGCCCGATCTCTCCGAGCTTGGCTTCCAGACGGTTTTTCAGCTCGTCCGCAGCCTTGTTCGTAAACGTGATCGCGAGCACCTGCCACGGCGCCGCGGGATCGACGGCGCACAGGCGGCGGATATTGTCCGTCACGTCCGTGCGTCCGGCTGCGGCGTCCTCGAGCGCGGCGAGCATCGTCTCGTCCGCATCGGGCGGAAGCTCTCTCGTGTCCGCGCCGCGGCCAAACTGCAGGATGTTGGCCACGCGGTGGATCAAGACCGTCGTTTTCCCGCTGCCGGCACCCGCGAGCAGAAGCAGCGGGCCTTCCGTCGTCAGAACAGCTTCGCGCTGTTCCGGGTTCAGATTGGCATATTCTTTTTCAATGATCTGCCGCCGCGCGGCGGCAAACCGGCGGGAAAAGTCCTCGGTCATGGAGAGATATCCTCGGTTTCTTAGTCTTTGAAGAACAGATGCTTAACGCGCTTATAGATAAAGAACGTGATCGCGCCGTTGGCGCCCGCTTTGATAAGATTGAAAAGCAGGATGAACGGCATGAGCGAGAGCACGGCGGACACCGTACCGCTGTTCACCGCGCCCATCAGAAAATACGGCGTGATGACGAGATTGGCAAAGAACATGCACACGACCATCGTCAGCGTGCCGATGCCGATGGCGACCGCGGCCATTTTCTTCGTTTTGTGTTTCCGGTAGAAGAGGCTCGACGAGAGCACATACGCGCCCGTTGCGACAATGTGCATGATGATGCCGTAGATCCCGCTCTGGGCGCTCACGGTAAAGCCCTGAATGAATGCGGCGATCAGCGTGACGATGAATCCCGCAGCCGGGCCGAACGCAAAGCCGCAGATCAGAATGGGAATATCCGCCGGGTCGTATTCAAGGAACGCGACCGCCGGAAAGATCGGAAAATGGATCAGCGCAACGAAGCAGACGGAGAGTGCCGTCAGGATCGCCATCGTCGTCAGTTTACGGGTGTTTGTCATGGGAAAGGCCCCCTTAAAAAAAATTCGTCCGAAGAAAGCCATTCTCCGGGCGCAGCACAAGAATGTAAGGAGAGCCTTACCGCTTCTTCTTCCATCCAGACTATACTGTCGGTCTCGGAGTTGCACCGAATCTGCCTTACGGCTCGCGGACTTTACCGCCGGTCGGGAATTTCACCCTGCCCTGAAGAATAGTTCCATATTCAGATAGCCGTATTATAGCACGCCCCGCAAAAAAATCAAGAGCTTTGACAATCCGGCCGAAAAACCTTACAATAGCCGCAAAAGGATGTGATGCGCATGGGCGAGCCGACCTGCAGCTTTACGGGCCACCGGGCCGAAAAGCTGCCATGGGGCTATAACGAAAACGATCCGCGCTGCCGGAGACTGAAACGGACGCTGTACGATACGCTGGAAGCGGTATATGAATCCGGCTTTCACCGGTTCATCTGCGGCATGGCCGAGGGGTGCGATCTCTATTTCTGCGAGGCTATTCTCGCGCTGCGCGAGGATCACCCCGATATAACGCTTGAAGCCGCCGTCCCGTTCGCCGGACAGGCGGAGCACTGGGGCGCGGCGCAGCGGCAGCGGTACGAAGCCCTTCTCGCGCGCTGCGACACCGTCACCGTATTGCAGGAGCACTACTCCCCCGGCTGCATGATGAAGCGCAACCGGTACATGGTCGACCACGCCGATCTCATCATCGCCTGCTACGACGGTAAATCCGGCGGCACGCTCAACACGCTGCGCTATGCCATCGAGCGCGATATCCAGATCGTGCATCTGCCGCTGGAAAATGTATAGGAGCAGGAGCATGGATTTTAAAACGATCGATAAGTCAAACTACCGGGAATGCATGGAATTGCAGGTCGAGGAAAGCCAGAAACACTTTGTCGCAGACAATACGCGCTCCCTCGTTGAAGCCGCCTATGAGGACGGGCTGTACGCGCTCGGGGTATACGACGGCGATACCATGGTCGGGTTTGTTCTGTACGACTACGACGACACCTATCCCGGCTGGTCGATGAGCCGGTTTATGATCGGCCGTCAGTTTCAGGGCAAAGGTTACGGCAAGGCACTAATTGACTTTGTTGCTGCGAAATATAAAGGGAAGTATTCGATACTACAAGTTGGTACAGGGGATAGCCCGTTGACCGTTCCTTTTTATGAAAAATCTGGTTTTGTCCGCTCACACAGCATTAAAAATTTTTTTATTGATAACTATGACCACCCTATTTTTGAAGGTGGGGTTCAACTAACAGATATGATTTATTTACAGAAAAAAATATAAATTCCCATTTATCGAGCAGACAAGGAGGTGATAGCATGGAACTATCCATACAGGAACGATTGAAAGACCTGCGTGTGGAACGAGGGCTGACGCTGGAACAGCTTGCGGAGGAAACTC
>OIXA01004998.1_pt1 | contig 12175 bp, 11 predicted proteins | sample 1587721 | NCBI WGS metagenome assembly OIXA01 (sample SAMEA3888900, study PRJEB22519) | human gut metagenome | biome: human gut; feature: human-associated habitat; material: faeces | place: Denmark | collected 2013 | reverse complement strand
TGCCGTAGCGGGTGATCATGGCGCGTGCCAGCTTCGTCGCCTGCTCGATGTCGTTCGACGCGCCCGTCGTTATTTCGCCGAAGACGACCTCTTCTGCCGCTCTGCCGCCCGTGAAGGTGCAGATCTTGTTTGCCAGCTCGTCTTTCGACATCAGATACTTGTCGCCGGTCTCGACCTGCATTGTGTAGCCCAGCGCGCCGGAGGTTCTGGGGATGATCGTGATTTTCTGCACGGGCGCGGAGTGCGACTGCATCGCGGCGACCAGCGCGTGACCGATCTCGTGGTATGCAACCGTCTTCTTTTCCTGATCGGACAGCACGGCGTTCTTTTTCTGGTAGCCCGCGATGACGACCTCGATGGATTCTTCCAGATCTGCCTCCGTGACCACGGTCCGGTTGTTGCGCACGGCGCGCAGGGCTGCTTCGTTGATCATGTTTGCCAGCTCTGCGCCGGATGCGCCGGACGCCATACGCGCGATCGTGTGGAAATCCACATCGTCGCTCGTTTTGATCTTCTTTGCGTGAACCTTCAAAATTGCCTCGCGCCCGGTAAGGTCTGGAAGCTCCACGGGTACGCGGCGGTCGAAGCGGCCGGGGCGCGTGAGCGCCGGGTCCAGAGATTCGGGACGGTTCGTCGCGGCGAGAATGATGACGCCATTGTTATCGTCAAAGCCGTCCATTTCAGTCAGCAGCTGGTTTAAGGTCTGCTCGCGCTCGTCGTTGGAAGATAACTGATTGTCACGCTTTTTGCCGATGGCATCGATTTCATCGATGAAGACGATGCAGGGCGCCTTTTCTTTTGCCTGCTTGAAGAGATCTCTTACCTTGCTCGCACCCATGCCGACGAACATCTCGACGAACTCCGAGCCGGAGATCGAGAAGAACGGCACGTTTGCCTCGCCCGCAACTGCCTTGGCAAGCATCGTTTTGCCGGTTCCCGGAGGGCCAACTAACAAAACGCCCTTCGGCATGGATGCACCGACATCGGTGTATTTCTGCGGGTTGTGGAGATAATCGACGATTTCGGCAAGCGATTCCTTCGCCTCATCCTCGCCGGCAACGTCGTCAAAGCGGATGCCCTTGGTGGACTGCACGTAGATCTTTGCATTTGATTTTCCCATGCCGCCGAACATCAGCGAGTCCTTGCCGCCCATCTGCTCGCGCAGCTTCTTTGCCATATACTGCCCGAGTCCGATGAAAATCAGCATCGGCAGAAGACCGGTGATGAGAAGACTCAGAAGCGGCGAGGTCGACGCATCGACGTCCTTGGAAAATTTCGCACCCGATTCATACAGCCGTTCGGTAAGGTTCGGGTCGTCCATGACGTTTGTCTGATAGACGTTCTTTTCGTCCTTGTCGGTAAAGACGATCTGCTGGTCTTCGACCTGCAGCTGCCCGATGTTCTTGCTTTCGGTCATGGACATGAACGTGCCGTAGTCCACCTCCGTGACCTCCTGCTTCAGAAGCAGCGGTGTGATAACGAGATTGAAGACGAGCAGCACCAGAAGCACAACGCCATAGTAATAGATCAGCGGCTTCTTGGGACTTTTGACTTCCTTCATGTGGGTTCCTCCTTTATGGACTCCGGTCTTTGCCATAGATCATACTTGCAATCTGCAACCTGATACGATATGATAGGCAAAACCGGCAAATTGACAAAATGTGAGGGGGTTGTTTGTGAAAAGTGTTGAAATGCAATCAAAGCTCAAGCTGATTGCGTCGCTGTGCATTTTCGGTACGATCAGCCTGTTCGTGCGCAACATCGCGCTCGGCTCCGGGCTGATTGCGCTGTCGAGAGGCTTGCTCGGAACGGTGTTTCTGCTGCTGTTTCTTGCCGTGCGCCGTCAGAACCTGGATCTTCCTGCCATTCGGAAAAACCTCGGAATTCTGCTGCTCTCCGGCGGCATCATGGGGCTCAACTGGGCGCTGCTGTTTGAGGCGTACCGGTACACGACGGTTGCCGTGGCGACGCTTTGCTATTACATGCAGCCGGTATTCCTGACGCTGGCAGCGGCAGTGCTTCTCGGCGAAAAGCTGAGTGTCAAAAAGGGAATCTGCATTCTTGCCGCGCTCTGCGGCATGATTCTGATCTCAGGCGTCATCGGCGGGGGAATCCCGGAAGCGCGGGAGCTGACCGGCATTGGGCTGGGGCTCGGCGCCGCTTGCTTCTACGCCTGCGTCATCCTCTGCAACAAAAAGCTCAAGGATATCGGCGCCTACGATAAAACGATTGTCCAGCTGCTCGCTGCGGCGCTCGTGATGGTGCCATACTGCGTGCTTACGGGCGAGCGCTTCACGGCGGAAACCTTCCAGCCAGTGTCGCTTGCCTGCCTGCTGGTTCTCGGCATGTTCCACACGGGCTTTGCTTACGCCCTGTACTTTGGCAGCATGAAGGCGCTGCGCGCGCAGACGATTGCAATTTTCAGCTACATCGACCCCGTGATTGCGATTCTTCTTTCCGTGACCGTTCTGCACGAGCCGTTCAGCATTCTGAGCGCCGTCGGCTCAGTCCTGATTCTCGGCGCGGCATTCGTCAGCGAAAAAACCTGAGAAACCTTGTAGAGTTTTGCGCCCGCAGGCGCAAAATAAAATAGAAATCATTTTATCCGGCGGCTTTGCCGACCGGAAAAATACCTATCGCCTCGCAAGTGTGGAATTTTGCGCCATTGGCGCAAAATTATGCGCGCAGTCGAGGCGTATCCTTTTCCGAAAGGCTTGATTCAAGTCTTTCGGGAGCGAAGTTCCCAGAATGCAACCGCGCTTGCCGCTGCGACGTTGAGAGAATCCACGCCGTGCCCCATGGGGATACGGACGGTGTAGTCGCAAGCGGCGATAGTAGAGGCGGCGAGTCCGTCTCCCTCCGCGCCGAGGACAATGGCAAGCTTCGGAAGATCGGAAAGCCTGTTGTCTCCAAGCGCAATCGAATCGTCGCGCAGCGCCATCGCGCAGGTGGAAAAGCCTGCGCGATGCAGAAGCGACCAGTCGTCCAGCACAGCCCATGGAATCTGGAACACGGTGCCCATGCTCACGCGCACCGCGCGCCGGGTCAGCGGGTCGCAGCACGTGGAGGTAAGCAGCACTGCGTCCATGCCCAGCGCCGCTGCCGAGCGGAAGATCGCTCCGATGTTTGTCGCGTCCACTACATTCTCTAAAACCGCAATGCGCCGCGCACCGTTCAGAACGTCCGCAGGCGCCTTTGGTGCGGGGCGACGCATCGCGCACAGAACACCCCGCGTGAGCGTATAGCCGGTGAGACCGGCGAGGATATCCCGATCTGCCGTATAGACCGGAATGTCCGGAAAGCGGGCGAGAAGGGGCGCAGCATCGCCTCCTATGTGGCGCTGCTCCATGAGAAACGAGACGGGGGACAGCCCGGCGTCCAGCGCAGTCTGGATCACCTTCGGGCTTTCGGCGATGAAGACGCCCTTTTCCGGCTCCAGCCGATTTCGCAGCTGCGCCTGCGTGAGCCTTGCGTAGACATCCAGCTCGGGCGCGTCCAGAGAGGAAAGAACTTGAATATTTGCCATATACCTGCTCCTGATCCATAGATTAACTGTATCATACAGGAGACGCGGATAAAAATCAAGCGCCCTGCTGTTTTGCTTCCTGCTCCAGCGCCGTCATGGATTTGCGGAACTGGTGCGAGAACAAAATGGCGGTAAACGTGACAGCAATCACGTCCGCAACCGGCTCCGCCATATAAACGCCCATGACCTGATTGGAAACAAGCTGCGGCATGAGATAAATGAGCGGAATGAGCAGCACGAACTTGCGGACGACTGCCACAATAATCGAGCAGGGGGCGTTTCCCAGCGAGACAAACGTCATCTGGCAGGCAATCTGGATGCCGAAGAGCACCAGCACGCCGCAGTAAATCCGAAGCGCCTTCGCCGCGAAGACGATGAGGTCTTCATTAGGTGTGAAGATCGAGGCAAAGACCTGCGGGAAGAGCTGGATACAGCCCCAGAGAACGGTCGAGTAAACCAGAGACGAGGTAAGAAGCAGCCGGAACGCCTGCTTCACGCGGGCGGCATTTTTTGCGCCGTAGTTGTAGCTCAGAACCGGCTGCGCGCCCTGTGCTAAGCCCTGCAGCGGGAGCATCGCAAACTGCATGACGCTCGTTAAGATAGTCATTGCGCCGACCGCGATGTCGCCGCCGTATTTGAGCAGGGAAGTGTTGAAGCAGACGGAAATGACGCTCTCGCTTGCCTGCATGATGAAAGAGGCTGCGCCCAGCGCCACACAGGGAAGAAAATATTGCGGGCGCAGGCGGATATTCTCGTTTTTGAGCCGCAGCAGCGTCTTTTTTCCGCGCAGGAACGTGCAGACCCAGACGCACGACACGCCCTGTGAAAGAATGGTTGCCAAAGCGGCGCCTTTGACTCCCATGTGGAATACGAAGATGAACAGCGGGTCCAGGACGATATTGCACACCGCGCCGATCAGAACGGTCAGCATGCCGGTTTTTGCAAAGCCCTGCGCGGTAATGAAGGCGTTCATGCCGAGCGTCAGCTGGACGAAGATCGTGCCGATGGCATAGATGTTCATGTAGCTGACGGCGTAGTCAATGGTATTTTCGCTTGCGCCGAAGGCAAGCAGCAGCGGGCGGTTCCAGATCAGAAGCACAGCCGTCAGAACGAGCGAGACGAGAATTTGCAGCGTAAAGCAGCTGCCGAGCGTCTTTTCTGCCGACTCGTGGTCGTTCTTGCCCATGAAGATCGACGCACGCGGTGCGCCGCCGGTGCTGATGAGCGCGGCAAACGCCGAGACGATCATGATAATCGGCAGGCACACGCCGACGCCGGTCAGCGCAAGAGAGCCGTCCCCGGGCATGTGCCCGATGTAGATGCGGTCGACGATGTTGTAGAGCATGTTGACCAGCTGCGCAATGACCGTCGGCACGGAGAGCTTGAGAAGCAATTTCCCGACCGGCTCGGTGCCTAAAAATGTTTTGTCCTGATTCATATTGATCATACCTTCCTGTTTTCTGCGCCGGGATTATTCCGTGCCAGTGGCGGCGCGCTCGAGATTCTGCGAGATGGTTTCCATACAGCGGGCAAAGCACGAAAGCTCCTCGGGGCTCAGCCCCTGCGCAAGCGTCTGGGCAAAACGCTCCTGCATCTGCCGTCCGCGCGCGATGATGCTCGATGCCTTCTCGGTCGGTTCCAGATGAAGCTTGCGCCGGTCGCCGGGGACGCTTTTGCGCTCGAGAAACCCCAGCGTGACGAGCGTGTCGACGTGCAGCGAGACAATGCCGGGCTTGAGCCGCCGCATGGTGCAGATGTCCTTTGCGGTGCGGTTTTCCGGGTTGTTCGCGAGAAACAGCAGAATCTCAGCCGCCGTCTGCGGGAGTGCAAACTCGCGGCTGAGCGGCTGCATGGCGGCGCTGTAGGCGTCCATGAAACGCTTGGCATGGACGTGGAGCTTTGCCGCGGTCAGAAAATTCTCCATGCAAACTGCCTCCAAAACTAGAATGTTCAATTTTGAACAATTCAATTATAATCAAAAATGTAGCGCTGTCAAGATGTGTGCGCAAAAAAAATCCGCCCGGGTTTTTCCAGACGGATTTGCGTTATTTTTTTGCGTTGATGACAAGAAGAATGCCTGCGCCGCAGGAGATATGCGCCGTATCCTCCCATTCGTTGCTGACACCGATGGGGAAGCTGTTTGTGACCAGCGCGCCGTGCAGCGGATATTTGACGCCGGTGATGCAGACGTTTTCCACACGGTCCGTCAGCGCCAGTACGGAAAGAGAATAGCCCTCGCAGGGGGGAAGGGCAATTGCGCCGTTGGAGATCAGATGCAGCCGCGCCTCGCGCCCATAAAGCGACGCCTTCGCGCCATGTCGGCAGGCAAAAGACAGACTCTGGATATTTCCCAGCAGATGGTCCAGCCTGCCGCCCAGCGCGCAGTAGAGCCGGATCTCCGCAAAGCCCTCGGATACAGCCCAGCGCACCGCTGCCATCGTATCGGTGTCGTCCTTTTCTACCGGCAGGTCCAGCACCGGCACATCTGCCGGCAGCGCGCCGCGGTAGGAATCAAAATCGCCGACGAGCAGATCCGGACGAATGCCGGCATTTCGCGCGTAGACGTAGCCCCGGTCGCAGGCGATGATGAAATCGGCGGCTTCGATGCCGCAGAGCGTGTCCTCCTGCCCGCCGGAAATGATGGCGCAAAGCTGTTTCATAGTGCCTCCCAAAGAAGAAGGACCGCCCGAAGGCGGTCCCAGGGTGCGTTTATTGTACCATAACCGGGTGCAAAATCAAGCTTCGTCCGAGAGAATTTCGCCCTCAATGGAGATCGTCACCACGCGCAGGGGCAGCTCTTTTCCGCTTTCGGCAATTGCCTTCTTTGCTGCGAATTCCAGCCCGCCGCAGCAGGGGACCTCCATGCGAAGCAGCGTCACGGAAGAAATGTCGTTCTGACCGATGATTGCGCTGAGCTTTTGACTGTAGTCGACGGCGTCGAGCTTCGGGCAGCCGATCAGTGTAATTTTTCCGCGCATGAAATTCTCGTGAATCGAGGCGTAGGCATAGGCGGTGCAGTCGGCGGCAAGCAGCAGCTCGCAGCCTGCAAAATACGGCGCGTTCACGGGCGCGAGCTTGATCTGGCAGGGCCACTGCGCCAGCCGCGACGGGCGCTTCTGCACGGGCTCCGGCGCGTCCTGCGCTTGCTGCATCTGCCGGATTCTTGCGCCGGGGCAGCCGCCGTGTGCCGCCTTGTGCGCCTTTGCCGCCTGAACCGCTGCCTCGTTATAGGGTGCGGCTTCACGCTCGACGAAGGTAATTGCGTTCATCGGACATGCCGGCAGGCAGTCGCCGAGCCCGTCGCAGTAGTCGTCGCGCATCAGCGCTGCTTTTCCGTTTACGATGGCAATGGCGCCCTCATGGCAGGCGGTTGCGCACGCGCCGCAGCCATTGCAGAGAGTTTCGTCGATCTGGATGATTCTTCGTTTCATCAAAACCACTCCGTTTCCTTTGTTCTGGCGTCAGTATAGCAGAGGCAGGCAAACAAGTCCGTTGCAGTTCCAACAAACCGCACGGAAAAATTTGCAAAAACCCGGCGCGCCGGATGGACACGCCGGGAAGAAGCTGTGTGCAGGACCAATCAGTCCTCGCGGAAGATGATGCCGTTTTCGTCGGCTTTTTCAATGACGGCAAGCGCGTGGTAGTTGACGCCCATGTTGCGCAGCCGGTCGCCGCCGCCCTGGAACCCCTTTTCAATCGCGATGCCGACACCGACAAGCTCTGCGCCCGCCTGCTCAACCAGCTCGCAAAGACCGCGGACCGCTTCGCCGTTTGCCATGAAGTCGTCGAGAATCAGCACATGGTTGTCGCTGGTCAGCCATTCCTTGGAGAGAATCTGCGTGACCTTTTTCTTATAGGTGTAGGAATAGATCTCGCTCTGGTAAAGACCGCCTTCGATGTTGTCGCTCTTGGCCTTCTTGGCAAAGACCATCGGAAGACCATACCGGTAGGCACAGATCGCGGCGAGCGCGATGCCGCTTGCCTCGGCAGTGAGAATGAGATCGACCTTCGACAGATCGAACAGCTTTGCAAACTCGTCGGCAATGTCTGCCATCAGCTTGCAGTCGATCCGGTGGTTCAGAAACCCGTCGACTTTCACGATATTGCCGGGCAAAACCTTGCCTTCCTTTAAGATCCGCTCCTTAAGCTCCTGCATAACAAACCTCCTGAAATCATAAAAATGGCGGCAAGAGACGCTGCTCCTGCTGCCAATTCACAAAGCCGCGGGAAAGCTGCGCCCACCTGCGGCAATCGTCCAATAGTCGCAGCTCCGGCGCTGCGGTAGAAACATCCGGGCCATGTATCCGGACCTATATTGGCAACAAACCTTATGAAATGCAAAGACCGCCGGGGGCGGACAGTGCGAACTTGTTTGTACACTGATGCTATCATTTCTGACCGCTTTCGTCAAGAGGCGAAACGGGAAAAAACAAGACAAAAATTCGGCAAAAACGAAATAGCTATGCGGCGAAATGACGTATCACGGAAAAAAGTGGAGCCGGAAAGGGCTCCACTGCGCGGCGTTATTTATAGCACTCGGGACGAAGAATGCCGATGTAGGGAAGATTGCGGTAATAGTTGGCATAGTCCAGCCCGTAGCCGACGACGAACTCGTCCGGAATCTCAAAGCCGCAGATGTCGGTCTTGAGGCTCTTGTCGTGGCAGGTCGCCTTGTCGAGGAAGGAGACGGTCGTGATGGACGCGGGCTTTCTCGCCGAAAGCAGTTCCTTGAGATAGTGCATGGTAAGACCCGAGTCGATGATGTCTTCGACGATCACGACGTCGCGGCCGGTGATGTTGTTATCCAGGTCCTTGATCAGCCGCACGACGCCCGTGGACTGCGCGCCTGCACCGTAGCTCGAGACGGAAATGAAGTCCATGTCGATGGCGCAGTTCATGCAGCGGCACAGATCAATGTAGAAAAACGACGCGCCCTTTAAGACGCACACCAGCACCGGGCGCTTGTCCCCCAGACGCCGGGTCAGCTCCGCGCCGATTTCCTCGACGCGCGCGGCAATTGCCTTTTCGGTATAAATAACCCGTTCGATATCCTGTTCCGCAGATCGGATGAGCATGAGAAACCTCCTGAAAAATGTTCTGGACATTCGCAGATATTATCATTATAATCAAAAAATAGGGATAAGTAAAATAGATATACGTAATTTTGAGTATTAGAATTTCTAATGACGGAGGAAATCACGATGGCAGTCAAGCTGGAGCTCTACCGCGTTTTTCATGAGGTGGCGCGCATGGGAAATATCTCTGCCGCCGCGCAGAACCTGTTTATTTCGCAGTCCGCGGTCAGCCAGTCGATCAAGCAATTGGAAGAGCAGCTGCAGGTGCGGCTCTTTTCGCGCAGCACGAAGGGCGTGTATTTAACCAGCGAGGGAAAGCTCCTGCAGGAGTATATTTCCCACGCGCTGGGGCTGATTCAGAGCGGGGAGGAGAAGCTGGCGCAGTCGCGGCAGCTTTTGACGGGAGAGTTGATCATTGGGGCCAGCGACACGGTGACGAAGACGTATCTTCTGTCCCGGCTTGAGGCATTCCACCGCGACTATCCGGACATCCGTATCCGGATTTTGAACGGCACGAGCCACATGGTGCTCGATTATCTGCATGCCGGACAGGTGGACATCGCCTTTGCCAGCGACGATCAGGACCCGGCGGTCTACGATGTGCGCCACTGTGTGGACACGCACACGATCTTTGTCGCCGCGCCGGATTACCCGTGCGATTTTTTGCATGCGTACTCGATGGAGGAGATTGCGGCGTTCCCGCTGATTCTGCTGGAGCGCAAGGCAAGCTCACGGCTGTATCTCGAGCAGTATTTCCAGCAGCACGGCGTGACGATTCAGCCGGAAATCGAGCTCGGCTCGCATAACCTTCTCATTTCGCTTGCCAGAATCGGGCTCGGCGTCGCGTGTGTGACGGAGGAGTTTTCCCAGTCGGGGCTCGGCAGGGGCGTCATTTTGCCGCTGCGGACCGACTTTGCCATTCCGCCGCGCGCGGTCACGATGTGTACGCTCCAGGGCGTGACGCCGACGTCGGCGGCAAAGCGCTTCATGGACTTCATTTCCGAGAGTAACAAAATGGCATATGACCCCGGTCATTCGTACCATTTTACAAACGGATAAAAGCAAAAACGCCCCGGCAGGCTGGACGGTCCAGTCTGCCGGGGATTTGTTATATCAATACATTTTCGCGCCTGCGGGGATGGGCGCATCCAACATCAGAAGATGGAGCTTTTCTTCTCCCTCTTCCTCATGGATTGCACTGAGGAGCATTCCACAGGATTCAATTCCCATCATAGCTCTTGGAGGCAGATTTGTGATAGCGATCAGTGTCTTGCCTACCAGTTCTTCTGGCTCGTAATAAGCGTGAATACCGCTTAAAATCGTACGATCTGTGCCTGTTCCGTCATCCAGAGTGAACTGTAACAGCTTCTTGGATTTCTTAACTGCTTCACATGCTTTTACCTTTACAGCTCTGAAATCAGACTTGCTGAAAGTATCGAAATCAACCATTTCTTCAAATAATGGCTCAACTTTTACTTTGGAAAAATCAATCTTCTCAACTGTTTTTTCAGCCTCTGCCGGAGCTGCTTCGGAAGTCTTGGAAGCTTTCTTGTCAGCGTCCAGTGACTTCATTGTCGGGAACAAGATAACGTCTCTGATAGAAACGGATTCTGTCAGCAGCATAACAAATCTGTCGATACCAACACCCAGACCGCCTGTAGGGGGCATACCGTATTCCAGAGCAGTCAGGAAGTCCTCATCAATCATATTTGCCTCATCGTCACCGTTTTCGCGCAGATATTCCTGATATTCAAAACGCGCACGCTGGTCGATGGGATCGTTCAGCTCGGAGTATGCATTGCCGTATTCTCTGCCGACAATAAACAGCTCGAATCTTTCTGTAAATTCGGGTTTGTCGGGCTTTCTCTTTGTCAGAGGAGAAATTTCTACAGGGTAATCAATGATGAAGGTAGGCTGAATCAGGTTCTTTTCTACGAATTCTTCAAAGAACAGGTTCAGAATATCGCCCTTTACATGGCGTTCTTCAAATTCTACGCCCTTTTCTGCCGCGATTTTCTTTGCTTCCTCTGTATCCTTCACCTGGTCGAAATCAACGCCTGTAAACTGCTTTACGGCATCTGTCATTGTGATTCTTTCGAAGGGCTGACCCAGATCCAGATCATAGCCGCCGTAGGTAATCTTTGTTGTGCCCAGCACGTTCTGTGCTACGGTGCGGAACATTTCTTCCGTAATGTCCATCATGCCCTTGTAATCGGTGTAGGCCTGATACAGCTCCATCAGGGTGAATTCGGGGTTATGACGAACGGAAATGCCCTCGTTTCTGAATACACGACCGATTTCATATACTCTTTCAAAGCCGCCGACAATCAGTCTCTTCAGGGGCAGCTCCAGCGCGATACGGCAGTACATATCAATATCCAGTGTATTGTGGTGTGTGATAAAGGGTCTTGCGGATGCACCGCCGGGGATGGTCTGCAAAACGGGAGTTTCTACCTCTAAGAAGCCCTTTGCGTCCAAAAATCTTCTGATTTCCGTAATAATCTTGGAACGCTTGATAAAGGTATCTCTGGATTCGGGGTTTACAATCAGGTCTACATATCTCTGTCTGTAGCGCAGCTCCTGATCCTTCAGACCATGGAACTTTTCGGGCAGAACCTGCAGGCTCTTGGAAAGCAGAACAACCTCTTTTGCGTGTACGGAAATTTCGCCTGTTTTTGTTTTGAATACAAAGCCCTTAATGCCGATGATATCACCGATGTCATATTTTTTGAATGCAGCGTAATCCTCCTCGCCGATGTCATTCTTGCTGACATAGGACTGCATCAGACCGTTTCTGTCCTGAATATTGCAGAAGGATGCCTTCCCCATGATACGCTTGCTCATCAGTCTGCCTGCGATGCAAACATCCTTATTTTCCAGCGCATCAAAGTTCGCTCTGATTTCGTCGCTGTGGTGTGTCACATCATATTTTACAATCTGGAAGGGGTCCTTGCCTGCTTCCTGCATCTGTGCCAGCTTTTCTCTTCTGATTCTATTCTGTTCACTCAGCTCCTGCTGGGTCAACTCCTTATTTTCTTCTGCCACTTTTCTTCCTCCTGTCCGTTCTTTTGTAATGGTTTTATTTTGTAAATCTCAGCACCTTGAATTCCACTTCGCCGTCAGGTGTTTCAATCATAATGATATCGTCCTTTTTATGTCCCAGAAGTGCCATGCCGACAGGGGATTCGTTGGAAATTCTGCCGTTCATGGGGTCTGCCTCCGCAGAGCCTACAATGGTGTATTCCATTTCCTCGTCAAATTCCACATCCAGCACCGTTACGGTTGTACCCAGGCTGATGGTATCCTTTGCACCCTCTTCTTCATCGATAACCTCTGCATTGCGCAGCATTTTTTCCAGCTGCACGATACGCGCTTCGATTTCTGCCTGTTCTTCCTTCGCTGCATCATATTCGGCGTTTTCGGAAAGGTCACCCTGACCTCTTGCTTCTTTGATTTTTTCTGCTACGTCTTTTCTGCGGACGGTTTTCAGGTTTTCCAGCTCCGCCTCCATGTTTTTCAGACCGTCATAGGTCAAAACAACTTTCTTTTCTGTCATGGGTGTGTCACTCCTCGT
>OIXA01004995.1_pt1 | contig 12179 bp, 11 predicted proteins | sample 1587721 | NCBI WGS metagenome assembly OIXA01 (sample SAMEA3888900, study PRJEB22519) | human gut metagenome | biome: human gut; feature: human-associated habitat; material: faeces | place: Denmark | collected 2013 | reverse complement strand
CAGCCGGGCCTACGGTTCGGTAGAACGGGCAAGGCACAGCCGGGCCTACGGTTCGACAGACCGGGCAAGGCGCAGCCGGGCCTACGGTTCGGTAGAACGGGTAAGGTGCAGCCGGGCCTACGCTTCGGTAGACCGGGAAAAGCACAGCCGGGCCTACGGTTCGGTAGAACGGGCAAGGCACAGCCGGGCCTACGGTTCGACAGACCGGGCAAGGCGCAGCCGGGCCTACGGTTCGGTAGAACGGGTAAGGTGCAGCCGGGCCTACGCTTCGGTAGACCGGGAAAAGCACAGCCGGGCCTACGGTTCGGTAGAACGGGCAAGGCACAGCCGGGCCTACGGTTCGGTAGGCCGGGTAAGGCGCAGCCGCCACCCGGCAAACATATCAGCTACGCTGGCGCACCGCTTCAAACAGGCAAATCCCGGTAGCGACAGAGACGTTCAATGAAGAGACGCTGCCAGCCATCGGGATACTGATTAACTCATCGCAGTGTTCACGGGTCAGACGACGCATTCCTTCACCTTCCGCCCCCATGACCAGCGCCATCGGGCCGGTCATTTTGCTCTGGAACAGGGTGTGGTCCGCTTCACCCGCGGTACCGACGATCCAGACATTCTCTTCCTGCAGCAGGCGCATGGTGCGCGCGAGGTTGGTGACGCGGATCAGCGGAACATTTTCCGCCGCGCCGCAGGCCACTTTTTTCGCCGTCGCGTTCAGCTGAGCGGAACGGTCGCGCGGTACAATCACCGCGTGTACTCCGGCCGCGTCGGCGCTACGCAGGCAGGCGCCGAGGTTGTGCGGATCGGTGACGCCATCGAGGATCAGCAGGAACGGCTGCTCAAGCGAGGCCAGCAGGTCCGGGAGATCGTTCTCCTGATACTGACGTCCCGGCTTCACCCGGGCAATAATCCCCTGATGCACGGCACCTTCGCTTTTCTCGTCAAGAAACTGACGGTTAGCCACCTGAATCACCACGCCCTGCGCTTCCAGCGCATGGATCAGCGGCAGCAGGCGTTTATCCTCGCGGCCTTTCAGAATATAAACTTCCTGAAAACGCTCTGGAGCGCGCTCGAGCAGGGCCTGCACCGCGTGGATGCCGTAAATCATTTCACTCATTAAAGGTACTCATCTGGGGCGGTATGCGCCGGGTTAATTGGGCCGTGAACCACTTCACTTGCGCCTATTATAACCGACATAGCGTTCAAATCGACTCTTGTCCGCGTTAACCGTTGGCCAACGCTCGTCTCCCGCCCGCTGCCGCCGGATAGGCAGGTAAAATGGCGTTAAGTAAATAGCGCGTATAGTCATGCCCGGCATGGGTGAAAATACGCTCCGTCTCACCCTGCTCGACGATCTTACCCCGGTACATCACCCCCACGCGATCGGCAATGTGTCTGACCACGTTTAAGTCATGAGAGATAAACAGGTATGCCAACCCATATTCGCGCTGCAGCGCCATCAGTAAATTGAGTATCTGCGACTGGATCGACACATCTAAGGCCGAGACCGGTTCATCACAGACGATCAGTTTCGGTTTGAGGATCAACGCTCTGGCAATGCCGATACGCTGGCGCTGGCCGCCGGAAAACTCGTGCGGGTAGCGGGCGGCATCCTGCGGGCGTAGGCCAACCTGCTCCAGCATTTCGGCGACCCGTATTTTACGCTTGTCGATGCCGTGAATAATGAGCGGCTCTTCCAGGCTGTAGCCAATACGACGCCGGGGATCGAGCGATGAGAGCGGATCCTGGAAAATCATCTGCATATCCCGGCGCACGCTGCGCCAGCCTGCGGCATTGAGCCCCATCAGCGAGCGCCCCTCAAACACCACGTCGCCGGCGGTCGCCGGCGTTAACCCCAGAACCAGCCGCCCGGTGGTGCTTTTACCGCTGCCGGATTCCCCCACCAGCGCCCAAGTCTCGCCCGCGTGGAGATTGAAGCTTACATTATCTACCGCGCGCACCGCCTCCCCGCGGCGCAGGAACGTCTTTGATAGCTGGTTGACTGTCAGCAACGGTGTCGTCATCGCCAAATACCTCCTTCTTCCGCTCGCCAGCAGCGAACCTTATGTCCCTCTCGGCCAACGGGGCGCAGGGCTTCCGCCTGCATCCGGCATCGGGGCTGCGCCAGCGGACAGCGATCGGCATAGGCGCACCCGGCGGGCAACGCGTGCAGAGAAGGCACCTGCCCGCTAATTTCCGCCAGCGGCGTTTTCGGCGGATGATTTGCCGAAGGCCGCGCCGCCAGCAGCGCGCGGGTATACGGATGGCGCGGTCGCTCGAAGAGCGTGTACACATCCGCTTCTTCCACCACCTGCCCGGCATAGAGCACCACCACGCGCTGGCACAGTCGCGCCACCACGCTGAGATCGTGGGTGATAAAGATGATGCCCATCCCGGTCTGCTGTTTTATCTCATCGAGCAGATCGAGAATCTGCGCCTGAATCGTGGCGTCCAGCGCCGTGGTCGGTTCATCGGCAATCAGCAGCGAGGGAGAAGTGGCGATCGCCATCGCGATCATCACGCGCTGCCGCATCCCGCCGGAAAGCTCATGCGGCCAGGCGCTGGCACAGCGCACCGGCTCTGATATGCCGACCTGCGCCAGCAGACTGAGGATTTTCTCCCACCGCTGCGCACGAGAAAGCGGCGTATGCAGCCGCAGGCTTTCATCAATCTGCAGCCCAATGGTCATCACCGGGTTCAGGCTGGCCAGCGGGTCCTGAAAGATCATCGCCATCTCCCGACCGCTTATCTGTCGACGAGCCTTTGCCGGGAGCGAATGCAGCGCTTTACCCGCCAGCACAACCTCACCCTCGACGCGGCTGGTACGGGGGGATAACAGCCCCATCAACGCCTGGACGGTGACGCTTTTGCCACAGCCGGATTCGCCAATAATACCGAGCGTTTCATGAGCATTGACCTGAAACGACACCTCCCGCACGGGGGAAACCACCCCCTGATGGGTCGCGAAGCTGACGTCCAGCCTGTTAACACGCAGCAAAGTCTCAGCCATAACGCCTCCCTTGTTTCAACAACCGCAGTACCCGACTCGGCAAGGGCTTAAGCCCCGGATCGGCGCTGTCACGCAGATCGTCGCCAATGATATTCAGCCCCAGAATCAGCAGTACGATGGCTAATCCAGGGAAAAAGGTCATCCACCAGGCGCTAAAAATCACCGTCTTTCCCTCCAACAGCAGGTTGCCGAGACTGGGCATCGGTGCTGGTACGCCGGAGCCGAGAAAGCTCAGCGCCGCCTCGGTGAGGATGGCGACCGAAAACACCCAACTGACCTGAATGATAAACGGTGAAATAACGTTGGGCAGCAGGTGCAGCCAGATAATGCGCGACGAGGTGGCTCCCTGCGCCCGCAGCGCTTCGATAAAATTTTTCTCTTTAATCACCATCGCCGCTCCGCGAATCACACGGGCAATCGACGGGACATACACCAGCGAAAGCGCCAGCACGACGTTGGCAATATTAGGTCCCAGTACGCCGACGATCGCAATCGCCAGCAGCAGAGAAGGAAAGGCGAACAGGCCGTCGCAAACGCGCATCAACACCCGGTCCAGCGGGCGATACCAGGCGCACAGCAGCCCGATGACCATCCCCGTCACCCCGGCAATAGCCGCCACGGCGGCCCCCACCGAAAGTGATACCTGAACCGCCAGCGCCACCCGGACGAACAGATCCCGGCCGAAGTTATCGGTACCGAACCAGTGGGTGGCGGAAGGGGGTTTCAGGCGGCTTAGCGGATCGATGCTGTAGGGATCCCAGGGGCTGAGGACGCTGGAGAAAAAGGAGAGCAGCACGATAGCCAGCAGCAGGCCGGGCCAGATTAGCCGCGCGGGATGCTTTATCACCATCATTTTTCCCCTTCGTCGACGGAAAGACGCGGATCGGCCAGATAGCTCAACAGATCCACCGCCAGATTGATCAGCACATAGCAGACGGTGATCAGCAGCACGACGCCCTGGATCACCGTCACGTCCCGGCGTTCGATGGAATCCACGATCAGCGAGCCCACGCCGGGAATGCCAAATACGCTTTCAATCACAATCGTACCGGTGACCAACGAGGCGAACGATTCGCCGCAAATCGTCAGGATCGGGATCAGGCTGTTTTTCAGCGTGTGGCGCAGCAGTACCAGTCGCTCCGGCACCCCCTTCGCCCGTGCGGTGCTGATAAATGCTTCCTGCATTACATCCAGCATGACCGCACGGGTCATCCGCGCGATCAGCGCCGCAATGCGCAGGCCAAGCGCCACAGCGGGCAGCGTCAGATACCAGATGTTTAACCAGAAGGATGTATTGGTGGAACGATAGCCCACCACCGGGAACCAGCGCAGCTGCACGGCGAAAAAGAAAATCAGAAACAGGCCAAGCAAAAAACCCGGTACCGACATGCCAAAGGTCGCCAGCATACGAATAACGCGGTCCGTCGCGCTTCCGTGCTGCCAGGCGCTGATGACGCCGCCCGCCAGCCCCAGTGCCAGCGCCAGCGCCTGGGCATACAGTGCCAGCGCCAGCGTTGGCGTCAGGTGCTGTAAAAACAGGCTCATTACGCTGGTATTTAAAAACAGCGACTGCCCCAAATCGCCGGTAAGCACCTCGCCAGCCCAGCTGGCGAACTGGACCAGCAGTGGCCTGTCCAGCCCCATCTGCTGGCGCAGCGCGGCAATATCCTGCGGACTGGCGTCATTTCCCAGAATAACCAGCGCCGGATCGCCCGGCGCCAGGTGAATAAGACAAAACACCACCACCGCCACCACCGCCAGTACCGGCAGGAGCGCCAGCAGACGGTGAAACAGGTATCTTTTCATCGCCCTCTCCCGTCAGGGTGCGGTGACGCTAACGTTCCACAGGATCGGTCCAATCAAATCCTGGTAGCCTTTAACATTGTTTTTGATTGCCACGGCATCCGGCGTGGTGCGTCCCAGCACAATCACCGGCAGATATTGCCAGCTCAGCTCGTTGAGTTTATCCACCAGCGGTTTCGCCGCCTGCAATGACGCGGCCTGTTTGATCTCATCGAGAACGGCGTCAATCTCCGGGCTGTTGCTCAACCCCGGGAACTTCGCACGGGAATCGAGGAACGGATACTGGTGCAGCACCTGACGCATGGAGAACTCCAGCGCACAGAGATCGAAGTTTTTCGGATCCTGACGACGCTGAAGCACCGTTGGCCAGTCGTATACATCCAGGCGGGACTTCACGCCAATCTGCTTAAGAACCTGCTGGGCGACAATCGCCAGGTTATACAGCTCGGCATACTCTTTGGTGGCGATAATCACCACCTCCTCGCCCTTATAGCCGGAAGCTTTCACCAGCTCGCGCGCCTCATCCAGTTTGCGCTGATTCCAGTAAGGTTTTCCGGCCTCGCTGTACCAGTCCACCTGTTCCGGAAAGCCCAGAGAAGGATCCTCTTTAAAGAAACGCGGGTCGCTGTAGCCCGCCAGCAGCGTTTGATGTACGTCGAGCGCAAGGTTGAAGGCCTGACGCAACTTCAGGTTGGCAAACGGCCCTTGATGTTTATTAAACAGATAGGTGATCAGCGATCCGCCGCTTTGCGGCTGGAACAGCGACAGATCCGGCGCGCGGCTCAGGGTTTCGATATTGTCTTTCGGCAGCTGGAAGACAAGGTCGTATTCTCCGGTCATCGCCCCCGCCAGACGGGTAGATTCATCGGTAATATAGCGGAACCAGATATCCTTCACGTCGGCCTTTTTCTGCCCGGACAACCCGCTTGCTGGTTCTGACCGCGACTGATACTGGTCATAGCGCGTTAAATGCAGATAGTCGCCAGGCTTAAACTCCGCCAGCTTGTAGGGGCCGGTGCCGATCAGTTCAGTCACCGGCTTCTTGCTGCCGTTCGCTTCATTGATAATGCGCGCGGGCATGATCGCGGCGATATTTTTCACATCCGCAAGCACATTGAGGGTAATCAGCGATGGGGCGGGTAGCGTGAACCGCACGATTTTATCATCAACCCTGGTGAACTGAACGCCGGGCAGATTGGCTTTGCCCTGGGTGGATACCGCCAGCCAGCGGTTCATGGAGGCCACCACGTCGTCCGCCGTCAGCAGCTGCCCGTCATGGAAATGAATCCCCTCGCGCAGCACAAGCGTGTAGGTTTTACGGTCGTCGCTGAGGGTGTAGCTCTGCACCAGCTCGGGCACCGGCTCGAACTTTGCGTTAATCGTGAACAGCGTTTCGAAGATATGGCGGTCGACATCCGACGTGGCGTTATTGGTCGTCAGGTAGGGATCCAGCGTTCCCGGACGATTGCCATAGGCGATATTCAGGGTGGCATTGCGATCGACGCTTGCCGCCTGCGCGCTTCCCAGGGGTAAAACCGCCGCCAGCATCAGCGCGGCGGCAGAAAACAGCATTTTCATTATGATAGTACTCCGATGAGATCAGGCGGCCCGCGTGGCGGCTGTGCGCCCGGCAAACTCATTTTTGGTATCCGCCAGCAGCGCGGCGTCCGTCAGTAAACGCAGTCCGGTCCGCGCCAGCACCAGCGCCCCGGTGACCAGGGCATCGTATCCCTGAGACGAGTTAGCGGCTTCGCGAAAGGCCACGGTATGACCGTTCAGATCGTCCGGGCCGATCTTGATATACGGATGCGCGGTGGGGACGGCGTGGCTGATATCGCCGGCGTCGGTGGAACCCAACCCCTCTTTCTCTTTCAGCTCGACGCTTTCGCCCGCGACGGTGAACTCTTCCAGCAGCACGCCGTTGAGGGTGTGATTGATATTGAAATCGCGCGGTCCCACCTGATGTTCAATTTTCACCGTGGTGCCCGTCGCCAGCGCAACGCCTTCGGCAATTGCCCGTATACGCGGCTCCAGCGCGACCACCTCTTCACGCGTGTGGGCGCGGATGTAGTAGTGGGCGGAGGCGTACTCCGGAATGACGTTCGGCGCCTGCCCGCCGTTGGTGATAATACCGTGCACGCGGATGCCGTCCGGCAGCTGCTGACGCAGTACGCTGATACCGTTGTACAACAGCACCAGCGCATCAAGGGCATTCACCCCCTTATGCGGCGAGCTGCCCGCATGGGACGGCTTGCCGTAGAAGTGAAAGTAGAGGTGGTTATTGGCCAGCGATGGGCCGGAGAGCCGGGTTTTACCCGCCGGATGAACCATCAGCGCGACATCCACATCCTCGAGGAAACCGTGCTCCACAAAGCGGGCTTTCACGTTGCCGTTCGGCCCGCCTTTACCGCGTAGCCCGCCCTCTTCCGCCGGGGTGCCCAGCACCACCACCTTGCCGCCGGTACGCTCCAGCGTTTCGCCGAGCGCCACGGCCGCGGCCACGCTGGTAACGCCGATAATATTGTGTCCGCAGGCGTGACCGATATCGATCAGCGCATCGTATTCCGCCAGATAGGCAATAGTCGGGCCCGGTTTACCACTCTCTTTAACCGCGAAAAACGCCGTTTCGTGCCCGGCGACGTTAGTGGTAACGATAAAACCGTGTTTTTCCAGCAGCTGCGTCAGCAGACCGCTGGCGTAATACTCGTTATTGCCGGTTTCAGGATGAGCGTGAATATCTTTGGCTATCGCCACATACTCATCCCTGTGCTGGTGAATACTTGTTGCCAGACGGTCTCGTAATTCGCTTGTGCTCATTGCTTCCACCTCAGTCATCACAGTTGATCCATTCCCGCCGCCGGGAATCGCGTTTAACCTAAATGCCGTTTTGCCTCCTGGCGCACGCGGTGCAAAACGTGATGCTTAATCTCGCTGTAGCGCGGGTGTTCCGCCAGGGTTTCGATATCCCGTTCACGGCCGAAGGGCAGGACAATCTCTTCGACGATCTTCCCCGGCTTCGCTGACATAATCAGAATACGGTCGGCGAGGAACAGCGCTTCTTCGACATCGTGCGTCACGAACAGCAGCGTGGTACCGGTCGAAAGCCAGGCCTCGCGCAGCAGCTCCTGCATCATCAGCCGGGTTTGCGCATCCAGCGCGCCGAACGGCTCATCCAGCAGCAGCACCTCCGGGCCGGGCAGCCAGGCGCGCGCCAACGCCACCCGCTGTTTCATGCCGCCGGAGAGCTGCCAGGGAGCGTGATGCTCAAACCCTTTCAGGCCCACGCGCCCCAGCCAGTCCAGCGCCCGCGCGTTGGTCTCTTGTTTGCGGTATTTGCCCAGCCGCGGGCCAAAGGTGACGTTCTCCAGCACCGACAGCCACGGGAACAGATTCGGCTGTTGGAAAATCATGCCGCGATCCGGCCCCGGCGCGCGTACCGGTTTACCGCCCGCCGCCACGCGTCCCCGGTCCGGTTGGGTAAACCCGGCCACCAGGTTGAGAATGGTGGATTTCCCGCAGCCCGAAGGGCCTAACAGGACGACAAATTCCCCTTTATTCAGCGACAGGCTGATATCCTCGAGCACCGTGAACGGCTGCGGCTTAGCCGCAAAGGAGAGCGAGACGTTTTCCAGCGTGATGGCACTCATTATTCTTTCCCCGCCCAGGGCACAAACAGCCGTTGCAGCCCCAGCAGCAATAAATCCAGCAGATAGCCAATCCCGCCCAGCAGCAGAATGCCGAGCATGACGATATCAGTACGCAGATAGGAGCTGGCGTTAATCACCATCCAGCCCAGACCCGAGCTGGCCGCCACCATCTCCGCCGCAATCAGCGAAGTCCAGCCGATACCGATCGACAGCCTGACGGTGGTAAAGAGATCGGGTAGCGCATCCGGCAACACCACCCGCAGGAAGATCTGCTGACGCGAGGCGCCGAGGGTTTGCGCTACGCGAATGCGCGATCGGCCAATCCGCTCAACGGCGGCAGAAGCCCCGACCACCACGCTTAAAAAGGTGGCGATAAAGATCAGGAAGAATTTGGACGCTTCGCCGATCCCCAGCCAGACCACGGCCAGCGGGATCAGGGCGATTTTGGGCAGTGGACGCAGGAACTGCACGAACGGGTTTAACACGGCGGCGAGGCCATCCGACAGCCCCATCAGCAGCCCCAGCGGAATGCCGATGATAATCGCGACCGCAAAGGCGCTGAGGGCGCGCGCGAGGCTCACCGCGATATGTTCCCACAGCGGCACCTGGCGATAGCCATCCGCCAGCAGCTCTTCGGTGGTGAGGCCGATATCCGTTAGCGAAGGCAGCAGCAGCGGGTCGACCCACTGCCGCGTCGCCGCCACCTGCCAGACGATAAAGAAAACCGCCACCGAGACGATGCTGATGGCAATATGCTGGCTCAATCTCATTGCGCGGCTACCGCCGCATCGCGGATATAGCGTGAATCAATCGCCGCATCCCAGTTAGCCGGAATGTCGCGTTTGCGGATTTCGCCAATCCCCGCGAGGAAGCCGGAGGTTTTGCTCAGCGCTTTGCCGATACCGCTGTCGGAGGTTTGCGTCCCGTTACCCAGCCATGCCGCCGTCCCCTGCTGGCTCAGCGTGGGGTATTCCAGGCCGCCAAGCGTATTCGCCGCGTTGGTCACCGGGGCGCCGACTTCTTTCGCCACGATAGCCGCCGCGCGCTCCGGGTCTTGCTTAAATTCGTCAACCTTTTGCTGGTGAACGCGCAGGAAAGCGGTCACCACCTGCGGATATTGCTCGGCAAAGGCTTTACGCACCACGTAGTTGTTGTAAATCAGGTAGCCATCTTTTTGCAGATCTTTGGTGGCGAAGACCTGATGTCCGCCGGAGGACTCCAGCTCCTGGGCAAACGGCGCCCAGACGTAGCCGGCATCGATATCACCGCGCTTCCAGGCGGCGACCATATCTGCCGGGCGCAGCGGCAGGAGGGTGATCTTGCTGCGGTCCAGTTTGTTGACGTCGATGGCGGCTTCAAGGGCGTATTGCGCCGTCGAATTGGGCGGATAGGCCACGCGCTTGCCTTCGATATCTTTAATGCTGCTGATGCCCTCCTTGCCAATCAGCCGTTCATAGCTGGCAATAACGCCGGAGACGCCAATAATCTCTACCGGCAGTTTTCTGACCATCCCCGCCGCCGCCGGGCTGGATCCGAAGTTAGCAATATCAATCGCATTGCTGGCGAAATAATTTAACGCATCGGCGCCGGAGGCAAACTGCACCCACTTCACTTTACTGTTTAACGCTTTATCCAGAGAGCCGTCGGCCTTCGCCAGCATTAATACCTGGGAGCCGCCGCTATAAGCCACCCGGACTTCGGCCGGCGTCTCCGCAAAGCTGGCGTTGGCCCATAAACTACCCGCTGCAAGGAATAAGCAGAGAATTTTTTTCATTATATTTACCCTTCGAAAATTCGGACATTTCACGCCCGGATCAATAACCGGACGCAATCGTATTCAGTGATCTCTTAACGGGCCTGCCATAATTGCGAACATCGCTCGGCCAGCGCCTGGGCCGGGTCGAACGTCAGATCAGCAAACGGCGCCTTCACCGCCGCCAGCGCCACGGGAACCTCGGTGCAGGCCAGAATCAGCTTTTGCGCGCCGCGTGCAAACAGCGCGTTGGCCTGGCGCACCAGCAGCTCGCCCCCTTCTTCCAGCGCGCCGCGTTTGACTGCGTAACAGCCGGGGACAAACCACCTGGCCAGCTCCTCCGCCGTCGGCTCAATAACCGCCATCCCCTGCGCCGCCAGCTTGTGCTGATACCAGCCCGCCTCCAGCGTGCCTTGTGTGGCGATAATCCCTACCCGCTGAGGTTGTTCCGCCTGCTGCGCCAGCGCGGCCAGCGTCGCGTCAACGATGTGCAGAATCGGGGCTTCGCTCACCTGACTGAGGGCGTCATACCAGTGATGCGCCGTATTACAGGGGATGGCGATATGGCTGGCCCCCGCCTGATTGAGCTGTTCAATACCGTGGATAAGCTGCGGCAGCGGCGACGGCCCGCTTCCCGCCAGCGCCTTTTGTCGGTCCGCGATCTGCGGGACGTTCCACACCACCGAAGGGATCTGCTGCTGATCGTTCTGCGCCGGCGTGGCATCAAGCAGGCGCCGCTGAAAATCCAGCGTGGCGAGTGGCCCCATCCCTCCCAGCACGCCGAGCAGAAACGGCTTAGTCATGGCGGGTCTGCGCCTCCAGCAGTTGGCGGTAGCCGAACAGTCCGGCAGAGCCGCCGGTATGGATAAAGACCACGTTCTCATCCTGACGGAAGTGGCCCTGACGAATCAGATCGATAAGCCCGGCCATTCCTTTCGCGGAGTAGACCGGATCCAGCAGAATACCCTCGTGGCGCGCCAGCAGCGTCAGCGCTTCCAGCGTTCCCGCGGTGGGCAGACCGTAGCCCTCGCCGACGTAATCGCTATTGGCCACCACGGCGCTGCGCGGCAGCTCGCCCGCTACGCCCAGCAGATTGAGGGTTCTCGACGCCAGGTTCCAGACGTTCTCTTCCTGCTTCGCCTTCGGCGCGCGCACGCTGATGCCCAGCACCGGAACGTGGCTGTTGGTCGCCGTAAAGCCCGCCACCAGCCCCGCCTGAGTACCGGTGCTGCCCGTGGCGTGGACCACATGGTCGATGCGCAGACGTAGCTGAGATGACTGATACAACAGCTCTTCGGCGCAGGCGACGTAGCCCAGCGCGCCGATGGGGTTAGAGCCGCCGCCGGGAATGATGTACGGATTGTGTCCTTGTTCACGCAGCGTGGCGGCATACTCCTCCATCGCCTGCTGCATATCCGTGCCGCCCGGCAGATGGGCCACGATCTCCCCGCCCAGCAGTTCATCCAGCAGCACATTGCCGGAGCGTTGATAATCCTCGCCAAAATCCGTCACCCGCTGCTCCAGCAGCGCTTTGGCCTGCAGGCCAAGACGTGCGGCGCCGGCAATGGTCTGACGAACATGGTTAGACTGCGTGGCCCCCTGGGTAATCACCACGTCCGCGTTTTTCGCCAGCGCATCCGCCAGTAAAAACTCCAGCTTGCGGGTTTTATTCCCCCCGCTCGCCAGGCCGGTCGCATCATCGCGTTTTATCCATATTTTTGGCCCGCCTAATAATTTCGACAAATTATCCAGCGGCTCAAGCGGGGTCGGAAAATGACCAAGTGACACACGGGGAAAACGGGCCAGATGCATATATGCTCCTTGCACATAAAAGGGGGGGATCAAAAGTAAAATCCACTATACACAGGGGAAAAATATGGCTAATCAAAAAGAATAAATAACGATTGCTGAAAACAGACTAAGCAGGAAATACGCGGGGAAGGGAGCAATATCTATTCTGTTGTGGAAT
>OIXA01004987.1_pt1 | contig 12196 bp, 11 predicted proteins | sample 1587721 | NCBI WGS metagenome assembly OIXA01 (sample SAMEA3888900, study PRJEB22519) | human gut metagenome | biome: human gut; feature: human-associated habitat; material: faeces | place: Denmark | collected 2013 | reverse complement strand
AGGTCCGGTATGTTTTCCTTCCCGCATTGAGCAGAAAAGTATTTCAGCGTTCTTTTCAGTCCTCGACAACCTTATCACCCTTCATCAGCGTAAGCTGGAAGAAATGAAAAAACAGAAAAAAGCCCTGATGCAGCTTCTGCTGATGGGGATTGTGAGGGTGTAACCATGAGAAAGAAAGTATACGATTACTTCAGGGAAAATCCGAATACGACGTACCATCAGTGTGCCCAAGCGCTACATATACCAGAAAAAGTCGTTCTGGATGCTATCGCCGAATTGTACAAAGACAGGCTTTTGGATCTTCATGTATTGCCATTGGGGAGCGATTTGGATCCAAACTGCAGCTTTTTTTATTCTGCTTGCAGAGAATACCACGACTAAAGCGAGGCAGCCCCCTGCCCCGCTATTCCTGCATATAACCCCTTTGCGAAAGGAGGTCTCTCCATGGACAAAGATGCCTATCTGGAAATCAACGCAAGCCAGCGCCCCGCCCTTGCGCTGTTTGAGGCCATGGGCTACACCTACATTTCCCCGGCGGATTGCGACAAGCAGCGCGGCAGCCGGTATCATGTGCTGCTCCGGGACATCCTGCGCGGTCAGCTCCGCAGGCTCAACCGCTATATCTACGCGGGCGCAGAAAACGAGTTCTCCGCCGCCAACATCGAGCGCGCCATGGAGGATCTGGACGAACCGCTGACGGACGGCCTCGTGCGCACCAGCGAGAAGATTTACGACGCGCTGCTGCTGGGCAAAAGCTATCCGGAGACCGTCGGCGACGGCAAAATGCTCAGCTTCAATCTCCGCTATATCGACTGGGACAACCCGCAGAACAACGTGTTCCACGTCACGGAGGAGTTCGCCGTGGACAGCCGGGACAGGCAGCACAACGCCCGCCCGGACATCGTGCTGTTCATCAATGGCATTCCCTTTGCCGTCATCGAGTGCAAGGCCCCGCATATCCCCGTGGAAGAGGCCGTCGGGCAGATGATCCGCAACCAGCAGGCGGCGTATATCCCTCAGCTCTTCAAATTCGCGCAGCTCGTCGTGGCGACCAACAAGAACGCCGTCAAATACGCGACAGCCGGCACGCCCAAAAAGTTCTGGAGCGTATGGAAGGAGCAGGATACCGAATGGCTGCAAACCCGGCTGAGCGCGCTTGTCCCGGATCGCATGCCCACCGAGCAGGACAGGAATATCATTTCCCTGTTCAGCCCCGAGCGCGTGTTCGAGCTGATTCGCTATTTCATTCTCTTCGACGCCAACGTGAAAAAAGTCTGCCGCTATCAGCAGTTCTTCGCCGTCCGGGAAATCATGAAGACCATCGCCGAAAGCGACGAGCACGGCAACCGCCGGAGCGGCGTCATCTGGCATACGCAGGGCAGCGGCAAGAGCCTGACTATGGTCATGCTGGCGAAGTATATCCTGATGGAGCTGAAGGGCTACCATCCCCGCGTGGTCATCGTCACGGACCGCAAGGAGCTGGACGCGCAGATTGCCGCCACCTTCGCGCATACGCGGCTAACCCCCGCCCGCGCGACCAGCGGACGTCATCTGGTGGAGCTGGTAAACAGCGCCCGGGCGGACGTCATCACCAGTATCATCAACAAGTTCAACACCGTCGAGCGGCAGGAGGTCAAAAACCCCTCCCGCGACATCTTCGTGCTCGTGGACGAAAGCCACCGCTCCAACTACGGCCTCATGGCGACCCGGATGCGCAGCGTATTCCCCAACGCCTGCTACATCGGCTTCACCGGCACGCCGCTGATGAAAAGCGAAAAGAACACCATGGCCCGATTCGGCAGGCTGATTCACAAGTACACCATCCGGGACGGCGTGGAGGATGGCGCGATTGTCCCCCTGATCTATGAGGGGCGCTTTGTCGAGCAAAAGGTGGACGAAGAAAATATCGACCTCTGGTTTAAGCAAACCACCCGCCGCCTGACGGAGGCGCAGCGGGAGGATCTGCGCAGGAAGTGGAGCAGCATTCGTCGCCTAACCTCCACCGACGCGCGCATCAAGCGCATCGCGCTGGACATCAGCGAGCACTTCATCAAGGGCTATAAAGATACCGGCTTCAAGGCCATGCTCGCGACCAACTACAAGCGCGACGCGATCCGCTATCTGCAGTGCTTTGAGCAGTTCGGTGCCCGCATCAACCTGGCCGCATGGTACGGCCTCGGCACCGCGTGCGAGCAGTTCGGCGACCTGAACTGCGCCGTCGTCATCTCGCCGCCCGACATGCGCGAAGGCGTTGACGATGCCGACGAGGGAGCGGACGACCTGGTCGTTTCCTTCTGGAACAAGATGATGCAGCAGTACGGGGATGCCGACCGCTACGAGGAGGCCATCAAGAACAGGTTCTGCGATGGCGAAATCGACATCCTGATCGTGTGCAGCAAGCTGCTCACCGGCTTTGACGCGCCGCTGTGTCAGGTGCTCTACATCGACAAGGAGCTCAAGGAGCACGGCCTTTTGCAGGCCATCGCGAGGACAAACCGCCTGCACGAGGGCAAGGACTACGGCCTGATAGTCGATTACCGCGGCCTGATTGAAAAGCTCGACACCGCCATGGACATGTACAGTGGCGCTGGTCTGGAGAACTTCGACGGCGGCGATCTGAAGGGCGTCGTGATCGATGTGATGTCTGCCATCGGGAATCTCCGCAGCGCCTATACGCAGCTGGTAGAGCTCTTTGCCCCGGTGGGCAGCATCAGCGATGCGGAAGCCGTCGAGGTGTTCCTCGCCGATGACAAGATGCGTCAGGATTTCTATACTCTGCTCTGTGCCTTCGGCCGTGCGCTGCATTTGGTGCTGAATGCGGAGCAGGCATACAACGCGCTGAGCAAGGAGGAACGGCAGAAGTATCAGGACACGTTCATCTTCTTTTCAAAGGTTCGCCGCAGCGTCAAGCTCCAGTACTGCGACGCCATCGACAACGCAGAGTATGAACCGCTGATGCAGAATCTGCTCGACACGCACCTGTCTGTCGCCGGGCTGAAGAAGATCACAAGCCCCATCGACATTCTGAACAAGGACGACTTTGAAAAGGAGCTTGAGGAGCTGGGCTCGTTGCGGTCAAAAGCTGATGCGATAGCCAGCCGGATGACCCGAAGCATCAGCGAGAAGCGCGACGAGAATCCCGCCTATTATGACAGCTTCTCCAAGCGGATCAGGGATGCCCTACAAGGAAAAGGTCATCTCCGAAGCCGAATACCTTGCCAAGATGCGCACCATCCTGGGGGATTACCACGCCGGCAGGAGCACCGTCAGCTATCCGGAGCGCATCAAGAATAATGTTCACGCACAGGCCTTTTTCGGTGTGCTGACCGCACTCTTTGACGAGGTGGAGGACGAACGGATTACACCCGATTTCGTTGCAGAGGTTTCCGAGGAGATCACAAAAATCGTCGCCTCCCACAGTCAGGTGGACTGGACGAACAACAAGACCATCCACGACCGCATTTCACAGGACATCGACGATCTGTTCTACAAATACGAAAAGGAGCATGGTCTGAAGCTCTCGTTCGATCTCATCGACAAGATCATCGACAATGTCAAGACTGTTGCCCTGCGGAGGTTCTGAGCGATGGACACCACCAGTCAACGAGTCCTAACCGCCAAAGGGCACGAAATCCTATTCAATCTCGAAAGAAAGCCGGTCAAAAACCTTAATCTGCGGGTGCGGAAGGATGGCAGCGTGTGGGTTTCAGCAGATCCGGGCGTCCCCTGCGGGGAAATCGACGCCTTTGTTGTCAGCAAGGCCCCGTATATTCAAAAGGCCCTTGACCACTTCCATGAGATGGCGCAATACAGGCCTCAGCCGAAGCAGTACGTCAGTGGCGAGGCATTCAACATTCTGGGTCGAGGTCTGCGCCTGCAGGTCACACAGGCCGCAAAGGATTCCATTTCAGCGGACGGCTTCTACATCCATCTAGGTGTTCGGGATCTCCACGATATCGAAAGGAAGCGGCGCGTCGTCAACAGATTTCTGGGCCAGCAGTGCAGAACGGTATTTGGCGACGTGATGGATGCGCTGTATCCGTCGTTTCAAAAATACGGCGTGCAGAAGCCTTCTCTGAGAATCCGGGACATGGAAACGCGCTGGGGCTCCTGTCTGGCGAAGAAGGGAATCATCACACTGAACAAACGTCTCCTCGAAGCACCAAGGCACTGCATTGAATATGTCGTCATGCACGAGCTTTGCCATCTGGTTCACCCCAACCACTCCCGCCAGTTCTACGCATTTCTCACGATGCTGATGCCGGACTGGAAGGAACGGAAGCAGTATCTGGACAAGACCGCAGCCTATTGGCTCTGATCACGCCAATAGGCAGCTAAAAAGAGCTTTATGAACACATTGTAAAGGCAACCACACATTCTTTGCACTAATTGTTGGAAAACAGCGGCCATGCAGTTAGTACAATTCCAGCCGGAAATCAAGTAAACCGCGCAGAAAACACAACGCCATCTTCCGAATTCTTGATTTCACAGGAGGCGTTGTGCAGTTCGAGAATCAGCCTGACCAGATACAGCCCCAGTCCGCTCCCGCCGGATTGACGGCTGCGGGACTGCTCCACGCGGTAAAACGGCGTGAAGAGCTGGGGCAGAGCTTCTTCCGGGATGGAAACACCCGTGTTTTCAATCGTCATCGTATGCGCATCCAGCAAAATGCGGATGCTCGCGCCCTGCGGGGAATAGAGGATGGCGTTCATCAGAACATTGTCCAGCGCGTTGGTCAGGAGATCCTGGTTTCCCCGGATTGTCACGTCCGAAGCCATGTGCTTTTCAATGTGCAGCCCCTTTTGCGCAAGCAGCTCTTCATCCAGCTCCAGCTGCCGTTCCATCATCTCGCTCAGATTGACCGTATCCGTTTTGAGGACAAAGCTGCCGGCCTCGATTCGGCTGATGATCAGAATCTCCTTGATGAGGCTTTCCATCCTGCCGGTAACCTGAAGCGCCCGTGCCAGGTACTTGTCCCGATCCCGATATACGCCGATTTGCGCCAGCATACCGCTCAGCTGCCCCTTGAGGATCGTCACCGGTGTTTTCAGCTCGTGCGAAGCCGCTGAAAAGAACGCGGAGCGCTGACGCTCCATGTCCCGTTCGCGCTCCATATCCTGCTGCAGGCGTTCATTGGCGGTTTTCAGCTCCGTCAGCGCGTCGGAAAGGTTGTCGGAAAGCGTGTTCAGGCTGTCGCCCAGAGCTCCGATTTCATCCGTGCGATGCTGTGCCCAGCGGGAGCTGAAATTAAGCGAGGCGATGCTTGCGGCGATATGACTGATGTCCACAATGGGCCGGGTAATCCATCTGGCGTAGAAAAACGAGGTCAGCAGCGAGACGCCAAGAATCAGCAGCGCGAGAAACGGCAGCGTCTTCTTCATGGCCTCCGACGCCTGATTGACGGCCTTTTTCCCGCCGATGACCAGCAAATGCCCCATCGTTCCATCCCGGAAGAAAAAAGTTCGTGCTTCATCGGCGGATATGTACGCATCGGTGACGGTGATCTGATGGATGACGCTCTCCGCTGTGCCGGTCGCGTCTCCGGCCTCCGTGGCCTGCATAACCGCATCCTGTTCAAGCGTTTCACTGTCTTCCGTGGTGATCGCCGCACGCTCTGCGGTGCCTTCCACAAGATAAGCCTCAGACGAAATCGTATCGTACAGAATTCGCCCATATTCGTCTGACAGACGGAGCGCTGCGCCCATCTCCCTGCAAAAGGCGGAAAGCAGCTCGTCGCACGCAGACGGCTCCCGCCCGGACAGCGCGGTCAGGAGCGCTTCGGTCTTTTGGTCGAGGTCCTCCTGCAAAATGCTCGTATAGGTGAGCGGCGTCAGATACGCAATCGCGCCATATGTGGCAGCGCAGACGGCGATCATCAGGCCGCAGGTCATCAGAAAGATGCGAAGCGTCAGGCTGTGCTTAATCCTTGTCCACACGATAGCCCACCCCTCTGATCGTCCGGATGTAATCCGCACCCAGCTTGCGGCGCAGATTCTTGATATGGCTATAAATCACGCGATCGTCGCCCAGATAGTCATAATTCCAGATGCGGCTGACAAGCATCTGGTAGGTCATCACGCGCCCCTGATTTTGCAGCAGCTCCCGCAGACATTCGAACTCGCGGTTGGTCAGCTCCAGCATCTGGTCGCCGCGCATGACGGTATAGGCGTCCAGGTCGAGCGTCAGGTCGCGGTAGCGCAGCAAATTTGCGCCCGGGCGATCCTCGCCCCGGCATCGCCGGAGAATGGCGCCAATTTTGCGCAGCAGCACGGGCATGGAGAACGGCTTGGTGACGTAATCGTCAATCCGCAGATCGTAGCCGCGTAGCTGCTCGTCCTCGCCGTCCAGCGCGGTCAGCATCACGATGGGGACATCCGATCTTTTACGAATCCATTCGCATACGCCAAAGCCGTCGAGCCTCGGCAGCATCAGGTCGAGAAGCACCAAGTCAAATTGCCCGCTTTCAAAAACCTCCAGCGCTTTCAGTCCATCCTCCGCCTCAGCGGTCTGATACCCGGCTTCGGTCAGCCAAGATTGAAGCAGCTCCGAAATATCAAAATCATCTTCAACGATGAGAATACGGTACATGTCCTGCGCCTCCTTATACAGGACAGTATAGCATACCTTTTTGGATTTCTTCTGAATTTCCCGAAATATTCACAAACCTGCGAAAGAGCCATTGCCCCTTCGCAGGTTTCGCATTTATCGCACTCTTTCTGCCATCATGCCGATCAAAGAGCCATCGCCGTTTGCGTCCGGTTTGGTATAATCCCGAATGACCTCAACATCGACCTCTCCCTGATCGTCATCGCAGCAGACTATGCTCGTCATGCTGCCATGGAAGCGTCCGCTGTCAAGCGGTTCGCCGTTGCTCTGGCGAATGTCCAGAAACCGGCGTACACGCTGTCCCTGAAAGGCCATCTCATCGCTCGCCGCATCGTAGCGCAGGCCAAATGCCGCGTAGGGCGCGAAGAAGGCCTGCTTTTCGGCAGCAGTCATTTCACCCTCTGAGGTGGCAGTCATTTGGGGCATCCGCTCGCCTTTGCTATGCTCAGCAGACTCTTCCTCGGTCAGCACGCGGATTCCGGTGAGCAGGCCTTCCGGGCTGAGCGAGCCGTCCGCATGGCGAATCAGCCGGGTCTGGTCGCGCTCGGTTCGCAGGTCGATGGTTCCCTGCTCGTCCGTGTATTCGATGATCTTGCACATCCCTTCGCGCACCGAATAGGCATCTGTGAAGGAGCGCACCCGCTGCCCTTGATACATGAGCGTCCTGCTTTCCGGGTTGCAGCGCAGGCCGTATTCCGCATACGGCGCAAAGCGTCTGGCCCAGGCTTCATCATTCTCTGGATACGAATAGGAGTATTGCTCATACACCGCAATCGCCTCCGCAGCTTCGTATGCCGCCGTACCTTCGCAGATGACTGTGGAATCGTCCGTTTCCTGCCCGGCAGCAGCAGGATGCCCATCCCGCATGATCTCTGTACCTTCCGTTTGGTGAAGCTCCAGCACGCGATCCGGCAGCCCCGGCTCCTGAACGACGACGGACTCCACGCCGATGATGAACGTCTTTCCATCGGCCTGGTAGGTTCCCTCTCCGCCCGTGAACGTGTACACCTTGCCGTCCATGGCGATGCCGGTCGTCTGCGCCAGCGCAGATGCACAAAGCAGGCACACCAGCATCAAAGCAAGCAGAGACACACAAAACACTTTTTTCATCGTACAACCTCCTTTTTCCCTTTCATCGGGGATGCACCGAGTATACCTCTGCGCTTTGGAGTTGGGTTGTACGGTGTTTGAAGATTGTCTGAAGAATCAATTTAGTGACTGGCGGTTTGGTTTTGTTAAGAAATATCAGGAGACTATGATGGTGAAATTCCTACTGTTTATCCCCGATATGCAAGGTTGCAGGCTCCATCTGTTCATTGAGGATGTATGCTGTCTCAAGGCTCGGCTTTCTTTGCACAGAGCGTTTTGATAATAGCCTCAATAATGGAATCAGCGCGGCAGACTCATGGTTGGAGATCCTTCATGAATTTCATTCCCAGCTTCCTTTCATCTCCGTTTATAAGCGTGTCCCCCTTTCCCTCGCATGCTCATCTGTTTCTTGAACAGCCTGGACTTCTGCAACATGCTTCTGAACGCCCGGACCTCTTCCTCTGTGATCTTCTCCTCCGGGATCTGCATCTGAGCACAAAGCTGTTTCAAAAGCACCGTCGTTTCATCCTTTTGATCATGTATCGAGTGCATCAGCACCTTGATTCCATCCTGTATAGGCGTTGTTTCTTCTGCCGTAGTGGTGTCCTTGCGATGATTCTCCCGGATGGTTTCAGTGATCTCATCCATATCTTCGTGAATGATATACGAAAAGTAATCCGTCTCATTGATTTGCGCCACCTCAAGCGTGCGCATATAAACATCCATCTCATCAGGCGCATATTCCTTCATGACCTTCTGGCGCGCCACTTCCAGTACCGTGTTCATATCCTGAATTCGCATATCCGCGATGCGATCTACGACGATCTCGATGTCTGCCATCAGCTGGCGGAATCTGGGGTGCGTCATCATTTCACAGAGCAAGCGGTTATTGATCTTCCCGCTGCGCAGCAGCTCCAATACTTCATCACTCAGATGCAGGGACGCCACGTCCACATCTGAGTGATTTTTTTGTTCTGTCAAGCCCAGGAGATAATCGGTGGATACGCCATAGAACTTTGCCAGCTTCTGAATGGCGTAGTGATTGATGCCGCCGCAATCCTCACTCTCATATTTGCCAAGTGCAGACTTCGATAAGCCGGTCTGCTCCGCCAGCTGTTCCAGCGTCAGCTTCTTATCGATCACACGAAGGTCCTTCAGACGCTCGGCCATTGTCAGTTGAACGTACATTTTCCAGCCTCCATAACCAGTTTCAACCCTATCATACCACATTTCCATAAGCGTGGAAAGACAGGGGTTTTTGCGGGTTTTCCATCGTTTCGGGCATAGGCCAAAGCATGGGGTTTGTCAGGTATGCTGTCTGCGTTCCACAGAACACAGAACCTTGATAACCCATCCTGAAGCCCTTTGCCCGATATACCGCCATGACCTTCCGGTTACCCCCGCGTCCCCCTGGCAAGCACCTTCCCCGGAAGCAAGCGCCTCTTCAGGACTGACTGTGAGCCAAACAAGGTTTCTAGCCGGGAACAGGTAAGGGACACCCATACAATAGAATTCCAAATAAGAAGCATAACCTTTACTCTAAAAAACTGAAAGAGAGGTACATTATGAAACAGCTTAAGAACATGCAAATCATCGGAATTGACACTGGCTACGGCAACCTGAAAACCGCCAGCGGTATCTTCCCCGCCAGCGTCCTGACCTTCGACCACGAGCCCGTCCACGCGCAGGACCTGCTGGTTTACGACGGCAAATACCACGTCATCGGCAGCGGACACCGGGAGTTCACCCCGGACAAGGTCAGCAACCCGGATCACTACATCCTGACGCTCGCCGGTATCGGGCAGGAGCTGTGGAAGAACAGGATGACTAAGGCTTGCGTGTACATCGCCGCTGGTCTGTCCCTGACCTGGGTGGAGTCCCAGCGTGAGAGCTTTCGTGCCTATCTGCTCCAGAACGACCATGTGGATTTCATCTGGCGCGGCATCGAATACCACGTCGATATCGTCGGCGCAGACGTGTACGCGCAGGGATTCTCCGCTCGTGCCTATGCTCAAACAGTTCAAGGGCGTGAACATGCTCTGCGACATCGGCAACGGCACCATGAACATCATGACCATTCAGGACAGGCGCGCCGTCATGGATCAGTGCTTCACGGAGAAGTACGGCACCTACCAGTGCATGCTCCGGGCGCGTGAATCCCTGACGCAGCGGTTCGGACGCACCGTGCCGGATGCCGTCATCGACGATGTGCTCCGAAACGGCGACGCGGACATCGGGCGCGACTACGTGGACACCATCCGCGAGGTTGCTGCGGGTTATGCGGCAGAGATCATGCGCAGGCTGCGCGAGCACGAATACGATCCACAGACCATGCGGCTGTGGGTCGTGGGCGGCGGCGGATGCCTGCTGCGCCACTTCGGCGAGTATGAGCGAGAGCGTGTAACCATCATCGACAACATCCACGCCAACGCCGAGGGCTACGAGTATCTCGTGGAGCGGCGTCTCAGGCGCGAAGGAGCTGCCGGATGAGCCAGATGTTCCGCACTACCCTCCGGCTTGATCTGGGCTGTCCAGCCAGCGCGCAAGCCGCTGCGCTGCTGCGTCAGCTTCACGCAGGGCGCAGCTTGTCCTACAGCGCGCTGATCGTTCCGGCGGTCAATGCTTATTATGGCAAGCCAACCGTGGATGAAGGCTTGCGGGAGACGATTCGCTCAATCGTCCGGGAGGAGCTGGCGACTGCGCCCGTTCAGCTTGTGGATTTGCTGCAAGCCCTGAAAACCGCCGTTCCTGTCGAGCATCCCGCATCTCCCTCCGTTCACGATGACGAGCCGGACGAAGATGATCTCGATGATGCGCTGGACAGCTTCGGCTGCTGATGCTCTTTGGTGCTCATGCGCACCGCAATCCCGTATCCAGCCTCATATCGTGCGATACCTATATTACCAGAACGCACCAATGCGCACCATCCTCACAAAGCAGGAAGCCATGCCGCCTAAAGCATGACTTCCTGTCTTTGAGCCGGGCGCAGGGTGGCAGCGCCTGCGCGGGATGCAAGGGGAAGCCCCTTGCCCGGTGTCCAGAGGCGGAGCGCTCTGGGCCGGGTGCAGGGTGACAACGCCTGCTCAGAGTCCAGAGGCGAAGCCTTTGGCCCACGGCACTTTGCTGGATTCCGCAGGAAGACAGAAAGTGTCATAGTGGGTAGTTACACTTTCGCAGAAAGTGCCGCGCCCCCGTCACCCCGTGCCCCAAACGAACCATCATCACACCCACGAAAGAAAGGAGGTGCTTCCATGGCAAGAAACGATGGCGTGGATCGCGCCACTGTGCGCAACCAGCCCCGAACGGAGAGCAACATTGCAGACGCCGAAGCTCACAACGAGCGACAGAAAGCCTGCTACCGGAACGAGGATATTGTCCCCGAACGCAGTCATCTGAACATCCACTTCAAGGAGCCTTCCGGCAGCTATCAGGAGATGTTCCGGCAGATGGAGCAGGACGGCACCATCTCTACCCGGGGTCTCAAGCAGGACGCCGTCCATTATGGCGAGCTGGTTTTCGATGTCAACTCCGCGTATTTCCACAATCACGGCGGCTACGAGTTTGCACAGGCGTTCTACGCCGAGGCATACCGGGCTGCCGTCGATATTGTCGGCGGCGAGCAATACATCCTCTTCGCCGTCATGCACGCCGACGAACGCAATCAGGGCATGAGCAAGGCCCTCGGCTACGACGTATGGCACTACCATCTTCATGTGGTCTATGTGCCCGTCGTCGAAAAACAGATTCTGTGGTCGAAGCGCTGCAAGGACCCGGCGCTGGTTGGCACCGTCAAGGAGACCGTCATGCAGATCAGCCACAGCAAAAAGTGGCAGTCCCGGCCCGTGCTGAATGAATTCGGGGAACCCATGCGCACGAAAACCGGGAAGATTGTTCTGAAGAAATCCTACAGCATTTTGCAGGATCAGTACCACGACGCCATGTTCGCTGCGGGCTACACCGACGTGGAGCGCGGCGAACGCGGCAGCACCGAGGAGCACCTGACCACCGTGCAGTTCAAGGTCATGAAGGAACAGGAAGCCCTCGATGCGATTATGGCGCAGCAGCAAAGCGCGGAGCAAGCCGTGCATCTGGCGCAAGCGAATCGGGAGGAGGCTGAGCATGAAGTCGAAGCCGCAAAAAGGAAGATAGATACACTTGCAAAGAGCGACAAAGAGGTCAAAGCATTCGTACAAAGCCTGGGTTCCGCAGACGAGCTTCTGCCCGACACCGGGATGCTGGAAACCGCCAGGAGCTACCGCGAAAACAAGGTTCTCCCGGTCATCAAAAAGCTCGTCCGCAAGCTGAGAGAAGTCTATGCTTTGCTGGTCAACGAGCGCCAGAAGAACAACGATATGCTCAGAGAAACCGCGTACTGGAAGCGAAAAGCAGAACACAATGATCTCATGCAGGAGAAGGCTTCCAAACTGGACAGGCTGACCCGGACACTCGGCGCGGATGAAATCGACCGGCTGCTGTCTCAGCGCAGCACCCATGAACATAG